>Ga0214164_1000503_pt1 | contig 25664 bp, 30 predicted proteins | sample TroBogepilimnion_13_FD_153003 | JGI IMG/M metagenome (GOLD analysis project Ga0214164, IMG submission 153003) | Freshwater microbial communities from Trout Bog Lake, WI - Practice 03JUN2009 epilimnion v4 | ecosystem: Environmental > Aquatic > Freshwater > Lake > Epilimnion/Euphotic zone ...
TTTAGCTAAAAATCTTAAAAGAAGATCAGGCCTCATTCTTAAATTGATCTCGGAGGTTAGTTTGCAAGCGATCGAAAATCTTTGCTAAATCCTCTTGATCTTTTACCGATAAATGTTCCAAAAACCTATTGCGCACACTCTCGACATGATCAGGAGCTGCTTTAACTATTGCCTTCCAGCCCTTATCGGTCATGACCGCCCAATACCCACGTTTATCTGACTCGCATTCTTCGCGGCGAACCCAGCCAGCTTTTTCCATAACCTTCATTCGGTGGGAAAGGCGGCTCTTTGAGATCATTGCAATCTCCGCAAGTTCGCTCATTCTCATTCGGCGATCTGGGGCATCACTCAGTTGGGCCAGGACTTCATAATCAGGCATTGAAAGATCATGGTCTGTTAAGTCAAAATCCAAGGCATCTAGTAAGCGACGTGATGCGATTATGTAGGAACGCCAGGCCTTCATCTCTCGAGGGTTTAGCCACTTTGGAGTCTTGGATGACATGGCTCAATTCTAAGCCAAATTCGATTTAGTTGAAAGTTGAATTAAATGACTCCTAGATCACTTTGTGTTCTGCAATTACCTAAAAGAGTTGATCGTTATAGGCTCAACCTATGAGCAATCCAAAGAGCGGAATCGATCTTTCACACTTAAAGCCAACGGTCAGACCTCAAGATGACCTTTACCGCCATGTAAATGGAACTTGGATAGATCAAGCAATAATCCCAAGTGATCGCTCCTCCGATGGCGCCTTTTATGCGCTCTACCAACAAGCCGAAGCGCAGGTTCGTGAAATCATCGAAGAGGCCGCGCAGAGCAATGGCTCCCCCGGTTCAATCACGGCAAAAATTGGTGACCTTTATAAGTCATTCATGGACGAGGCTCGAATAGAGCTGCAGGGGCTATCCCCTATTTCGGCTGACTTAAACCGAGCGCTTTCGGTGGCAAATCGCGATGAGTTCTTCCAAACCCTTGGTGAATTTGAAGCCCGCGGCCTAGGTGGAATTTTCTATCAATACATCACAACCGACAACATGGATTCCAACACCAACATTGCATACATCGGTCAATCAGGATTGAGCCTTCCGGATGAGGCCTACTACCGAGAAGAAGAGTTTGTTGAAATTAGGAATGCGCTGCAGGTCCACATCGAAAAAATGTTTACCTTGGCCAAGATCGAAAATGCACCAGAGCATGCAAAGCGAATCCTCGCCCTAGAAACCAAGATTGCTGCGACTCATTGGGATCAAGTGAGAGATCGAGATGCCACTCTTACTTACAACAAGATGAGCTACTCCGAATTAGTTTCAAGCACTCCTGGTTTTGACTGGGATCGCTGGGTAGCGGCTTCTGGAACTCCTAAGAAGGTTTTGGAAAATTGCGTCGTAAGACAACCATCTTTCTTTACTGGAATTGGCCAGCTTCTTAACTCCTTTGATGCCGAATCTTGGAGCTCGTGGCTAGCCTGGCATCTCTTGTCTGGCGCCGCCTCTTACCTAAGTTCGGAATTTGTAAATGAAAACTTTGCCTTCTACGGAACCACGCTTTCCGGAACTCCAGAACTTAAGGCGCGATGGAAGCGCGGTGTTGGATTAGTTGAAGGATCCTTAGGGGAAGCAGTCGGTCAGATTTATGTGCAACGACATTTTCTACCTGATGCAAAAACTCGAATGGTTGAACTGGTTAAAAATTTAATCGAGGCCTATCGCGTGGATATTGCTGCGTTAAATTGGATGACCCCAGAAACCAAATCCAAAGCCTTTGAAAAACTCGACAAATTCACGCCTAAAATCGGTTATCCAGATAAGTGGCGCGATTATTCAAAGTTGGAAATTTCAGCCGATGACCTCATGGGAAATCTAGAACGAATTTCCAAATTTAATCAGGATTACGAATTCGCAAAGATCGGGGCTCCGGTCGACCGAAGCGAATGGCTAATGACGCCACAAACCGTAAATGCTTATTACAACCCGGGAATGAATGAAATTGTTTTTCCGGCTGCGATCTTGCAACCACCGTTCTTTGATTTGAACGCCGACGATGCGGCTAACTACGGTGGCATTGGTGCAGTAATCGGGCACGAGATCGGTCATGGCTTCGATGATCAAGGTTCGAAATATGATGGCGATGGAAATCTCAAGAATTGGTGGACCGATTCCGATCGCGCAGAATTTGAAAAGCGAGCCAACTCCCTCATCGCGCAATATGAAGAACTTCATCCACTTGAGGCACCCGATGTCCATGTGAATGGCGCACTTACCATTGGTGAAAATATCGGCGACCTCGGCGGTCTAACAATTGCGATAAAGGCCTACGAGCTCTCTCTCGACGGAAAGCCGGCGCCAGTAATTGATGGCTTCACAGGAGAACAACGACTCTTCATGGGCTGGGCGCAATGCTGGCGCCAGAAGATGCGGCCGGAAGAAGTTCGGCGCCGAGTCGCTACCGATCCGCACTCACCGGATGAATTTCGCTGCAACCAAGTGGTTCGAAATCTCGACGAGTTCTACCGAGCTTTCAATGTTCAACCTTCGGATGCGCTTTATCTGCCTGAAAATGAGCGCGTACGCATCTGGTAATTGTTAGATTGCGAAATATTGGCCAATAAATGGCGGAAATTCGCCTTTTAAGGCGGTTTTAAGCCCTATTCAGGGAAATGGCAGGCAACTGTTGAAGACCCAACAGTTAGCAATTCTGGCGCCGTTGTACGGCAAATATCTTTTGCCTTCCAGCAACGAGTATTAAAGACGCAACCACTTGGTGGACTTGCTGGTGACGGAAGGTCGCCTTGCAAAGTGATTCGTTCGCGATTGCGTTCCAGCTTTGGATCTGGAATCGGGACGGCTGACAGCAAAGCCTTTGTGTACGGGTGGCGCGGTTCTTTAAATAACGACTCAGTCTTCGCTACTTCCATGATCTTGCCGAGGTACATCACGATAACTCGGTCGGAGATATGTTGAACCACAGATAGATCATGGGCCACAAAGAGGTAGGCCAGACCAAATTCATCTTGCAGGTCATCCAGCAGATTTACTACTTGGGCCTGGATTGATACATCGAGCGCCGACACTGGTTCATCGGCAACGATCAATTTTGGACGAAGTGCGATGGCGCGAGCGATTCCAATTCGCTGACGTTGACCACCAGAGAATTCGTGTGGGAAGCGATTTATATGTTCTGGGTTTAGTCCAACCTTTGCAAGAAGAGATTGGACTTCCTTCTTAATCTCGTCCTTGGTCATTTTGGTATGAATGCTTAGCGGTGATCCGATGATCTCCCCGACCGTATGCCGTGGATTTAGCGATGCATATGGATCTTGGAAGATCATCTGCATCTTTGATCTAATTTCGTAGATCTCATCTTTTGTTGCATGGGCAATATCTTGACCTTCGAAAATAATGTTGCCCTCTGTTGGTTCATAAAGCTTCAAAATCGTGCGGCCAACTGTGGTTTTTCCGCAGCCGGATTCACCAACAAGGCCAACGGTTTCGCCAGGATAAATCTCAAAGTCAACGCCATCTACAGCTTTGATGGTTTGCTTATTTCGACCAGTAAAACCGCCACTGGAAAGGAAATACTTTTTTAGTCCAACAACCTTCAAAATTGGAGTTGCCATTTTATGCACCAACTCCCTTCTTAACAGCGCTTTCGATTTCAGAGGCGCTTAGATGACATCTTGCTAAATGCTTTGGCGCCTTGGCGGTCAATTCCGGCATAGTTGTTTGGCATTTATTTCCTGCAACGTGATCTGCAAAAGCACATCGTGGGCTAAATGAACAACCGCTTGGCAGATGAATTAATGAGGGAGGTTGGCCAGGAATTGTTGAAAGGCGACCGCCATGAAAACTATCTACTCTTGGAATAGAGGCAAGCAAGCCCCGGGTATATGGGTGGTCGGAGTTGTAGAAGACATCATCTACTCCCCCCGCTTCAACCAATCTTCCGGCGTACATAACGTTGATGTCGTCGGCAACTTCGGCCACAATTCCCAAATCATGGGTAATCAAAATTACCGCCATGTTGAATTCTTTCTGCATATTCTTGATCAATTCCATGATCTGGGCCTGAACCGTTACATCTAGCGCAGTGGTAGGTTCATCGGCGATCAATAGTTTCGGATTATTTATCAGCGCCATGGCAATCATCGCGCGTTGGCGCATGCCGCCAGAGAATTGATGAGGGAAATCATCGACGCGCCTTGAAGCACCTGGAATTCCCACAAGATCTAGCATCTCAATTGCACGGGCCTTGGCCTCTTTTTTTCCAGCATCATTGTACAAAAGCCAGGCTTCAGAGATTTGATTTCCAATTGAATAAAATGGATGGAGCGAGGACATTGGATCTTGGAAGATCATCGACATGGTCTTTCCGCGCATTTTGCGAACGGTTTCCTCAGGAGCCGCTAAGACATCAATCGGGCCAGTTTCTAGATTAAAAATCGCTTGGCCAGAAATATTTGTGGACTTGGGATTATGAAGGCCCATGATCGCCAGGTTTGAAACTGATTTACCAGAACCAGATTCACCAACGATTGCCAGGGTCTGGCCAAGTTCAACCGAGAACGAAACATCATTAGTGGCTTGGACTAAACCATCATCAGTTGGAAAACCAACCGACAAATTTCTTACTTCTAGGAATGCGTTCATTGGTCGGTCACTGAATCCGAACTCTTGGATCAAGATAGGCATAGGCAACATCGACGATCAGGTTAAAGAGGATGATGAAAGTTGCGGCGACCAAAGTTGTACCCATAATTAACGGCAAGTCGTAGTCATGAAGCACTGCCTTAAGGGAAATTAACCCAAGTCCCGGTAATTGGAAAATAGTCTCAGTGATAATTGCGCCACCGAGAAGTCCGCCGAAATCCAAGCCCGCATTAGTGACAAGTGGCGCTAGTGCGGTACGTAAATTGTGCTTTACTAAAATCCTACGATTCGAAACACCTTTAGCCCTGGCGGTTCTTATGAAATCCTCGCTTGAAGTTTCAATGACGTTTCCGCGAGTGAGTCGGGTATAAATGGCTGCGAAGGAAAGCGCCAAAGTGATCCATGGGAATATGAAATTCTTGAAGAAACCAAATGGGTCGCTAAATGGAGATACCCACAAGCCTTGCGAAATTGGATCAATCCAATGCATCAAAAAGGCAGCGATGTAAACCAATAATCCGACGATAAATGTTGGCAGCGATGAGCCGATCAAGACGAAGGCGGTTGCTGATTTGTCGATCCAGGTGCCACGAAAACGGGCCGCGATAATTCCAAAAGAAATTCCAAAGCTCATCCAGAGGATGAAGGCGCCAATGGCAAGACTTAAAGTAAATGGAAAAGCATTAGCAATAACATTCGTAACGCATTCATTGTGCGGGAAGGAATAGCCAAGAGATGGGGCTGGGCAAGTGAACTGGGCTACGCCATCACCATAGGTGCGACCTGCGAAGATGCCACAGATAAAGCGCCACCATTGCTCATAAAGCGGAACGTCTAGACCAAGTCGATGGCGATTTCCGAGAACGGTCGCCGGAGAACAGTGGACGCCGCACGAGATTCTTGCTGGATCAATTGGAAGTAACCCGAAAATTAAGTAGACCACAATGCTTAATAGGAAGAGCAGGAAAAGGGCATATGCCAATCGTCTTCCAAGGTAATTAAGCAATTTCGCGGATCCCCCTCTTTTCTTGTCAATTAATGAAATACACAAACATTGGGGCGACTCTCTCGAGCCACCCCAACATTCGTTTCAAGCTTTGATGCTTTTACTGCGGTAAAGAAATAATTAAATAATTATTGCTTTACATACAGAGCTGGGAACAAGAGAGCTCCCTGAGGTAGCCAGAAGCTTGCGCCGCCAACCTTTGAACCCCAGTATTCCTGCTCCATTGAGAACAATGGACGTATTGCCCAGTACTCATCGGTCACAACCTGAGCAAGTGCTTTCCACTCAGCTGATTGCTTTGCACGATCAGTTTGTCCCATGTTTGCAACGACACGTGAATGCCATGTGTCGTAACCGATTCCTGGGTCAGCAGACGTCTTGCCGGTCCAGTTCCAGTTTTGAATTTCATCGAATCCACCTTCTTTGATCGTAAGAGGTGGGATCACGGTTGATGCATTAGCCCAGTCAGCTCCCCAACCAGCGGTTGAGATATCGCCTTGCTTTGCCGGATTTTGCACTGTTGGGTAGTACTGAGCCGATGGAATGAAGTTGAAGTTAACTTGAATTCCAGCTGCATTCAGCGCTGCCTTAATTAGAGTTGCGCCCTTTTGGCCTGTTGCAGTATTAGCCACGTCCCAGTTGATGCCCTTCTTAGGGTCTGTGACACGTGCGTATGCATCTGGACACGACTTCGCTGCATCCGCCAAAACCGACTTTGCGTAAGTTGGGTTTCCAGCGATATTGAAGTTCGAATCGTGGATTCCGCCGTGAGTCGCTGCGTAGTCAATTCCAGCTAGTGGATTGATCACGCTATCGCCGAGCTTGCCATAGAAACGAACGCCACCAGCAAGGTCGATTAGCGCCTTGTTGTTGACTGCAAAGAAGACGGCCTTGCGAACGTCTAAGCAATCCATATGCCCTGGAGTTACGTTTGTTGCGTAGTAGCGAGTGTATGGACCAGTTACGTTCATTCCACGGCCAGCCGTTGCACTGCTGTTGAAGAATGCTGCTTGGTTTGCAGGTTGCATAGCTTGGTCGTAGTTGACTGCATTTGGTGTTGAATCCTTCAAGAAGATCTGGTCGCGAACATCTTCAGAGATGCTAAAACGCATGATTACTTGATCAGGATATGCGGTACGTACTGAGTCAGTAGCTGCGCTCCAGTTTGGATTGCGGACAAGAACCATTTCTGCACCAGACTTATATGACTTGATCTTGTATGGACCAAGAGCCATTGGGCTCATGTCGTACTTATCACCCTTATCTGCAGATGCCTTTACTGGTGACATAGCTGGATAAGTTCCGAAGTAGTTGAAGTCACCAATCGGTGCATTCAAGTGGAAGGTGATGGTGTTTCCATTACATACAACAGCCTTGTCAAACAATGCTTGACCGGTCTTCTTGTATGGACCCTTATATGCAGATGATCCATCCTTTTCGGTTGGAATATCTAAGTATTGGATTGCATATGTTGGACCATCGGTCAAAACATCGGTAGCAAAAGCGCGTGAAACGCCATACTTCTCATCCGCACATGTAAGTGGTGAACCATCTTCCCACTTGATGCCGGACTTCAAAGTGAAAGCCCAAGTCTTACCACCATCAGATACGCGACCAGTATCGGTTGCCAAATCTGGCTTTAGTTGGAAACCTGCTTGACCCACAGTTGGGTTGTAACTTAATAATGTGCGGAATAAATAAGTGTTTAGGAATGCAATATCTTCACCGGTATAAACGCGGGTTGGATCAGCATGCGCGAATGAATCCGCATTTGTAATGTAATAAAGAGTTCCGCCAGTGCGGCTATCTGCGTTCGCTGAAGAAGCTGTAGCAACGATTCCTGTTGCTGCAAGTGCCACTGCAGAAAGAGATGCAATTAGTCGAACTTTGCTGGAACGAAATTGGCTCTTAGCCATTTATTCCCCTTCCAAGGATGATTGGCTTGTGCCATCTGAGGGAGTGCCCATAGCCAACGTAAGTTACTCGTGAGTTTAACCTGAAATTCACCGAAAATTAAGATGGAAAGCAGGCTAAAAGGGTGGGTTAGCGATCGCTCTTGGAATCTAAGGCGTCGCGAAGGCCATCACCGAATAGGTTCAGCGCCAAAACCACAATGATCACCATTCCTGCAGGGATCGCTAAGTAGGCCGGATCGCGTTGCCAGAAATTCGTTGCATCGTTGAGGACTAATCCCCATGTTGAACCAGGTGCCTGTACGCCAACTCCCAGGAAGGAGAAGACTGCTTCGGCCGCCAAATAGCCAGGAAGTGAAATCGAAAGGTAGACAATTGCAAGCGGCCATAAGTTCGGCAGAATCTCTTTAAAAATAATTCGCATATTTGATGCGCCTTGAGTTCTAGCCGCCAAAATAAATTCTTTCTCGCGAATTGATAAAACTTGCGATCTAACAACACGGAAGAATCCCGGCCAACTAAATACAACTAATACAGAGACCATCACAATAATTCGAGCTCCGTTGTGATGCGCCAGCCCCATTGCTTCGACGCGAAGTGAAAGCGGATAAGCCAAAGCTACGTACATGAATGTAGTGGGGAAAGCTAGAAGGAAGTCAGCTATCCGGCCAAGTGAGTTGTCCAGCAGCCCACCGATAAATGCCGCGGATATTCCAAGGAAAAGTCCGATAGCAACGAATGCGATGCTCGTAAGGATTGCAATCGAAAATGAAATTCTTGAGCCATAAATTAGAAGTCCAAATAGATCGCGACCTACACCAGGCTCAAGGCCAAATGGGTGGTGCCAACTAATGCCGCCACCAAATCCCTTTGGAACGCCACCGTCTCCGAGGACATTTGGATAAACGGTTGTGTTATCAACGTTAAAAATTTTAGTTACAAGTGGCGCTAAGAATGCAATCAAAACAAAGAACAGGGCGACGCCCGCTGAGATCATCGCGACTTTATTTCGCTTAAGTCGCATCCAGGCGATCTGTCGTGGACTGCGTTGTGCTAATTCCGGTGTGGCTACTAGCTCGCTAGTTTCGATTGCAGCAGTCATAGGTAGATAATAGCCATATGAGTGAGTTTGGATTCAAGGTCGAAGCGGAGTTGCCAAACTCGCAAGGCCGGGCCGGAACTATTCAAACCCCGCATGGACAAATTCAGACTCCCGCTTTTATTCCAGTAGGCACCAAAGCCACCGTTAAATCAGTTCTTCCTGAATCGATGAAGGAATTGGGCGCGCAAGCACTATTAGCTAACGCCTATCACCTCTACTTGCAACCCGGTCCAGAGATTGTTGATGAGGCTGGTGGCGTTGGAAAATTCATGAACTGGTCAGGGCCGACTTACACAGACAGCGGTGGTTTCCAAGTTTTATCGCTCGGGGTCGGCTTCAAAAAAGTCATCGCCATGGATGAACAAACCTTTCGCTCCGATGAAGTTATTGCAGACCATAAAGAACGCCTTGCTCACGTCGATGATGATGGCGTTACTTTTAAATCTCACTTAGATGGATCGATGCATCGCTTTACCCCGGAAATTTCGATGCAGGTTCAGCACCAATTGGGTGCCGACATAATTTTTGCTTTCGATGAATGTACGACCCTTCATAACACTCGCAAGTATCAAGTTAAATCCTTAGAACGCACTCGTTTATGGGCCAAGCGCTGTTTAGTCGAGCACGGCAAATTAACCCGCGCTAGGTCTAACAAGCCCTATCAAGCACTTTGGGGAGTTTTGCAAGGCGCCCAATACGAAGACCTTCGAAGAAAAGCTGCAAAAGATTTAGCCGAGTTAAATGAAGATGGCATTACCTTTGATGGCTTTGGTCTTGGTGGTGCGCTAGATAAAGAGAATTTAGGAACGATCGTAAGTTGGATGACAGAAGAACTCCCCCGCGAAAAACCACGTCACCTTCTTGGGATTGGCGAACCCGATGATCTATTTGTTGGAGTAGAAAATGGTGCTGACACCTTTGACTGTGTAGCGCCCTCAAGACAAGCTCGGACTAGCGCGGTATTTACTACAGAAGGTCGCACAAACCTAACCAATGCAAAGTTTAATCGCGCTTTCAATCCGATTCAAGAAGATTGCGATTGCTACACCTGCAAGAACTACACCGCTGCCTATTTAAACCACTTATTCCGCAGCAAAGAGATGCTTGCCTCGACCTTGGCGACAATTCATAACGAGCGATTTATCGTCCGCTTAGTCGATCAAATGCGCGAGACTTTGATATCCGGTCAATTCCACGACTTCAAAAAGGAATTTATGGGCAGGTTTTATTCAAGCAACCTCAAAGGATCGCTTGCTTAGTCCCATCCAATAGCCTTCAACTTCCATCGAAGGTGCAACCTCTGCATTGGTTGCGGCGCCTAAAGTTATAAAGATTGGCGCGAAGTGCTCAACTGTTGGATGTGCGTATGGCAATCCCGGGGCAAGTTTTTTGTAGTTCATTAGTTCATCGATTGCGCCACGTTCTAATACTTCCTTTGCCCAGATATCAAACTCAACGCTCCACTTTGGTGGTGTTGCTTCAATACGGAACTCGGTCAGAAATGGAAGTCCATGAGTTAAGAAGCCACTGCCAATAATCAAAACGCCTTCATCGCGAAGTGGGGCCAACTTCTTTCCAATTTCAAATAATTTCTCTGGATCGTGAGTTGGGATCGACATCTGAAGAACTGGTACATCGGCATCTGGATACATCTTCATCAATGGAATATATGCACCGTGATCCAAACCGCGACGATGTTCTGTAACAGGTTCATTCATCAGACCCTTAATACGAGCAGCTAACTCTGGTGCACCTGGTGCGCGATATTGAATGTTGTAATACTTCGGAGCAAATCCTCCGAAGTCATAGATGAGAGGCGTTCCGGTCTCGGTAGAACTTAAAGACAATGGCGCTGATTCCCAATGCGCACTAACAATCAGGATTGCAGTCGGCTTCTCAAACTTTGCAGACCATGCGCTTAATTCCCCACTCCAGATTGAATCATCCAAAAGTGGTGGCGCGCCATGTCCGATATAGAGAGCTGGGGCTTTGGTTGTCATTTAGCTAGTTTACTCAACCGCTGCCTGGCCACCATTTGGCTAGGTGACTCCGGGCCAAGAATGGCAATGAAAATATTTAGTGAGATTCGCGCCAACTTCAACCAGACTTTGCGCCGAGCATTTAATCCCAGGATTTGTAATTCATTCGGATCTAAAGTTGCGATCGCAGCATTAGCCAGAATCCGATAAAAGAAGAGCCCGCCTAAACCAAATGGCGGCTTTAAAATAAATTTAACAACTTGCTCTGTAGCTGGAACTCGTGCCAGGTCTTTTTCCCGAAAATCTTCTAAGCAGGCTTCTAACTCTGAAACCGATTTTGGAGCGCTTGTTAAACCAAGTGGAATTGCACTTAGTGCCCATTCCCGTACATAGGCATCGGCGCCCTGTGAAATCGGATAACCGAGAGCCTGGTGAGCTTTAAGAAAGGAATCCGTAAAAGCACAATGCACCCAAAGCAAGAATCTTGAATCTTGCGCCCGATAAGTTTCGATTGCACCAGATTTGTTTTGGAATTCACCCGATACACGTTTATGCATTTCGTTTACACGCAGCGCTTCTCGTTCAACAACTTCCTTGCTGGCAAAGGTTGTGATTGTTAGCCAACGAGTCGTACCAGCAAGCCGACCCATAGGATCGGTTTCATATCTTGAATGTTGTGCAACTCCAGCAAGTGGCGCGGGATGGGCCGCTTGTAAAAGCAAGGCACGTATTCCACCAACAAGAGTTGCGATACAGCCATGCACTTGCCAAACGGCGCCATCTTCATCGAATAATCCAGCCCCACCGATTGAAATATTTTCAACCCAATGTGGGCGGCCATCTTTTGAACCAGAAACATTTTGGCGAAACTTATCCGCCAATGGTTTGGTCAGAAAGAATTTATGAAATTGCGACACCAGCAGCGCGAACCTTTGCGGCAGCCTTTGCGGCAGCAATTGATTCTTCCTTCTTCGGAATTAGTGATTCCATTCCTGGAACTACGCCGGCCAAAGTTAATTCGGCAAGAATGATCTCAACATCTGTTGAACCAAGTGCGCTTGCAACGAGCTTTAGGTAACCGGTTTCGTAATCCCAGCCGTGGCGAGGAGCGCCCTCGGCGTATGAACCACCTTGTGCAACGATGAAGGTAACTTTCTTGCCCTTAAGACCATCGGCGCCAGAACCATCTAACACACCAGGAATAATCAACTGATCGAAATAGGCTTTGAGAACTGAAGGGACAGACCAGTTCCACATCGGTGTTGAAATAACAATGTGGTCCGCTGAAGTAACTTCATTTATTAGCTCGTGTCGGAAATTGTGCTTTGCTGCAGCCGTAGCTGAGCGACCTTCTTCAGGTGTGTAGCCGGCAAAGATTGCTTCGCCATCTAGGTGCGGAATTGGATCCTTTGCGAAGTCACGAGATATTACTTTTCCATCTGAATTCTTCGCCTTCCAGGCTGAAACAAATTCGGAAGTAATTGAACGAGAAACTGAATGTTCGCCACCAGGGCTTACTTCAATTTGTAAAAGTATTGACACAAATGCTCCTTAGATTTAGTTGAATCTTCAACTATTGAAACATATCCCATTAAGAACTTATTCCCTAATCGATGCAATGTGACCTTAATCCCAGGCATCTCTCCCCTACGATCTGATGCGTGAAGATTCTTCTGCCACCAAGTGAAGGCAAGAATTCACCCACAAAACTTCGAAATCTAGATTTGAAAAAACTTGCATATGCGAAAGAGTTGCAAGAGCTCCGTAAGAAAATTTTGTCGGCCCACAAAGAGATTGACCAAAAGCGAGCAGATTTGGCAAGCAACGTTTACAGTGGCGTCCTTTATCAAGCACTCGATTTTGATTCGCTAAATTCAACAGCAAAGTCGCGGGCAGAGAAATCAATCCTGATCTTTTCTGCTGCATATGGGGTCGTGAAAATCGATGACTTGATTTCCTCTTACAAATTTAAACCGGTCGCCAAATTTTGGCGGGCAACACTCGATGAAGCACTTACTGATCTTTCGGATGAATTGATTGTGGATTGCCGATCTTCGACCTACCAATCTATGTGGGCGCCAAACCCAGAAAATACCGTGGCAATTCGAGTTTTTACTTTGGTTGGAAACGAGAAAAAAGTAATTACCCACATGTCCAAGAAAACTCGTGGCGAGGTCGCTCGATATTTACTTCAGAACTCGGCGCCAAAATCCCCTATAGAGTTATTCAAGTTACTTAAGAAGGAATTTAAATGTTCATTAATCTCACCCTCGGGCACTGGAACTTGGTTTATTGATGTCATCGCAGAATGAGCCCCTTGTCGTACTCCTCCACGGCGGATATTGGCGCGAGCAACATGGACCAGAGCACCTCGAACCATTAGCCCAGGTACTTAGAGGACACGGTTTTGAAGTCGCTCTGCCTGAATATCGCCGCAAAGCTGGTGACCCATACTTAACTACAACCGATGTGAATACAATTCTTAAGACGTTTTCAGATCGCAAAGTAATTCTGGTTGGGTACTCCGTTGGGGGTCAATTGGCGCTTTTGTCGGCACCACTTTTCTCAAATATAAAAGCAATCTTGGCGCTGGCTCCTGTAACAGATCTTCTTAAAACCGAAGAAGCGGAACTTGGTGATGGTGCAACCAAAGAGTGGCTACCCAATCTCGCCGTTGAATATCCAGATTTGGATCCGATGCGATCTGAGGTTCCGCCACTTCCCATTATTTTCATTCATGGTGACCTCGACGTAAGAGTGCCACTGAGCACAAGCATTAGTTATGTTGAAAAAGCCAAACACGATGGCAAAGATATAGAACTCATTACCCTAAAAGGTGTTGGTCATTTTGACTTAATCGACCCAGCAAATATTGCAATGGATTCGATAGTTAAATCGCTTAAAAAGTTGAGCGATTACTAATTTAGCGAAGCAAAAGCTTCTTCTAACACCCCAAGAGCATCACGAAGAAGTTCTTCAGTTATGACAATTGGTGGCAAGAAGCGAATCACATTTGCGTAAGTTCCGGCGGTAAGAACTAGAACGCCTTTGCTCTGGCAATACTTAACAACCGCTTGCATCGCAGCGCTATTTGGTTCGGTTGTTCCTGGTTCAACTAATTCAATAGCTTGCATTAGTCCACGGCCACGAACTTCACCGATGATTGAATACTTCTTAGCTAACGATTGAAGCGATTCGGCGAGAATCTTTCCTAGATAGTTGGCGCGTTCTACCAACTTGTCTTCTTCAAGAGTTTCAAGGGTTCCAAGTGCAGCAGCACAAGCCACTGGGTTTCCACCATAGGTTCCGCCAAGACCAGCAGCATGTACTGAATCCATAATTTCGGCGCGACCGGTTACACCTGCAAGTGGTAATCCACCTGCAATTCCCTTTGCAGTAATGACGATATCTGGGACAACATTCTCTTCTTCCACGGCGAACATATGACCAGTACGCGCAAAACCGGTCTGAACTTCATCGGCGATAAAGAGGATTCCATTTTCTGATGCAAACTTAGAAAGTCCTGGCAAGAAACCTTTTGGAGGAACCACAAAGCCACCTTCGCCTTGGATTGGTTCGATAAGAATTGCCGCAACGTTGTGGGCACCGATTTCTTTTTCAATCTTGCTTGCAACCATGGCGAGCGCATCTTGCGCCATAGTTTCCTTTGGTCCTACCCAGTGAAGTGAGTAAGGCATTGGTACTCGATAAATTTCTGGCGCAAAAGGTCCAAAGCCTTCTTTATAAGGCATGTTCTTTGCAGTCAGTGCCATCGTTAAGTTGGTACGACCATGATAGGAATGTTCAAACACAACAATTGCCGGACGCTTTGTGTAGTGACGCGCAACCTTCACGGCATTTTCTACAGCTTCTGCACCTGAGTTAACTAGTAACGACTTCTTCTTAAATGTTCCAGGTGTGATGCGATTTAGAATTTCGCAAACTTCAATGTAATTCATGTATGGCGCAACTGTGAAACAAGTATGGGTAAAAGCTTGTACTTGTTCAATTACGCGATCTACAACCCGGCTATTTGCGTTACCAACGTTTGTAACACCGATGCCAGAACCAAGATCGATGATTTGATTACCGTCGATATCAAGCAGGATCGCATCGCTCGCTTGTTCGATGATTACTGGAATAGCCATGCCAAGTCCACCAGAAGTCGCTTCTGTACGACGCTTTAGCGCCTCAATAGATTTTGGTCCCGGAATAGCGGTAACCAAACGACGTTCTTGTGACAATTTGGTGGTTGTGGTCATGGCTAAAGTCTAGAGCCATATTTCTCCCTCACTCGAATTGAAGTTAGGCTTGCGCTGTGAATAACAACCGTGAGTTACGTCAAAGCGCTCCACTGCTAGACGCCTACCTTGCCTACTTCGAGAGCAAGCGAACTCCCTTCACTATTCCAGGTCACAAGCAGAGAGCTTCCCGCCTAGATGCTGGACTCGGTCAAGTCGTTGATACGGATACTCCGCTCTACGGTGGCCTTGATGAAATCAAATTAACCAACCAAGTTCTAACTCACGCTGAATCTCTAGCGGCAAAGCTCTGGGGAGCTGACTTCGCCCGTTTCTCAACCGGTGGTTCAACCCATGCAAACCAAGCGATCATCCTCTCTTTAGGTAAGCCCGGCGACAAGATCGCGGTTTCAAGAACCGCACACCGTTCCGTACTCAGCGCACTTGTTCTCGCGGGCCTTGAACCGCTCTGGCTATCCCCCGATATTGATAGCAAAACCGGAGTTCCAATTGGAATTAGCGTTGATGAGTTCCGCAAAGTAGTAAACCAAAAACCAATCGCGCTGCTTCTTACTGAACCTGGCTACCTTGGAACAATCTCTGACCTACCACTTCTAATTGATGAAGCCCATGCCCATCGAATCCCAGTAATTCTCGATGCCGCATGGGGTGGTCATTTTGGATTCCACAAAGATTTACCAAAGCATGCTTTTCAAATTGGCGCCGATGCTTTAATTACTTCAACACATAAAGCACTGCCCGGTTACAGCGCATCCGCGCTTTTGCTTGCAAAGGGAACTTACTTAAACCTGGCTCGCATTGAACAAAGCTTCGAAACTACCCATACAACTTCACCGGCAGGTGCACCACTCGCATCAATTGATGGTTGCCGAGCACTTTTAGAAACTCGCGGCGCGGAATTAATTGAGGAACTCCTAAAAAATATATCTGAATTCAAGGCCAAGGTTCAGGCTAATTTTGACCTGCCTATTTTCCTAAACACCTCAGATTTCTTGCCCTACCGATTTGATCCAACCAAAGTAGTTTTACGCGCACAACAACTTGGCGCATCGGGAGTTGAAATCGAGAAGGAACTTCAAAAGGAAAATATCCGAGTTGAAATGGCCGACCGCGACACAATTGTCTTCTTAACTACATTGGCCGACTCAAAAGAAGAATTCAACATTTTGGCTGAAGCTTTAATCCCAATCCTTAAGAAAGTTCAGTCAGATTCACGAGAATCAGCAACTTCGCTTAGTTGGTCGGTAGTTCCAACAAAGGGAATCTCCATGCGTGATGCCTACTTTGCCGATACCGAATTAGTCCCCGCCGCAAAGGCGATCGGACGAATCAGTGCAGATTTAATTGCTCCTTATCCGCCTGGCGTCGCGGTAGTTGCCCCGGGTGAAGTTTTAACCGAGCAAATTGTTACAGGATTAACCGCAACTAAGGCCGCCGGTGTCCGCATCGCCTATGCAACCGATCCCACGCTAAATACTTATAGAGTCACTATCTAATCATGAAGAACATAATTCGCGATTTAGGTACCGAGGATAAATCCCAATGGCTTCCGTTGTGGCATGGCTATTTAACTTTTTATAAAACCGCACTAACGGATGAACAGACAGATTTAACTTGGAATCGATTGTTGGATCCAGAATTTAATCTTTATGCAAAAGTAATTGAGCAAGACGGGAAACTAGTTGGTCTAACCCACTTTTCATTCCAGACTTCAACGTGGGCTATGAAGAATTATTGCTACCTGCAAGATTTATTCGTATCCCCAGAACAACGAGGCCAAGGTTTGGGCCGAGCGCTGATTGATTGCGTTAAAGAGATCGCCATTAAAGAAGGATCTAGTCGTCTTTATTGGAACACCGATCGAACAAATGAAACTGCCAGAAAGTTATACGACACCTACACATCAGAGTCTGGGAAGGTTCAATATCGGGTCCGTCTTAACCCTGATGCTGATTAATTACTTATGCAAAACTTATTTCTAAACTCGCTGGCACTCATTTCGTAAATCTCTTCAGGGCCATCTTCTTCATCAATTTGCTGGCCAACATGCGTAAAGCCAAACTTGTTAATTATTGAGATTGAAGGCAAGTTCGAAGCCGAAACTGTATATCTCAGTGTCCTGACCTCAGGTTGATCTATAACCCATTTCCACATCGCTAAAACAGCTTCCGTTCCAAAACCTTGGTTTCTAAAATTCTCATCAATGCCAAGACCTATTTCAATCATTCCATCCGGATCTGGCGCACTGTGAAACGAAGTACTTCCGATGATTTCGTTCGAATTCTTTAAAACTATAAATCTCACAAACCACTTATTTAATTCTGGGTTTGATTTGACCTGAGGGACCCGCCAACGAAGTGGTCCAGATTCCTTGACTAAAACACCATATGGATTTGCGTAGGGCTTTTCAGAATAAATAGAGTCATTCGTTGGATCCTCAAAAAGGGTAATCAAATCATTTGAATCGATGTGGTGAAGCACAAGGCGCTCACTCAAAATAACTGGTTCACTTGCCATAAAAATTACTTACTTAAGTCCGCAACCACGATCTTGGACATTTTCATCATGGCCTGCATCGCATAGCCTGATTTCTCTGGATCCGGATTTCCAAGGCATTCTCCCAATTGCTTAGGAACGATCTGCCATTCAACCCAATGTAATCCTTGCCAAGTATTGAAAAATTAACCGTAAAAGCTTTCCCGTCAGGGCCCTTTGCCACATTCGTAACTTTCCCATCAGGGAAAATGTTTACATAGAAATTTGCAGCTTCTTCTGCTTGCGAATCGAACCAGAGCATGTGGCTTATTGAGGGCATTTGGGAACAGTACCTTAAACTTTTCTCGTGGATTCATTTGAACAGGAAGTTTCCGAAAGATGGGGCAACTCTACAGAATTCATCGAATCAAAAGAGCGCACCTCAAAATATCGGTCAGAAGATTTCCAAGCTGCCAAAGTTGATCAAGAAGCTGTAACCGAGAGATTTGCCAATGCCTTTGGAAATAGCGTTGATTTCAAGTCGAATGAAGTACAAGAAATTGTAATTTCCCATCGCGATGCAATATCGAAGTGGTTCTACCAATGTTCTGTGGAGATGCAGAAGAATTTAGCTCGGATGTACGTTTCGGATGAAAGATTTAAGAAGTATTACGATGGTCGAGTCCGTGGCCTAGCCCAGTATGTTCATGACGCGATCATGGCCGCAAAGTAAATTAAGCGGCTACTCGCACTTACAAATTTGATCGATCGGGATTCCTTCGAGGGCTTCTTCAATATGTTGGCCACAGCCAGCCCAAGTCGTCTTATTGCATTTATCGCACTTAACTGGACTGCACATATCAATTCCCTCTTAACTTAAAGATTTGTCTTGGCAAAGGATAGGTAGTCGCGACCGATACCGTCCACTTTAAATAGATTGTGGAGCGTGCCTTCAAGAGCCCAGTTTGCTTTTTCAAACGCGCGCTTCATTGCAGTATTCTCAGCTTCTGTTGAGCCCTCGATGCGGTGATAACCATTTTGAAAAGCCCAATTTGAGGCGAGAGTTAAAGCTTGGGTTCCAAAGCCTTTTCCACGAGCATTCTCGGCTATGTCGATCCCCAGGTGAAGTACTCCCGGCGGCATCGTGTGATCACAATGCCTCAATTGAAGATCGCCTATTAACTTTCCATCGACAACTAAAGCTAGATGAAGATATTCATCAACCCACTGCCCGGGGTTTCTAAAAGCCTTCTCAAATCTAATTCTTGCTTCAGAGTTTTCGATCCCACGGATTTGGCAGGCTAAATCAAATTCCGACTCTTCATAAAAGCGAAGTTCAACTTGATGGGCTCTAGTCATTCAAGCCTTTGCCTTTGAGAATTGCAGGCGCGCATTTCTCTACCCGAGATTGGCGCGTCGCATCTTGTTTGGCCGAGTCAAAGTGAAGAACATAGGCGCGTTGGCGACCTGGCGTTAGTTTCTTAAACGCAGGAGCTAGGCCGCTTATTTTCTTCATGTATTTAGCAATATCTTGCGGAATCACTAGTTCTGTTGGCTTCTTCATTTCAACCTTTAGGCCAACTTCTTCGATCTTAATTGCTTCATTCATAAAAGCCCTTATCACGGCCTTCTGCTTCGTGATTTCTTTCAGATTTCTGAAGCGGAATTGGCGGGCTGATTGGACGTTAGCCGTTTGCTGAATCAAGAGTTTCTTGGGATCTTTCAATAGGGCACCTTTAAGAAAAAGAATGGCGCAATATTCTTTGAATCCATGAATCAGAAATACGTTTCCACCGTTCAAGGTGTAACAGGGATGCCCCCACTTCATATCCTCAGTCAGGTCAGTTTTAAGTGCAATTTCTCGTAACTCAATAAACTCATCGTGCCAACGCTCTTCTTTTTTAAGGTAGACGTCGACCCGCTTATTTTTTACCATTCAATAATTCTACGTTCTTCCCAAAGGAAACCAGTCTTATCAACAGCGGGATCAAAAGTTCTTGTCGCTAACCAGATTGCTGTGTCAGCACCTTCTTCAACTGAAAGCGGTGCATCAGGTCCGCCCATATCTGTTCTAGTGTGATTAGGGCAGATTGCATCAACTAAGAATCCACGTTGCCCATGCCCCGTTTCGTGTGCCAAGTTACGGACTAATGCATTCACGCCAGCTTTACTAATTCGATACGGCGCTAATCCCCCAGCGTTTCCAGGACCGGACATTCGACCCAGGCAAGCTGAATAAATTATTACTCGGCCATCTCTTGCGTCAGCCATTTTTGCCCCAAGAATGTTTAGGGCAACAAAAATCGAGTCAAGATTAATTGCGACAACACGGCGCCACTCTTCAAGTGTTGTCTTCAAAGTCTTAGACATCTTCTCGCTCATTACCCCATGAGCTAAAACAACAATTTGTGGCGTTCCAAAGGTTTCTAAAATCTCGCTAAATACATTCTGTGCGGTTTCGAGATCGCCTAAGTCAACCGCACGGTAATCGCAATTAAGTTTTGCTGCTGATTCTTTAAGTCGCGCTGGATCTTTTGCTACTAAAACAACTTTGTGTCCTTCGGCTACCAAGGCTCGCGCTGTCTCAAAGCCAAGTCCGCGAGATCCACCTGTAACTATTGCAACTCCCATTAGGCAACCTTACTCAATCGGCAATTACATTTATAACCCGTTTCAGCTTACTTTCGTTAAGATTAAGTGTGCTTTCAAATGTCTTGACCTTTGCCTTCTTCACACTAATTGGGCTAGAGATCAGGCAGGGTCTAAATAAGCCTAAGGAATTAGTCTTCCCGGCTCTATGCGCAGCGTTTGGAATGTTGGTTCCAGCAATAATCTTTATATCGCTGAAACCTGGTTCTAATGCTTGGGCAATCGTCATGCCAACGGATGTTGCGCTAGCTATCGGGGCACTTTCAATTCTTGGGAATCGAATAAATCCATCGATAAGACTTTTCTTGCTAACCCTTGCAGTAGCGGATGACTTCTTTTCGCTAATTGTGATTGCAATTTTCTTCGAAAAGGACTTGCACCTCTCAAGCACCCTTTACACCTTTGGTGCAGCTTTTATCGGTGCTTTGCTTCCCAGGAGGGATCAGTTAATTAAATATTTGTCCCCAATCATTACCTTCGTAGTCATCCCGATTTACATTTGGATAAATCTCTTGGATCACATTAATTTCGGTCAAGCTGGTTCCAAAGTCAGCCTAGTATTGATCACATCTAGAGTTCTTGGAAAGTCAATTGGCATTCTTTTGGCGGCATGGTTACTTAATAAGTATTCATCTTTCAAACTCCCAAGGAACCTCAACTTGAAAGAAATCTTTGGTGTGGGACTACTGGCTGGAATGGGAATGACAGTGGCGCTAGTGATTTCGAAAATTACATTATCCAGTTCGCAGGAAATAGATCAAGCACGAATTGGCTTACTGCTATCCGCCGTGATCTCTGGCTCATTGGGAGTGTTCTGGCTACGTATTTGAGAATCAAATGTTGTAGTCCACGTGCTTGTTCTTTGATACAGATTTTGTGATAACTTGATTAGCACCAATCGTACTCATTGAGCCAATTGTGATATTTCCAAGCACTTTGCTTCCCGCACCAAGGCGGACACCATCTTCGATCGTTGGGTGGCGCTTACCCTTATCGCCAGAAACCGCTCCAAGAGTAACTCCGTGATAAATCGTTACATCGTCCCCAACGATCGCGGTCTCTCCAATCACAACTCCTACGCCATGATCGATAAAAACTCGTCTACCGATCGTTGCGCCGGGATGAATCTCGATACCAGTTCTACTCGTCGTCAATTGCGCAAGTATTCGCGCAATCAATTTGAACTTATGATTCCAAAGCCAATGTTGGACACGATGTTCCCAAAGTGCGTGAACTCCTGGGTAGATTAAGAAAACTTCTAACCGATTCCGCGCAGCAGGATCCCGTTCCAAAACGGCATTTAAATCCTCGCTGATGCGACCAAACATTTAATTAAATGCTTGCCGTACTTGGCTCTTCGATGAAGTCCTTATAAAGCGCGGTTGATAGATATCGCTCACCGAATGACGCACAAACCACAACGATAATCTTCCCGGCAAACTCTGGACGATTAGCAACTTGTGAAGCGCCCCAAAGCGCAGCTCCGGAAGAGATACCAGCAAGAATTCCTTCTTCTTGTCCTGCGCGAATTGCCCAAGCAAAAGCTTCTTCATTTGGTGCACTCAAAATTTCGTCATAGATAGATGTATCTAGAACACCTGGAACAAAGTTCGCACCGATACCTTGAAGTGGGTGAGGTCCTGGTTGGCCACCACTTAATACTGGTGAAGCTGCAGGTTGAACTGCGAAAATTTTGATATCAGGATTCTTTTCCTTCAGGCATTGACCAACACCGGTGATGGTTCCACCAGTTCCAACTCCCATGATGACAGCAGCGACTTTCCCATCAGTGTCACGCCAAATTTCTTCAGCTGTTGTGCTGCGGTGAATTTCTGGACCAGCTTGGTTTTCAAACTGGCGCACCAATACGCCACCTTCTTCGCGACCAATCTCTTCTGCCTTAGCGACTGCGCCACTCATGCCTGATGCAGCAGGAGTCAAAACAAGTGTTGCGCCAAATGCGCGAAGTAGGGCACGACGTTCTTTCGACATTGACTCTGGCATTGTCAGCACAACCTTGTATCCACGAGCCGCACCAACTGAAGCAAGTGCGATTCCGGTGTTACCACTTGTTGCTTCAACGATAGTTCCGCCTGGCTTTAATTCACCTGACTTCTCTGCAGCATCCACCATGGCGATTGCCAAACGGTCTTTAACTGAAGATGTTGGGTTATAAAACTCGAGCTTGCCAACTACTGTGGCGCCGAAACCCTTAAAAATTCTTTGAAACTTAACTAGTGGGGTATTGCCGAATACTTGGCTGATGTTGTCGTAAATTTTCATGTCGTGACTTTAACAATTTCGGCAAAATAGTTCTTGCAAAGGATTTCTTAATGAGAATCATTCGCATCTAGCAAGGAAAAAGGAAACTTTCTACCGAGCCCCTGTAGGAATAGGGGAATTCTCCAAGACCGCCCACTCTTGATCGGTGAAGAGTCTTGAACGTATTAAGAATCGCTTACCTTCTGGAGACTCAAGGGAAAATCCACCGCCGCGACCTGCGACAACATCGACAGTCAGGTGGGTATGTTTCCAATATTCAAATTGAGAAACTGACATCCAGAAACCGATGGGTTCCTGAATGCCAGCCACCTTCAATTCGCCAAGCAGAACATCTTGTCCGCCGACACGGAATTCACCCGCTTGGTAGCACATCGGAGATGATCCATCGCAGCATCCGCCCGATTGATGAAACATCAATGGGCCATGAACTTTATAGAGTGTGCGAAGCAAATCTTCTGCGTCACTCGTAAGTTCAACGCGCAATGGAATCTCCATGTTTTAAATTGTATTCGGCTTAGAAGAATCCGAGCTTGTTTGGAGAATAAGAAACAAGCAAGTTCTTCGTTTGCTGATAGTGATCGAGCATCATCTTGTGGTTTTCACGGCCTATACCTGATGCTTTGTAACCACCGAACGCTGCTCCGGCTGGGTATGCATGGTAACAGTTGGTCCATACGCGACCAGCCTTGATCTCACGTCCTGCTCGGTAAGCAGTGTTCATATCGCGAGTCCAGACCCCTGCTCCAAGACCGTACAGTGTGTCATTTGCAATCTGCATTGCGTTGTCATATCCATCGAACTTAGTTACGGAAACAACCGGTCCGAAGATTTCTTCTTGGAAGATACGCATTGAGTTTTTACCTTCGAAAATAGTTGGAGTTACGTAATAACCACCGCTTAATTCACCGCCCAAATCAGCGCGTTCACCACCTGTTATGACCTTTGCTCCCTCTTTCTTTCCAATTTCAATGTAAGAAAGGATTTTTTCAAGTTGATCATTCGAAGCTTGGGCACCAATCATGGTTGAGAGATCAAGTGGGTGTCCTTGAACAATCGCTTGGGTGCGCTTTGTTACGTCGCCCAAGAACTTGTCGTAGATCTTTGTGTCAATCAATCCACGTGATGGGCAGGTACATACTTCTCCCTGGTTAAGTGCGAAGAGAGTAAAGCCTTCCAATGCCTTGTCGTAGAACGCATCATTTTCAGCTGCGACGTCTGCGAAGAAGATATTTGGACTCTTTCCGCCAAGTTCAAGCGTGACGGGAATGATGTTCTCTGATGCATATTGCATGATTAAGCGGCCGGTTGTGGTTTCACCAGTAAATGCAATCTTTGCAATACGAGGAGAGGAAGCCAGTGGCTTTCCAGCCTCAACACCAAAGCCGTTTACGATATTTACGACACCATCTGGGAGAAGGTCAGCAATAAGTTCCATCAAGAACATAATGGATGCTGGAGTCTGCTCCGCTGGCTTCAACACGACGCAGTTTCCTGCAGCAAGTGCTGGTGCCAACTTCCAGACTGCCATCAAGATTGGGAAGTTCCAAGGAATAATCTGACCAACTACTCCAAGTGGTTCGTGGAAGTGATAAGCAACCGTATCGTCATCGAGTTCACCAAGTGAACCTTCTTGCGCACGGATTGCACCTGCAAAATAACGAAAGTGATCAATCGCTAAAGGAATATCAGCATTTAGTGTTTCGCGAATTGGCTTTCCGTTGTCCCAGGTTTCAGCTACTGCTATAGCCTCAAGATTTGCCTCCATGCGATCAGCAATCTTGTTAAGAATAATTGCGCGAGCAGTCGCAGATGTCTTTCCCCAGGCGGGTGCCGCGGCATGTGCCGCATCGAGTGCCTTATTAATATCGGCTTCGTTGCCTCGAGCAACTTCGCAAAATACTTTTCCAGTAACTGGTGTTACATTCTCAAAATATTGACCAGATTGCGGTTTTACATATTCACCATTAATCCAGTGGTCGTATCGAGTTTTGAAAGTTGCCTTACTTCCAGGTTGCCCCGGCGCAACGTAATCGGTCATTTTCTTCTCCTTAGTACTTGGGCGGGTTACCACAAGATGACTTCACGCTAGACCTGCAATTTTCAGAACTCAATAGAAATATCTAGGAAAATAATCAATTTGACAGGAATGAGTGCTGCCCCGGGGGGTGGAGGGGCTTGTATGACGCGCGTAGGAAGTATCAATAAAATGAATAAATAGAGAAAAGTCGCCCTATAAGCCATTCAAGTCAGGGATCGCTTCAAAGTTGTGGAAAATGATTTTTCCCATTTCCTTTGCTTTTCCCATCTCGAGATCGGCACCTCGAGAATCGCCAGGTATGCGGAGAACCGCGTCGCATTTTTCCAATAGTCGATGGGCTACTGGGTATTGATATTCAGAGAATTGTTGTGATGAGTGTGTTTCTCCACCAGCTTGACGAATCACTGGCCACGCCAGCCATTCACCTACCACTGCAATATGTCCCTTTTGAAAAATTGGTAATGCGTAATCTTCCATCGCCTTCAAATTTTTTGCGATTGCCGCTTCATCGCCATTGGTGCCGGACATATACGGACCTGAAATTAGAATCATGAGTGGCTTAGACATAAATAAATGCTACTGAAATAAAGAAGAGTCGCCCTATAAGCCGGAGGCTTTCAATCCCCGCTTATTTAGGGCGATTGCCCATGGAATTGCCCACAAGCTTTTGTTCTATTTAATTATCTTTGGTAATCCAATATCTTCGCTTCAAAATTCCCTCAAATTCGACTTTGTTTTCTAGAACTCCGCCCTGCGACTCTATGACCTTTATCGAGCCTAAATTGTCCTCATCGCAGGTAACCAGAACTTCTGTAACCCCAAGTCCATGTATGTAGGTAAGTGACTGTCTCAAGATTTCGGTTGCAAAGCCCTGTCTACGAAAGCTTGGTCTCACTCCATAGCCAATATGTCCACCAAAACTAAACAAGAAATCGTTAAGTTCATGACGTATAGAAGTTCGACCGACTAGTTTGCCCTCACTGTCAGCAATCAGAAATGTTGCGGGAACTCGACCTTCCTTCAAATTTGTCCCCGTGGATTCGTTCTTAAGAATCTCAAGGTATTCAGACCATGGCATTCCCTCTGAATATTCAAGAAGGTATTCGAAGCTGTCGTTTGCTAATTCTGAATGCCCTTGCACGGCCTCGACTTCATCGCTGAGCACTAGCGGCCGCAAAATCATTCCGCAATTTAATCACTGAAAATAAAAAAATAAGAAGAGTCGCCCTATAAGCCGGAGATGCGGCGACTATGAGTGAGGATGAGCGTGAAAAAAAGTATTGCCCTCACTTTTGCCCCCAAATTAGAGAAAA
>Ga0214164_1000506_pt1 | contig 25623 bp, 23 predicted proteins | sample TroBogepilimnion_13_FD_153003 | JGI IMG/M metagenome (GOLD analysis project Ga0214164, IMG submission 153003) | Freshwater microbial communities from Trout Bog Lake, WI - Practice 03JUN2009 epilimnion v4 | ecosystem: Environmental > Aquatic > Freshwater > Lake > Epilimnion/Euphotic zone ...
CCCAAGCTTGAATGCCGCTGAGATCTTCCATGATCCAGGCCCACTACTACTGGCCATGATGGCCGATATGTTGCAGAAACCACCTGCTGGCGTTGCGGTCAGCGCACCTACTGCTCCCCGCAATGTAAAGGCGCTAGTAGCTGATAAATCAGCGATTATTACCTTCGATCCGCCCGCCAATGTACGAACTGCCCATGTCGATACATACTCAGTAAAGGTTAATCAGACCGGCCAAGTAGTAACCGGAACTGAAAGTCCCATCACTGTTACCGGGCTACGTAACGGTGGGAATTACTCGTTCAGCGTCACCGCTGCCAATAATCAATTTGGATCCTCTGGTGCAGCAACAACAAATAATGTTGTTCCGCAAACAACCTGGAAGAGCACTGTTGTCGATCCTGCTGCTGATGGTAAATACCTGGCAACGGGCACATATGCCGGCAAACCAATTATTATCTACACCGATAGCAAGAGCGGCTATCTCAAGATGGCTACATACGATGGAAAGAAGTGGTCATCAACCATTGTCGATGGAAACTCTGTCGTCGGCGGCAAGACAACAGATGATGTCAGTGGTGCGCTCTCACTCTGTAGTTCTAAAGTTGGCAAATCTGAAACACTTAATGTTTTCTACTCTGATCTCAAAGAGAAGGATCTGCGACACGCAACATACGATGGCAAGAAGTGGATCTTTGAAGTTGTCGATGGCAACGGCAGTGCAATCAATGACTATAAGGATCCGGTCCGAGTTCGGACATCAAGTGATGTGTCGGTATCAAATGCCTGCGTAGCCACGACCGCCGGACTTCAAGTCTTCTATCGCGATGAGTCACAAGGAATCCTCCTTGGCGCAACCAAAGTTGCAGGCAAGTGGAACTATGAACTCGTTGATGGCGATCGAGACACTAATGGCCGCACAACCGGCGATGTCGGCTTCCATCTGAAGGCGCTCAACGTTGGAAACACTGTCTATGTTCTCTACGACTCCACCCTTCAGGTCAATCAAGATAAAGTCCCTACGCGCGGTGAAATTCGGTTAGCGACTCGAGCAACGATCTATCCAGAAGATTGGGTCTACTCAACCCCTGACCCAGCAGGTAATGGCACGACTATTGCCGGCTTTGACGTTGCCATCTCAGTAAATAAAGGGGTTTTGAGCGCTAGCTGGCTCGCCTCATCGGGTATCGCTCTTCCTAGCGCCGATCAGATTCGTTGGGCAACACTGACGCCAAATCCCGTGATTGGAAATACTCCTTCAGATTTCTTCGGTACCCCAGGACCTGCGATCGCTACTGATGGCACACGTATTCTCTTTACCTGCCAGACCCGCCTCTGTGCCGCAAATTCCCAGACAAAGGGGATCTCGCTGGTATCAACTCTCGATTTCAGTAATTCTGATGGATATTCGTGGATCACACTTGCTGGTCAGCAATATGCACTCGCTGGAGTAAATGGCGCGCTGCGCTTATTTAAGCAGTGAGATTGTGTAACCGTTCGCACTTTCAGTTGTAACAACCAGACCTACTCCGGCAAGAAAATCAATCTTTAATATCGGATTCAAGACTTTATAAGCAAGGTAGATATGTCCAGTGCGGGCTCCCACTTTAAGAATAACTGGAGATGGGACCTTAGGCTTCCAACCCGTTACACCAGGTATGGCACTCTTCGAGAGATAACTCTTCCAGATATACATTCCATCTTTAAAACTCTTTGTTGTCGAAACCTTTGGTTGAACATAACTTGCCTTGATAAATTTCGTGAACTTTCCGGCAATGGTTGAACTCACTTGAAAATCTTTTCCACCGATAGTGAGCGAACCTTTTGCATAGGAAAGTAAAAGTGGTTCAACAACTGCACCAGCATCATAGGTAAAGGTATTAGTGAGAGATCCCGTGGAGCTAACTTCCCACAAGGTGATCTGCGTAAGCCCTGCGCGTGTTGGTGGGATGGGATCAATTTTGATGCCACTTGGATTGAGTGCATTCGTAGGTGCAGGTGTTGGGGTCGGAGTTGCAACCACAGGAGCGGTACTTCCTGCTATCCAGATATTTCCAAGGGAATCGACAATGGCAGCTGTAGCAATCGCGTCAGTAACGGTTGGAATAGGCAGGTCCCACTGTTGTGAGCCAGTTGTTGGATCTAGCGCTATTACTTCACCTTGGGTCGGTCCGTTAGCGGGCTCTGAAGTGCCTACTAAATAGATCGAATGCGGTGCGATCAAGGTGCTGAACCATTGCCCACCACTGCCCTGGAAGAAGGTGCTCTCAGTCAGCGTTGGTAGAGCAACCATCTTTACAACTTTAGGTTTAACTACCGCTTGAACAGGATTCGCAACAACGAGTGAGAGTGCGATCGCACTAACAATGACCTTAAACTTCATTAGGCAAGTTCAGCAGAGCGTTTTGCGGCTTCCGCCATCGCATTAGCAACGATTGAACTCAGATCGCTTCCTTCAAATGATATCAGAGCTGCATATGTCGTTCCATTAGGGCTGGTGACGTTCTCGCGGAGCGTCTTGGCATCTTTGCCGCTCTCAGCCAACATCCCCGCAGCACCGATCAGAGTTTGAACAGTGAGCTCAGTTGCGATCTCATGACTCAAACCAAGTTTTTCGGCGCCAGCGACCATCGCTTCGACAAATGCAAAGAAGTAGGCAGGCCCTGATCCGCTTGTTGCAGTAACAGCATCTTGGAGGCGTTCTTCCACTTCAACGACCTTGCCGCTTGCGCCCAAGAAGTGGCGAACAAATCCAAGATCGTCAGTTGTCGCGTGAGTTCCTGGTGAAATAGCGGCCATTCCTTTACCAATAAGGGTGGGAGTATTAGGCATGACACGTATAACTCCATGAGCACCACCAAGAGAGCTTTCAATACCTGCAATCGTTTTACCAGCTACAAAAGAGACGATCAGTGCACGTGGCCCAAGAGTTGGCTTGAGTGATTCAAGTGTTGTTGCTAGGTCTTGTGGCTTAACTACAACGAGAATAATTTCGCACTCAGCACCGATCGCTGAGAGAGTCTGGAGGGTAACTCCATACTTATCTGCCAACGAGGTTGCGTGATCTTCACGCTTATCAGTGATGCAGATCTGAGTTGCTGGGTGGCCAGCCGAGATCAGGCCGGCAAGAAGTGCTTCGCCCATGTTTCCAACGCCTACGATCCCCACGCACTTGTTCATGTCAGAACTCTACCGAATCGGTCGATACCCACAGCGGCCAATCTCAATTGTCACTTTTGAGGCTCATTAACTAGGCTTGCGCCACTATGGAGGTATCACCGAACTTTGCGCGCGATTGGGTGGAATTTCCCGACCCAGCGAATCCACAAGAGATCTTTAAATGCGATCTCACCTGGTTGACCTCTTACTACACATGTATTTACGGAGCAGGTTGCTGCGGTATCGATGCTGATAAGCCGGATGCTGGCTGTTGCTCTGATGGTGCTTACTACTCAGATGAAGAAGATGAAGCTCGCACTCTTAAAATTGCTGAACGACTGACTCCAGATATGTGGCAGTACTACGACGAGGCACACTCCAAGATGAAGGGCAGCAAGCTCAACATCTCTGAAGTTGGTTTCGATAAAGATCGTAAGACTCGCATGGTTGATAACAGTTGTATCTTCCTCAATCGCGTTGGTCACGAAGCACCTGGTTACACCGGTTCATTTGGTTGCGTACTCCATCACCTTGCACTTAAAGAAGGCGTTCACTTTGTTGAGACAAAGCCAGATGTCTGCTGGCAATTACCGATTCGCCGTTCATTTGAAGAGCGCGAAGTTGGCGATCAAACAGTTTCGATCACCGTTATCGGTGAGTATGAGCGTAAGGCTTGGGGCGATGGCGGCGCTGACTTTGATTGGTACTGCACCGGAAATACCGATGCGCATGTCGGTAAAGATCCGGTCTATATCTCTAACAAGGTAGAACTTGAAACCCTTATGGGAGTCGCCGGATATGCAGAGCTCGTGAAGTATTGCGATGCTCGCGTTGAGGCGATTCGCCTCACTCAGGCCGAGACTGCAAAGCGCTCACTTCCGCTCTTTGTGATCCACCCAGCGACTGTTGCAGCACAGCGATAGTCAGCGCTGACGGCTAGGCTACTTCTGTGGCAAAGACACCAGCACCAGCAAAAGATCCCTTCCGCTGCACAGAATGCGGCTGGACCAGCACCAAATGGGTTGGGCGCTGCGGTGAGTGCCAGGCATGGGGCAGCGTTGAAGAGATTGCTGCACCGAAGAAACTCTCACTCGTCGCGGGCACCGTCACAACCGCCGCGACTCCGATTGGTGAAGTTAATTTAGAGCGAGCAAAGGCGCGTTCATCCGGTGTCTCAGAGCTCGATCGCGTACTCGGTGGTGGCTTAGTCCCGGGCGCTGCGATTCTCTTAGCCGGTGAACCTGGCGTTGGTAAATCCACACTCTTACTCTCAGTTGCTGCCGAGAGTGCACGTCAAAAGATGTCTGCGCTCTATATCAGCGGCGAAGAATCTGCATCCCAAGTTCGCTTACGTGCAGAACGCCTTAACGCAATCGATCCAAATTTATGGCTTGCTGCTGAGACTGAACTCGGTGCAGTTATTGCCCACATCGATCAAGTAAAACCAGAACTTCTTATTATCGATTCGATTCAAACGATTGCATCAGCTGCCGTCGATGGCGCACCTGGTGGAGTTACCCAAGTCCGTGAAATTGCTGGCGCACTTATCCGTATCGCTAAGGAACGTAACATCACCGTAGTTCTCGTCGGTCACGTAACTAAAGATGGATCGATTGCCGGTCCACGCTTGCTCGAACATTTAGTGGATGTTGTTCTTAACTTTGAAGGTGAACGTCATTCACGTCTGCGACTGATTCGCGCCATGAAGAATCGCTTCGGTGCATCTGATGAAGTCGGTTGCTTCGATATGACCGAGAACGGCATTGAATCACTCACCGATCCAACTGGCCTCTTCACTACTCGCCACACCGAACCGGTTCCTGGCACCTGTGTCACCGTTGCACTTGAAGGCCGTCGCCCATTACTCGCTGAGATTCAATCGCTTGTTGGATTGCCAGTAGCTGAAGGTCGCGATTACGGTAACTCTCGTCGCGTAACATCAGGGCTCGATAACCCGCGTACCGCAATGACTTTAGCTGTCCTTGAACTTCGAGCGAATATTCGCTTATCGGGTCGCGATGTCTATGTCGCAACAGTTGGCGGCATGAAGATGAATGAGCCATCTGCTGATCTAGCAGTTGCGCTCTCCGTTGCATCCGCTGCAAAGGGTCTAGCACTTCCTGCTGATCTTGTTGCGATCGGTGAAGTCGGTCTTGCTGGTGAGATCCGCAAAGTCACAGGTGCTCAGCAACGTATCGCTGAAGCAGCTCGCCTCGGTTTTAAGCGCGCCATGGTTCCGGTCGGGTCAGAGATCAAGGTCTCTGGCATCGAAGTCATGGAAGTCGCTCGTCTTGAACAAGCGATCGCTCGCGTCAAGATCGGGTAATGAAGCAACAAGTAATCCTCGATTGGTTCGAGCAGAACAAACGAGATCTCCCCTGGCGTAAAACCTCCCCGTGGGGCGTGATGATCTCTGAATTTATGTTGCAACAGACACCTGTAAAGCGAGTCCTCCCAGTTTGGTCGGAATGGATAGATCGCTGGCCAACCCCCGCTGATCTTGCCGCCTCCAAGAAATCTGATGCGATCTCTGCTTGGGGTCGACTTGGTTATCCCCGGCGCGCTGTTCGTTTACATGAATCTGCCGGTGTGATTGCTCGAGATTTCAATAACCAAGTCCCCCGAGCTATTGAAGATCTCCGAACTCTTCCCGGAGTTGGTGAATACACAGCTGCGGCGATTGCATCTTTTGCTTACCAAGAGAGCGCGCTCGTGATGGATATCAATATCCGTAGATTCTTCGCCCGAGCTATAGATGGCATCGAAACTCCAACAAGTGCACCTTCACAGATTGAACGTCGATTGCGCGCAGAGTTAATTCCATCCGATGGTGCGTTATGGGCAGCAGCAACGATGGAGCTAGGAGCCTTGATTTGTACTGCTCGTACGCCACTCTGCGACCAATGCCCGGTAAAGAGATCATGTGCTTGGCGCGCTGCTGGCTACCCGAAGAGTGAGATCGTGAAGAAGAGCCAGGCGTGGGCTGGAACCGATCGCCAATGTCGTGGCCTTATCGTTCAACACCTACGTGAAAATCAGAGTGCAACAAAGTCGGCGCTACTGAAATTGTGGGATGACATCGATCAGAGTGAGAAAGCGATCAAAAGCCTGATTGCCGACCACCTCATTGAGGCGACCGGCAATCGATTTAAATTAGCTGATTAGTCGTTTGATGGAGCGGTATTGCTGGTGAGATCTCCAGGAGAATCCGGCATCGTTGCCTTTGGAACTCCGCGGAAGGTAAATGTTGCAGTTGGACCTTCGCCCTCAACATCCACAAGCGTGATCTCGCCTGGCTTTACATCGCCAAAGAGAATCTTCTCTGAGAGCACATCTTCGATCTCACGTTGAATCGTGCGACGAAGTGGACGTGCGCCGAGCAATGGATCGTAACCACGTGCTGCGAGCAGGCTCTTCGCGGTCGAAGTAAGTTCGATCGCCATATCCTTGGCACGCAAGCGCTCATCGAGGTTAGAGATCATGAGATCAACGATCTGAATGATTTCAGCCTCTGAGAGCTGGTGGAAGACAACGACATCGTCGATACGGTTTAAGAACTCAGGACGGAAGTGGTTCTTGAGCTCATCTGCAACCTTCGCCTTCATGCGCTCGTAATTGCCGAGTGCATCTGATGAGTTATGGAAACCAAGTCCCAAAGTCTTAGAGATATCGCGAGTACCGAGGTTTGTGGTCATGATGATCACTGTGTTCTTGAAGTCGACGGTGCGACCTTGTGAATCAGTGAGGCGACCATCTTCGAGTACCTGCAAGAGTGAGTTGAAGATATCTGGGTGAGCCTTCTCGATCTCATCGAAGAGAACGACTGAGAATGGCTTACGACGTACCTTTTCAGTGAGTTGTCCGCCCTCGTCGTAACCGACATAACCTGGAGGAGCACCGAAGAGGCGTGAAGCGGTGTGCTTCTCGGAGTATTCAGACATATCGAGTTGGATCAATGCATCTGAATCACCGAATAAGAACTCAGCGAGTGTGCGAGAAAGTTCGGTCTTACCAACACCAGATGGACCGGCGAAGATAAATGAACCACCAGGACGCTTTGGATCCTTGAGACCCGCACGAGTACGACGGATCGCTTGTGAGAGCGCCTTGATCGCTTGATCTTGTCCGATAACACGGCGGTGCAACTCATCTTCCATACGAAGTAGACGTGCAGTCTCTTCCTCAGTGAGTTTGAAGACCGGGATACCTGTTGAATGCGAGAGGATTTCAGCGATGAGTTCTTCATCGACTTCTGCGACCTTATCGAGATCGCCAGCCTTCCACGCCTTTTCGCGCTCAGCCTTTTCAGTGATCAAGTTCTTCTCAGTATCGCGGAATCCAGCAGCGGTTTCGAAATCCTGACCATCGATCGCAGATTCCTTCGCCTTACGAGCTTCAGCAATCTTGACATCGAACTCCTTGAGTTCTGCAGGAGCGGTCATACGACGAATACGTAGACGCGCACCGGCTTCATCAATGAGATCGATCGCCTTATCTGGCAAGAAGCGATCTGAGATATAACGATCGGCAAGAGTCGCAGCAGCAACTAGTGCGCCATCGCTAATTGAAATCTTGTGGTGTGACTCGTAACGATCGCGGAGTCCCTTGAGAATCTCGATCGTATGAGTAACTGAAGGCTCAGCAACTTGGATTGGCTGGAAACGACGCTCAAGCGCAGCATCCTTCTCAAAGTGCTTGCGATATTCATCAAGTGTTGTGGCACCAATTGTCTGGAGCTCACCGCGGGCGAGCATTGGCTTCAAGATGCTTGCGGCATCGATTGCACCTTCTGCAGCACCTGCGCCAACAAGTGTGTGAATCTCATCGATAAAGAGGACGATATCGCCACGTGTGCGGATCTCTTTCAATACCTTCTTCAAGCGCTCTTCGAAGTCACCGCGATAACGTGAACCGGCAACGAGTGCGCCAAGATCGAGTGAGTAGACCTGCTTATCGCGAAGTGTCTCAGGGATATCGCCCTTAACAATTGCTTGCGCAAGACCTTCAACAATTGCAGTCTTACCAACGCCAGGCTCACCAATAAGAACTGGGTTGTTCTTGGTGCGACGTGAAAGAACCTGCATGACGCGTTCAATCTCTTTTTCACGGCCGATAACTGGATCGAGCTTTCCTTCACGTGCTGCTTGTGTGAGGTTGCGACCAAATTGATCAAGGACCAATGATGTTGATGGCGTTCCTTCTGCAGGACCACCCGATGGTGCGCTCTCTTTACCTTGGTAGCCAGAGAGAAGTTGAATAACTTGCTGGCGAACCTTGTTGAGATCTGCGCCTAGCTTGACGAGAACCTGTGCCGCTACGCCTTCGCCCTCGCGAATAAGTCCAAGAAGAATATGTTCAGTGCCGATGTAGTTATGGCCGAGTTGAAGCGCTTCGCGGAGTGAGAGTTCGAGAACTTTCTTTGCGCGGGGTGTAAATGGAATATGTCCTGATGGAGCCTGTTGTCCTTGGCCGATGATCTCTTCTACTTGTGCGCGAACGCCATCAAGTGAGATGCCAAGCGCTTCGAGCGCCTTAGCGGCTACGCCTTCACCTTCATGGATGAGGCCGAGGAGGATGTGCTCGGTGCCGATGTAGTTGTGGTTGAGCATGCGAGCTTCTTCTTGCGCGAGTACAACGACTCGGCGAGCTCGATCGGTAAAGCGCTCAAACATCTCGGTACCTCCTGTGGGACTGGGTGGATCGGCTTAAGCCTAGCGGGGTTAGCGCTCGCCCTGCCTGCCCAGAATTGGTGGCTGTTGGGAGGTAGAACCCAAAATATGGGGGTTTTATGCCCAAATACGAAAAATTAAAGGACTCGGAGCATTCGAGTATTGCCGAGGGTATTCGGCTTAGCCGTCTCAAGATCTAAGAACTCGGCCACACCGGCATCGTAGGAACGCAGAAGCTCTTGATAGACATCGGGTTCGACCGGCGTTCCCTCAATCTCAACAAAGCCGTGTTTCCCAAAGAACTCGGTCTGGAATGTGAGGCAGAAGATTCGCTTTACTCCGACAGATTCGGCGCGATCAACAATCGCTTCGATGATCTGGTGGCCGATTCCCTTTTTATGGAAGTTCTCTTTAACGGCAACGGTACGAACTTCTGCGAGATCTTCCCAAAGCACGTGGAGCGCACCACAGCCAACTACTTCATCGCCTTCAACTGCGACAACAAATTCTTGAACGCTCTCAAAGAGAGTAACTGTCTCTTTCTCAAGCATCTTGCCAGGTGCAGCAAAGGTGTCGATGATGGCACGGATCTGCTTCACATCGCTAGTGCGCGCTGGACGGACTGTTATCGACATAACTGAAAATTAATTCTCTTCTGGCTTAACAAGTGGGAACAAGATAGTTTCGCGAATACCAAGACCAGTGAGGGCCATCAGCAATCGATCAACGCCCATTCCGAATCCACCCATTGGTGGCATTGCATATTCCATTGCGCGTAAGAAATCTTCATCGAGCGGCATCGCCTCGACATCGCCCTTAGCACCGAGAGATGCTTGTTCAACGAGACGTTCGCGTTGAATAACCGGATCGATAAGTTCTGAATAGCCAGTTGCAAGTTCAAAGCCTTCAACGTAGAGATCCCACTTCTCAACAACGCCAGGAATCTCGCGATGTGCACGAACGAGTGGTGAAGTATCTACTGGATAGCCACGGACAAAGATCGGCTCATTCAACTGGCCCTCAGTCACGTGTTCAAAGATCTCTTCAGCAAGTTTTCCTGTAATCCACTTGGGATCGATCTTCATGCCGAGCTTGGTAGCAATAGCCTTTAGCTCGTCATATGAGGTCTGCGCAGTGACCTGCACGCCAACACCTTCAGAGATTAAGTCGTAAAGAGAGGCCTCACGCCACGTTCCACCCAGGTTTAACTGACGACCATCGTGGTGAGTAACAACGTGGCTGCCGAAGACCGCCATCGCTGACTCTTGAATCAAATCCTTTGTGAGGGTCGCCATTGTGTTCCAGTCGCCGTAGGCCTGGTAGCCCTCGATCATCGCAAACTCTGGTGAGTGGCTGGAATCAGCGCCTTCATTACGAAAGTTACGGTTAATCTCAAAGACGCGCTCAAGGCCGCCAACAACGCAACGCTTGAGGAATAGCTCTGGAGCGATACGCATGAAGAGATCCATGTCGTATGCATTGCTATATGTCTTAAATGGACGAGCTGCCGCTCCACCGTGCATAACTTGAAGCATTGGTGTTTCAACTTCAATGAACTCACGCTGATTAAATGATTCACGGAGTTGGCGCATCACTTGTGGGCGAAGACGTGCATTGTGACGAGCCTCAGGGCGAACAATGAGATCGACATAGCGCATACGAACGCGAGTCTCTTCACTCAGTGGCTTGTGCTCAACTGGAAGTGGACGTAATGACTTTGCAGCCAATTTCCAATCAGATGCCAAGATGGAGAGTTCACCGCGCTTTGAAGTAATGACTTCACCGGTAACAGAAACTAAATCACCGAGATCGATCTCAGATTTCCAAAGACCGAGTGATTCTTCACCGACCTTATCGAGTGAGAACATAGTCTGAAGTTCGGTGCCATCGCCTTCGCGCAAAGTCGCAAAGCAGAGTTTGCCGGTATCGCGCTTGAAGATCACACGACCCGCAACGCTCTCGATCTTGCCAGTCGCAACATCGATATCAAGTCCGCCATTTTCGTCACGGACTGCCTTAAGGGACTTGGTACGAGGGACAGCAACTGGATAGGCCTCGCCACCGCGCTCAATAATCGCAGCGCGCTTACCCCGGCGGATTCTTAATTGCTCGGGTAGGTCATCTTCGGGGGCGTTAACAGTTTGCTCACTCACTGTCGGATCGTACTAAAAATTGCGCTCGTGAACGAAACGCAGTCCAATCAGCGTGAGGTCTTCCTCATGAAAATCAATGGTTTCGCTGATTCCCAGCACCAATGGCGCAAGCCCACCTGTGGCGATAACAGAGACTTCACCGGTATCTGGATAGAGCGTTTCGAGTTCATCAATGATGCGATTCACTAATCCATCAACTTGTCCGGCAAATCCAAAGATGGTTCCCGATTGCAGCGCTTCAACGGTGTTCTTTCCAATCACGCTCTTCGGACGAATTAATTCGACTTTACGTAATTGGGCGGCACGAGATGCTAAAGCTTCGACCGAGATCTCAATACCTGGGGCAAGCGCTCCGCCAAGGAACTCTCCCTTAGGGGAAACGACGTCGAGATTTGTTGATGTTCCAAAGTCGACGACGATACATGGACCATGTGCGCCGTACAGTTCATGAGCAGCAAGGGTATTCACAATACGGTCTGCGCCGATCTCTCGTGGATTATCGACAAGCAGTGGAACGCCAGTCTTCGTACCAGGTTCGATAATGGTTGTATCGATATCGGCAAAGTAGCGAGCGATCATTGATCGTAACTCGCGCAAAATTGCTGGGACAGTTGAACAAACTGCAAGTCCAGTTACTTCATAGCCTTCAATGAGTGATCGATAGAGGAGCCAGAGTTCATCAGCGGTATCACGTGGATCGGTCTTCACACGCCACGAACGAACCAACTTATCCTTATCGAAGATTCCTAGGACGGTATTCGTGTTTCCGACATCGATCGCGAGCAACATTTACGACTCCATCCGTAGATCTAATCCGATATCAAGAGCTTTGGCCGAGTGTGTGAGCGCACCAACAGCGATGAAATCCACACCTGTCTGCGCATATGCCTTGGCATTTTCGAGCGAGAGCCCACCAGATGCCTCAAGCTTGGTCTTACCACTCACCATCGCGACTGCTTCGCGACATTGTTCAACGCTCATATTGTCGAGCATGATGAGATCTGGGTTTCCAACTAACACTTCTTTGAGTTGATCGAGGGTATCAACCTCAATCTCAATATCGGCATCTGGATACTGTGATCGGACCATCTCAAAGGCCTTCAAGACCCCACCTGCTGCAACGATGTGATTATCTTTAATAAGCGCAGCATCAGAGAGCGACATCCGATGATTCGTTCCGCCGCCCATACGAACCGCATATTTTTCGAGCACGCGCCAGCCGGGTGTTGTCTTGCGGGTATCTCGTACCTGACATTGTGTCCCGGAAACTTCATTTACCCAACGACGAGTCAGCGTTGCAATTCCACTTAAGTGAGTGAGGAAATTCAAGGTCGTACGTTCAGCGAGCAGAAGTGCACGGATATTTCCACGTGCAATAAGCACGACAGTGCCGGCAGGATTTTCATCTCCATCAATTACCGGAGTTTCGATATCTGTAATCCCCAAGCGATTGAGCACTGCTATTGCAACTGGGATTCCAGCGATAACGCCACTCTCGCGGAGGCGATATTCAGCGGCTCCAATTTGATCGTCACCGATTGTTGCGGCAGAGGTAATATCGATACCTGCAGGAATATCCTCACGTATCGCCATCTCAATCAACTCTTGGATATGCGAATCGATAGTGATCATGGCTTCACCTCGGCAAATCGAACGCTCCAACTACCAGTCGCGTCATATCTCTGAACTACGCGCTTGTGCCATCCTGGATCAGTCTCAGGGAAGTCACTACGCCAATGAGATCCGCGAGATTCTTTACGTTCCAAGGCACCCCGCACGATTGCGGTAGCGAGTAGATGCAAGTTAGAGACTTCCCACGCTTCAATACGTGGTTCAGTACTGGTTCGAGAAGCTAATTGATTGAGCGTTGCGAGAGTCTCGTTGAGTGACTCTTCAGAACGCATCACGCCAGCACCTTCACTCATAGAGAGTTGAATGGCTAATTTGATCGCTGGGCTCAAAAGAAAACCTTCATTTTGATCTTCGACCGGGAGCACTTGATCAGGAAGATTCGATGCAATATCTGAGGCAATGCGAGCACCGAAGACAAGTCCCTCAAGTAATGAATTCGAGGCTAAGCGGTTTGCACCATGAGCTCCGGTACATGCGCTCTCACCACAGACATAGAGGCCCTTCACTGAAGTGCGACCATTGAGGTCTACAAGTACTCCCCCTGATGCGTAATGAGAGGCTGGAGCCACTGGTATCAACTGCTTTGTGGGGTCGATGCCATTAGCCATACAGGATGCATAGATCGTTGGGAATCGAACTTCAAACTCTTTAATTCCCGTTGCATCGAGCCAGACATGGGGAATATTCCATTGGCGCATTTGAGAGAAGATCTCTTTTGCCACAATATCTCGCGGCGCTAAATCTGCGAGCTCATGTTTCTTTGCCATGAAACGTTCGCCTTTATGGTTAAGCAAAATGGCGCCTTCGCCACGAACCGCTTCGCTGATCAATGGTTGTTGTCCACCTTCAGCTGTGTCTCGCCAAAGAACAGTGGGGTGGAATTGAATAAATTCAACATCTGCAACTTCTGCACCAGCACGCAGTGCAAGAGCGACTCCATCTCCTGTGGAGACTGATGGATTAGTTGTTTGAGAATAAACCTGACCCAATCCGCCAGTTGCAACAACTACTGCCTTAGCGAGTGCTTGTCCAACGCCATCACGAGTTCCTTCACCGATAACGTGAAGAGTTACACCACAGACCTGGCCATCTGCATCCTGCAGCGCATCGATAGCAAGTGCTCGTTCAATAACTTCGATTCCAGAATCACCTTTAATTGCTTCAAGAAGCGCACGGGAGACTTCAGCTCCAGTTGCATCGCCACCAGCATGGAGAATGCGATTGCGATGATGGCCACCTTCACGGGTGAGTGAAATCTCTCCACTTTCAGATGTATCGAAGACTGCGCCGCGTGCGATCAATCTGCGAACTGCTTCCGGGCCCTCTGTAACAAGTACTTTCACAGCATCGATATCGCAGAGACCTGCGCCCGCAATGAGTGTGTCGCTCTCATGTTGGTCTGGTGTATCACCAGGTCCAAGTGCAGCGGCGATACCACCCTGCGCCCATTTTGTTGAACCCTCATCAAGAAGCGCTTTAGTCACGAGCAAGACTGAAAGCCCTGATGCGCGAAGATTGAGAACAGTTGTAAGACCAGCAACGCCAGAACCAATCACGACAACATCTGCCTGTGTAGTCCAGCCCGGCTTACCCGCTAATAGCTTCATGCGCCCACGCTCATCGCCATATTGTCCAGCAATCTGACCCCATTTACCCAACCGGCAATCAGCGCTCTGCGCTTGGTTGTGCCAGGAGTCGCCAATTCAAAACTCTCTTCATCGATCACAACAGCATAATCAAGGGTGAATCCTGGCTCTGAATTCAGAATCTCGAGCATTCTCTCTTCTGGATGATTGCTCACTGATGCTTCTTGAAGGGCACGCGAGATGACAAGTGCTGTCCTACGGCCGTCATCTCCCAATCGAATATTGCGGGAAGAGAGCGCCAGGCCATCGCCATCGCGAATAAGCGGTGCGGAAATAATCTCTACTGGAATCTGGTTCTTACGAACCCACTCTTTAATAATGAAGAGTTGTTGGAAATCCTTCTCGCCGAAGATCGCATACTGTGGCTGAACTCTTTTAAAGAGTCGATCAACAACTGTTACGACGCCATCAAAGTGACCTGGACGATTTACTCCTTCATATTTATTAGCAAGCGTTCCCGCACTAATGATCGTTGGGTTATCTGGGTAGATCTCGTCATATGTTGGAGCCCAGATCTCTGTCGCTCCTGCAGACCGTGCGAGCTGCGAATCGCCATCAATATCTCGGGGATATTTAGCGAGGTCATCCTTATTTTCAAATTGAAGTGGGTTGACGAAAATACTCACGACTACGTCATCTGAATATTTTTTTGCAAGTTCAATGAGCGATAAGTGGCCAGCATGAAGCGCACCCATGGTGGGGACAAATGCTGTCTTGCTCATGTAGTGCTCCAGTCCACTTCGGGTACCAGGCTGCTTGAACTAATGGAGTAATCGTACCTCGCCGAAACCAGGGAGATAAGCCTCGCTATCGATCTCTAGCCATGGATCAAGTACGAAGCGACGCTCATGTGCACGTGGATGCGGCAGAGTGAGGAAATCACTTTCGATCACAAGGTCATCGGCTGCAATCAGATCAAGATCCAGCGTTCGGGCTCCCCAACGTTCGATCCGTTGACGACCTGCCGCTAACTCAATCTCTTGCATCTTTCTCAGCAATTCTGCCGGCTCTAATTCGCTCTCGCCGATGAGGACTGCATTGAGGTAATCAGGCTGCTCTGGGCCACCGACTGGGGCGGTCTCATGGAATGTTGAGACTTTAACGATCGTGATAATTGCGGCTAATTGATTAATTGCATCATTCAAGGTCGCCTCACGGTCCCCTAAGTTGGAACCTAACGCAATAACGACCTTCATCGGTCCCTACGGATATGCACTGCGATCGCAGCCTCAATAGGCGCTTCTGGCTTATAAATCGTTACTTCAACGCTCTCAACCAATGGATAGTTCTGAAAGACGGATGTGACCACGCGATCGGCAAGTGTCTCGATGAGATTGACGGGTTCGCCTTCCAAAATCTTTTTCACATCAGGAACAACCTTGGAATAATCCGTTGCATCATTCACATCGTCGCTCTTAGCTGGTGCAGAGAGATCGGTATAGAGAATCAGGTCAGCAAGGAATCTCTGCCCAACTCTCCGCTCTTCGGGATAGACGCCATGAAAACCAAAACCGTTAATACCGCTGATACGAATCTGATCCATTAGAAGTAGAGCTCCTCAATCACTTCAATTGCATCGCGATGGGGCTTAACGCTATGTGTGCGCACTGCCCAGATTTCACGGCGAGCAAGGTCAGCGGTGATCGCCGCAGTTGCATGATCTCGATCGCCAGGAATATCGGCACCGATTAACTCACCCAAGAAGCGTTTACGTGATGCACCAATCAAAATGGGATAGCCAAGGAGTTGTAACCGTTCAACCCCGCGCAACAGTTCCCAGTTGTGTTCTGCGGTTTTTGAAAAGCCGATACCTGGGTCGAGAATGATCTGCTCTGGTGAGACGCCGGCCTTGAGTAACTTTGTTACCCGTTCATCTAATTCATCTTTAACTTCACTCACAACATTCTCATACGTTGCCAGGTTCTGCATATCTCGGGAATGTCCGCGCCAATGCATCGCAATATATTGAATCTGCGGGGAGCCTGCGATGACCTTCGCCATCAATGGATCAGCCAAGCCACCACTCACATCGTTAACGATCGTGGCACCAGCGCCAATCGCTGCCTTTGCGACCTCAGATCGCATCGTATCGACGCTGATAATGGCGCCTAATTCATGGAGTTCGGTAATGACTGGAATAACGCGATCAAGTTCATCTTCGAGTGAAACTCGTTCAGCACCAGGGCGAGTCGATTCACCACCCACATCGATGATATCTGCGCCATCATCGATAAGTTGGCGACCATGTTTGATCGCATCGTCAAAGGCAAAATGTTCTCCACCGTCTGCAAAGGAATCCGGTGTGACATTGAGGATTCCCATGACGAGCATCCGCTGATGCTCTGGGCGTCCGTCTTGGCTCATGGAATTAATTCTTATTCGATGTAATGAGCGACATCGCTTCAGCGCGAGTTGCTGAGTTTCGAAGTTGTCCGCGCACCGCACTTGTGACGGTACGTGCCTGTGATTTGCGCACTCCGCGCATCGACATACAGAGGTGTTCGCAATCGATAATCACAATTACTCCGGCGGGTTCTAGAACATCAACCATGGCATCGGCTATCTGAGTTGTGAGTCGCTCTTGAACTTGTGGGCGGCGTGAATACATATCGACCAATCGAGCAATTTTTGAGAGCCCGGTGATACGTCCGGATGCACCGGGGATATAACCAACATGTGCAACGCCATGGAAAGGAGTTAGATGATGTTCGCAGTGTGAGAAGACTTCGATATCGCGGACGATCACGAGTTCGGAATGTCCAAGATCAAAGGTTGTTCTCAGTACATCGGATGGCTTCTGCCAAAGACCAGCAAAGTTTTCCCGGAGCGCTTTTGCTACGCGCGCTGGTGTATCACGTAAACCATCTCGGGTTGGATCTTCACCAATCGCTAAGAGAAGTTCAGTGACAGCCTTCTCAGCACGTTCCTGATCAAATGGCGTCTTGGCATTTCCATCACCAGGACCCATTGAGAGTGGATTTACTGGGCCATCACTCACTAGCTGGCGCTGCCTTCTTGCGAGCGCGCTTTGCTGCTGGCTTCTTCTCAACTGCAGGAGTGCTCTGCGAATTAGCTGGTGAGAGCGCCACTGGAGGCTGATTAGAAGGGGTTCGATCTGGTGAACCCGTCCAGGCCGGACGCGGCTTCACGCGAGTGATCCCCTTAAAGATCTCTGCAATATCTTCCTTCAGCAGGGTCTCACGCTCAAGGAGCTCGACCACTAATTGATCAAGGATGGCGCGGTTCTCGACCAAGATATCGAAGGCCTCTTGGTGGGCATTCTGGATCAAGGCACGGATCTCAGCATCGACGATGCCGGCGACCTCTTCGGAGTAATCGCGTTGATGTCCATAATCGCGACCGAGGAATGGCTCTCCTTCAGAGATGCCGAGTTTGATCGCACCAATGCGCTCGGTCATTCCATATTGAGTAACCATCGCGCGAGCGAGGTTTGTCGCCTTCTCAATATCGTTTGATGCGCCAGTCGTTGGATCATGGAAGATCAACTCTTCAGCGGCACGACCACCCAATGAGTAAGCGAGTTGATCGAGCATCTGATTGCGAGTCGTTGCATAACGATCTTCATCAGGAAGAACCATTGTGTAACCCAGTGCGCGACCGCGTGGCATGATCGTAATTTTGTGAACTGGATCGGTATGTGGAAGTGCCGCAGCAACAAGTGCGTGTCCACCTTCGTGGTACGCGGTGATACGACGCTCTTCTTCAGTCATTAGTCGAGTCTTGCGTTGTGGTCCTGCCATCACGCGATCAATCGCTTCATCAAGTGCCGCAGTTGTAATCACCTTCGCATTTTCACGAGCAGTGAGAAGCGCAGCTTCATTCAATACATTTGCTAGGTCAGCACCAGTGAAACCTGGTGTGCGCTTTGCAAAATCGGTGAGGTCTACTGATTTAGCGAGTGGCTTACCCTTCGCATGGACTTCAAGGATCGCAGCGCGACCTTTGAGATCAGGGCGATCAACTGGAATCTGACGATCGAAACGTCCTGGGCGAAGTAGCGCCGGATCAAGAACATCTGGTCGGTTAGAAGCGGCGATCAAGATAACTTGGCCATTAGCTTCAAAGCCATCCATCTCAACGAGTAATTGATTGAGGGTCTGTTCGCGTTCATCATGTCCGCCACCAAGACCGGCGCCACGTTGACGACCGACCGCGTCGATCTCATCGATAAAGATAATTGCTGGTGCATTCTCTTTCGCCTGAGCAAAGAGGTCGCGCACACGAGCTGCACCGACACCAACGAACATCTCTACGAAATCAGATCCAGATATGGAGTAGAACGGAACGCTCGCTTCGCCTGCAACGGCACGAGCAAGGAGGGTCTTACCTGTTCCCGGAGGACCATAAAGGAGAACACCCTTAGGGATCTTTGCTCCCATATCCTGATATTTCTTCGGTTCAGCGAGGAAATCCTTAATTTCACGGAGCTCTTGAACTGCCTCATCGGCGCCAGCCACATCGGCGAAGGTATTTGTTGGGTTCTCTTTATTGTTGAGCTTCGCCTTAGAACGACCAAATTGGAAGACCTTATTTCCGCCATTGGCATTTCCCATAAAGAGCATAAGCAAGAAACCAATAAGGAGGAATGGCCCAAAGCTATAGAGAAGAGTTGCGAGGAATGAGGTCGTTGGAATCTTGACGTTCCACGCCTTTGGCGGTGGATTGCTTGTCAGCAAGGTGACTATCAATGGCTCTTGATTAGCAACGTAGTTCGCTTCAAGTTTCTGTGAACCGTTGACGTAGACGCCACTCTTCAGGATTACCTGAATCTTCTGATCTTTATCAACGAGCAGAGCTGAATCGACCTTGTTTGCAGAGATCTCTGCAAGCACGGTCGATGTATCTACCTTAATAAATTGATTTCCCGAATTCGAAATCCGGCCAAAGACCGAGATAACGACAATTGCAATGATGATCCAGAAAAGTGGAGCGCGTAACCACTTACGAATACGCTTCTTCGGAAGTTGAACTTTCTTATCTGCCACTGCGGATCCCCTTATGCGTACACGTGCTCAGCGAGCACGCCAATGAAATCTAGATTGCGATATTTCTCGTCATAGTCGAGGCCGTAACCAACGACGAACTCTTTTGGAATATCGAAACCAACATACTTAACATCGACCTCTACCTTGGCAGCCTCTGGCTTGCGAAGCATGGTGAGGATCTCGACGCTAGAAGTGCCACGTGACTCAAGATTTGATTTCAACCAAGCGAGTGTGAGTCCAGTATCAACAATGTCCTCAACGATAAGCACATGGCGACCGGTGATATCGCGATCGAGATCTTTCAGAATTCGAACAACGCCACTTGATTTGGTGCCAGAGCCATAACTTGAGACCGCCATCCAATCCATTTCGATATGGCGATTTAGTGCACGTGAGAAGTCAGCCATTGTCATGACTGCACCTTTAAGGATTCCGATAATCAGAAGGTCGCGACCTTCGTAATCGCGCTCAACTTGGCGCGCTAACTCATGCAGACGTGCATTGATCTCCTGGCCATTTACGATCACTTTTGCGATATCGCTTCCAGCTGTTGTGAGATCCACGGTGCTCCTCTTATATAGGTGTCTTTTAGGGGTAAGGCTAAATCGACTGCGAGAGCGAAAGTCTGCCCGAAATTCGGGAAACCTTCACACCACCGGGAAGGGAACTCTCCCCTTGGCCCCGCCACGATGTGACGAGCGCCTCTACCGGAGCGAGGTGATCGGCAGTTAACGAGCCTTGGGGGGCTCCCGCCTCATAGATGGCAGCGCGTAGGACCCGAGCTCGGACCGCGACCGGCAGGGCAGCCAACTCTTCAATAATCAGATCTGGATGGGTAGCGCGAAAGTCATGAGCAATCTGATCGAGGGCATCGGCATCCTCACGAAGAATTCGAGCGCTACGAGCGAGTGCTTCAGTAACGCCTGGGCCGAGTTCGGACTCCAAAAGTGGGAGGAGATTTTTGCGAACTCGAACGCGAGTGAACTCTTCATCCTCATTGTGAGGATCAGACCAGAATAAAATATTTTCTTCACGACAAGATTCAATGGTTGTATCTCGATCAACACTGAGAAGTGGTCGCAAATATTTTCCATCAGAACTTTCCGCAGCCATGCCGCTCAATGATCGTGTTCCAGAGCCTCGGGCTAGACCAAGGAGAACGGTCTCCGCTTGATCATTGAGTGTGTGACCTAAGAAAATTGACTGTGCACCAAATTCCAGAAGAGCTTCATCAAATGCTCGGTACCTTGCTCTACGTGCCGATGCCTCTAAGCCATCGGTGATCTCAACTTTCACACTCTTAATTTCAATCTGATGAAAACCAATTGTGCTCAGAGTCTGCGTCGCAACTTTTGCAATATCAGCTGAACCTTCTTGTAAGCCATGATCAATAATGACTGGAATGAGATTTAGAGATAGGTCACGTGATTCACGAAAGAGTGCGTTTGCTAATGTGAGTGAATCTGCACCACCAGAGACTGCAATCAGAATATTTTCACCTGGTGAAAAGCGCACCAGCCAAGGTCGAACTGCCTGTCGAATAACCAGTGTCGCCTTCACAGGGTTATCTTAAAGTTAAAACGAGAGCTTGGTTAGACCCGTCCACCTGAAGGCATGAGGCCTTGGATGCTGTAGATATTGGAGTAGAGCAGACCCTTACTCTTCGAGTTTGCCTCCCACATCATGCCATTGCCAGCATAGATCGTGATGTGGTGGATATTTTGAACGCTGCCATCAAATGAATAGAAGAGGAGATCGCCAGGTATCAATTGGCTCAAAGGCACGCGCTGAGTATCAACAAAGTAGAGCGCGGCATTGAGGCGGGACCAGTTTGGATAGCCCAAGCCAGCCGCCTTATATGAGGCATAGACGAGACCTGAGCAGTCGAACGATGTTGGACCTTGCGCGCCCCAGACGTAGGGATATCGAGCAAGTACTTGCGTCTTTGCAAAAGCAACAGCCGCTGCCCGAATCGCCTCTGTTGAACGAGTTGTCGTACGACCTTTAAAGCCACGATCCGGCCAGATCTTCGCCTGATACTTCGTTGTTGTTGCAATCGCGGCATTTGCTTCTTCAAGTTGAGCAAGCTGCAACTGCTGTTCAAGAGTGAGGCGAATGCTTCGGGCCTTAGCAAGCTCTGCCATCAATTGATTTTCGATAGCAAGCAGGCGATTTACTTCCTTCTGTTGCACTGCTTTGGCATCATCAGCAATTTTCTTGGTTGCCGCAACTTGTGCAGTCGCTACTGCCTGCGCAGCCTTTGTTCGATCTGCTTCAATCTTTGCAGCTTTTGCTACAGCTTCTGCGGCTTGATAACGTGAGAGGGCAGTTGAGTTGCTTGCGCCAAGTTGATTAAGAGTATTGAGGCGATCAATGAGATCTTGTGGACCATTTGAATTTAAAACTGATTCAAGGTTGGTGAAGCCCGATCCCATGATGTAGGCATTCTGCGCCATGCGACCGATCTGTCGATTCTGTTCTGCAACTGCGGCAGCGGTGAGAGCAGCATGTGCAGCGGCTGCGTTTGCTTGATCCGTTGCAACTTTGAGTGCAGCAACTGCCTTGACATATTTCGCCTGCGCAGCTGAAGCGACTGCAGTTAGTTGGCGAAGAGTTCCTTGCGCGGCACTTAATTTTGAGGCGGCGGCATTAGCGGCGGCTTGTTTTGCAGACTCTGCTGCCTTAGCAGCATCGATCTGTGCCTTTGTTGGCTTCGGGGTCTTTGCGAGTGCGAAATCTGTGGTGATCCCAGTGAGCAACAAACCGCTGATAAGAGCAGCAGTTGTCGCTTTCATTGCCTTGCTGGTGATCACAGAAACTCCTTGGGGTTCTGTCAAATTTTACTCGCGTTACCCCAAAAAACCCTGCATCTGCGCGAGATTGCAATTAGTTCGCTACATCTCGTCTCTTAAAGAGGAGTGAGACGATTGCTCCTGCACCCACGAGATAGATGAGATCCATGATGAGAGAGTGCTGATAAGAGAATGTGAAGTTCTGTGTGGTGGTGAGGTTGGTGAGGTTCTGCCCCGGCAACCATTTCGCTGTGCCAGTGAGCAATCCCGCGAGAATGTTCTCCAGGATGAGGAACCAGATCACACCAGTTGCAATGGCACTGATCGGCGATCGGAAGAGCAAACCCAGGATCATCCCAACAGTTCCAAATCCCATGACACTGAGAAGGACATTTCCGAAGGCGCTTCCAAGCAAGGAGATGCCGGCGCTTGTGGTCCAAGCGCTCGTGCTGACATGGGCGTGTGGAGCGAGAAGATATGCAACCACAATACTTGAGATCAATGAGAGGAGGGACATCAGCACTGCAAAGAGCGTCATTGCGATGTACTTACCGCCAAGAATTTTCATTCGTGCTGGTTGACGAACCAAGAGATTACGAAGAGTTCCGTATGTGTACTCCTGAGCGGTCTGGGAGGCAAAGATGCAGAGCGCCACAATCCCTAATAAGAAGGCAACGATGCTAAAGCCATAGACAAGACCGTGTGGGGTGCTGAGGAATTGAGCGGTAACGATCTCACCGCGACGGCCATTCCCCTTGGGATTTCCTACGCGCCAGAAGGTAAGAAAGGTGAAGAGCGAAGTTAAGAGAGTAACAATCGCCATCGTTGATAAGAGAAGAGTTGGGCGGCGCAATTTACGCATCTCGGCCCAGATGACATTGATCATTCGCTATCTCCTGTCATTTCAAAGAAGGTCTCTTCAAGAGTTGGTAGCACTGATGTGAGTGATGCCAGAGTGATACCGGCTTCAAATGCAGAACGGTTAAGAGTTGCACTCCACTCAGCAGGGCTTAAGACATGAGCTGCGCCATCAATCACGGAAACTTCGTGGCCACTCTTCTTGATGATCTCGACCAGTTTCGTGAGATCCACTGCATACTCTGGCTTAGTGATCAAAATTGGTTGCTGCGCTGATAGTAGATCTGCAGTGCGACCGTTGTAGATCACCTTTCCTTGACGCAACATCACCAGATGATCGGCAATCATCTCAATCTCAGAGAGCAGATGTGATGAGACGAAGACGCTCGTTCCATCGGCTGCAAGATCTTTGAGGAGCGAGCGCACTTCGTGAATTCCATTTGGATCTAAACCATTTGTTGGTTCATCAAGTACCAATAATTTAGGGCTAGGAAGAAGCGCCGCTGCAATTCCTAATCGTTGCTTCATACCTAATGAATATGTCTTGAACTTTGAAGCGCCACGATCGCCGAGTCCGACGCGTTCTAGAAGTGGATCGACTATCGATTGATCGAAGCCGCCAAGTGAGGCGAGGACGCGAAGATTTTCACGGCCGGATAGCGCTGGATAAAAGGCGGGTCCTTCGATCATCGCGCCAACGCGTGGCAGGTAACGCTCTGGATGGGTGATGCTCTCTCCGAGAACAGTTCCGGTACCACCGGTAGGAGATATGAGTCCTAGAAGCATCCGGATGGTTGTGGTCTTTCCCGAACCATTGGGTCCGACAAAACCGCAGACCTTGCCGAGTGGAACGGTGAATGTTGCGTGCGATACCGCAGTGCGCTCTCCATAGACCTTGGTCAGGTCGGTAACGGAGATCGCCTCTTCTAAGCCCTGATTCATGCACTGACAGTAACGCGTACACTTCGCATGTGAGCGGAAAAGAGCGCCCTTGGGGATATCGAGAGAATCTTCACGGCAAAAACCCAGATTGGGAGTTACATCCTGATACTGAGAGTATCCGTGCTGGCCTCTCACGCTCAGGTTTTGGTGAGACAGGTGAAGCTCTCTATCTCTCATCCGGTTTTACCTACTCGAGCGCCGAAGAGGCAGTTGCATCGTTTGCTGATGAGACTGACCACTTCTTATATAGCCGATTCCACAATCCCACAGTTGCGATGTTCGAGAAGCGTCTCGCTGCACTTGAAGGTGCGGAGCTTTGTGCGGCAACTGGTTCGGGAATGTCTGCGATGTTTACATCGATCGCTTGTCTTGTTTCACAAGGTGATCACGTCGTTGCATCGGCTTCGATGTTTAGCTCCTGTTACGTCGTCCTCTCCGAGTTCTTACCCAAGTGGGGCGTGACAGTTGAATTTGTTACTGGCTCAGAGAAGTCAGATTGGGAGAAGGCGTTAAGCCGCCCAACAAAAGCTGTCTTCATTGAGACCCCAAGTAATCCCATGCTTGAGATTGTTGATATCGCAATGGTGAGCGAACTTGCTCACAAAGTTGGCGCAACTGTGATTGTTGATAATGTCATGGCCTCACCAATATTGCAGAAGCCGCTCCAACATGGTGCAGATGTTGTGATGTATTCAGCGACAAAACATATTGATGGTCAAGGTCGCGTACTTGGTGGAGCGATCCTCGGTTCAGCCGATTACATCAATGATCATTTCCAACCATTTGCACGCCATACCGGTCCTAATCTCAGTGCTTTCAACGCCTGGGTTCTTCTCAAATCACTTGAGACGATTGGCATGCGCGTTGAGCGCATGAATTCGAATGCCCAAGCGGTCGCTGAGTTTCTAGCCTCACACTCAAAGGTATCTGCAGTGAACTATCCAGGACTGAAGAGCCACCGTGGTTATGAGATCAATGCTCGCCAGATGAGCGGCGGCGGAACAACCTTGAGCTTTGAAGTAAAGGGCGGCCAATCAGCGCTCTTTGCAGTGATGAATTCCCTTAAAGTTATTGATATCTCGAACAACCTTGGTGATAGCAAGTCGCTGATTACACATCCAGCTTCAACAACTCATCGACGACTCGCACCTGAATTACGCGCTGAACTGGGTATTAATGACTCACTTGCACGACTTTCCGTTGGTCTTGAGCACTCAACAGATCTCATCAAGGACCTTGAGCAAGCCCTCAAGTAATTCTTACTTCAGCAAGACTCCAGCAACAAGGAGAACTGAGTAGGCGCTTAAATACGTAATCGACCAGTGGAATAACTTTGCCGCTGACTTTTCAGATTCTGGGCTGTTGATCTTGGTGAGTGTAGTTCCAAATCCCAGTGCCAAGATAAATGTGATTGCTGCAGTCCACCACGGTAGGTGTGCACTTTGCACAACAGCGAGAGAAGTAAGAAACATTCCGGTGGTATGGAGCAACATCTGCATCTGAACATTTCGAAGCGTTGCTACAACCGGAAGCATTGGAATTCCAGCGGCGGCGTAATCATCTTTGTATTTAATGGCGAGCGCCCAGAAATGCGGTGGGGTCCAGAAGAAGATCAAGGCGAAGAATAGCCAAGCAGTGAGTGAGAGTGAGTTATTAATTGCTGCCCAACCAATGAGTACTGGCATACATCCAGCGATACCACCCCAGACAATATTCTGAGAAGTGCGGCGCTTCAGACCCATTGTGTAGAAGATGACATAGAAGAGAAT
>Ga0214164_1000507_pt1 | contig 25609 bp, 26 predicted proteins | sample TroBogepilimnion_13_FD_153003 | JGI IMG/M metagenome (GOLD analysis project Ga0214164, IMG submission 153003) | Freshwater microbial communities from Trout Bog Lake, WI - Practice 03JUN2009 epilimnion v4 | ecosystem: Environmental > Aquatic > Freshwater > Lake > Epilimnion/Euphotic zone ...
CCACGCTGATATATTTTTACAAATGAAACTAAAATTATTTTTCCTGCCCCGTTGGAGTTTGCTGGCGCTGCTGCCGGTGCTTGTGCTTACAGGCTGTTCGCTCTTTTCCGGTTCTGGAAACAAACCCGACATCAATCGTGATCCCGGATATGTGAAGAATCCCGGCGAAGGCGTCCAACCACGCCTGCACATTGGTGACATTGTTTCAATCACCTATTCTGGTCTGCCCGATCCGATGGATCCGCAGGATAAACCCATCAAGGAAGATGGCACAATCACCTTGCCCGACATCGGCCGCGTCAAAGCTGTCGGCAAAACGATTGGCGAACTTGAAGATACCATTCACGATCTTTACGTTCCAAAAATCTACACGCATCTGAACGTCACGGTAAAAACCAGCAGCGACCGCGTCTATTATATCACCGGCGAAGTGAAATCTCCGGGTCGCCTGATTTATGCTGGCACAATCACCGTCAGCAAGGCCATAACCTCCGCTGGCGGCTTCACCGACTTTGCCAGCCACAGCAATGTCTGGCTCGTCCGCGCCAACGGTGACCGCTTCAAGCTCAACGTAGATGACATTATGGACGGCAGTCTGCCCGACCCACCCGTCTATCCCAACGACCAGATTCAAGTCAACCGTCGGCTGTTCTGATGATTCAACTGCGTATACTTTCCGGCCAAACGGCGGGCGAAACCCAAATCGTCCGCCGTTTCCCTTTCCGTATCGGTCGCGCCGTCGAAAACGACTTACGCCTCGAAGCCGCTGGCGTCTGGGACAACCACCTTACTTTGGAATTCCAGAAGTCAGAAGGTTTTATCCTGCGCACCGCACCAGAAGCCTTTGCCGCCATCAACGAGGAGCAGAAGCAATCCGCGCGCCTGCGGAACGGTGACATTATTTCCTTCGGCTCCGCCAAAATTCAATTCTGGCTCGCCGCGCCGCGTCAGCGCGGCTTGCGCCTGCGTGAACTTTCCGTCTGGCTCCTGATTGCCGCCGTTACGGCTGTTCAACTCGTCTTGATTTACCGGCTCGTCCGTTAATCAAAACTCTTCGCCTGTTTGCGCAATATTTTCAATGCCGGAAATGCCGCGCGCCGGTAAACGCCATCGCCATTCCGCGCGCATCCGCCGCTGCGATAACTTCCGCGTCCTTCACCGAGCCGCCAGGTTGAATTGCTGCCGTTGCACCTGCCTCTGCCGCCGCGATGAGTCCGTCGGGAAACGGAAAGAATGCGTCGCTGCAAACCACACTGCCCGCGAGCGGCAATTTGGCTTCGCCCGCTTTCCAAACCGCGATGCGGCTGGAATCCACGCGACTCATCTGCCCCGCACCCGTGCCCAACGTGCGACCTTCACCAACGTAAAGAATCGCGTTTGATTTCAAGTGTTTTACCACGCGCCAGCCGAATAGCATCGCTTTCAATTCCGCTTCCGTCGGCTGCCGTTTCGTGACGATTTTCAAATCTGTCGCCGTCGTAATTTTTAAATCACGTTGTTGCAGCAAAAATGAATCCGCGCCCACACTACGAATGTCCCACGGCTGCGCAGAAGACGGACATTTTTGGATTTGCAGCAAGCGCAGATTTTTCTTCTTCTGCAAAATCTCCAGCGCTTCTGCAGAAAATTCCGGCGCTACAATGACTTCGCTGAAAATTTCTGCGATGGCTTCCGCACACGCGCCATCCAAAGTTTTGTTCACCGCGATGATCCCACCGAACGGCGCTTGTTTGTCCGTGGCGAAAGCTTTGTCCCACGCTTCGCGCAGATTCGCGCCCTGACCGACGCCGCACGGATTCGTGTGTTTGAGAATCGCCAGTGTGGGCACGTCCTTATTGAATTCGGCAATGAGCGCGGTCGCGGCGGTGAGATCTAAAATATTGTTGTAAGAAAGTTCCTTGCCGTGGAGCTGCTTGAAAAATTCGTGGAACTTGCCGTAAAGCGCAGCGGTCTGGTGTGGATTTTCGCCGTAGCGCAAAGGTTGTGCGAGCGGTGCAGAAATGGTCAGCACTTGTGGCAATACATTTTTATCGGCAGAAAATTCTTTCTGTAAATGAGCTGCGATGGCCGCGTCATAAGCCGCCGTGCGCGCATAAACTTTTGCGCACAATTTTCGGCGCAGTTCTAAAGTCGTGTTGCCGTTTTCCGAAATTTGTTTCGCCACTTCGGCGTAGTCAAATGGATCGACGATGACCGTCACGCTGTCATGATTTTTCGCTGCGCTGCGGAGCATCGAAGGCCCGCCGATGTCAATGTTCTCAATGGCATCGTGCAGTTTCACGTCCGGCTTGGCGACGGTCGCCTCAAACGGATAAAGGTTCACGACAACGAGATCAATTGGCTTGATGGCGTGCTGCTTCACTGCAGCCTCGTGAGCGGCATTGCCGCGGATGTAGAGCAATCCGCCGTGCACGAGCGGATGCAAAGTTTTAACGCGACCATCGAGCATTTCGGGAAAGCCGGTGTGCTCAGAAATGTCCTTCACGGTGAGGCCAGCTTCGCGCAGAGCTTTAGCCGTGCCGCCGGTGGAAACGAGTTCCACGCCTTGTGCTGCGAGGATTTGAGCAAAGGGAACGAGTCCAGTTTTGTCGGAGACCGAGAGTAAAGCGCGTTGAATTTTCACGCGCCTAAAAATCTACGAAATTGACCGTCGCCGCAATCGGCAAATTACACTTAAAGGAATATTTTTATTTCGCCGAGGCTAATTCAGCGCCGATGGAACGTTCGAGCCGCGCGCGCGCGGCAGCATAATCGTGCAACGCCTGCACCTGCGTGGTGCGTGCCTGCGTGAGCGAGGTCTCGGCGTCTAACACATCAAGTTGCGTTCCAGTGCCAGCGTCGAAGCGTGCGTTAGCCTCGCGCAAAGCTTCCTCAGCCTGTTCCTGCACTTTGGTTTGCGAATCGAGCACTTCTTTCGCTTCAAGAAAATCGGAATACGCCGTGCGCACATCGAGTTCGATCTGGCGAGAACGATCTTCTAGTTCCGTCTCGGATTTTTTGTAAAGCGCCTTCGCCTGTTTAACTTTGCCGATGGTCAATGCGCCATCAAAAATATTCCATGTCAGTTGTCCACCGACGTTCCAGCCATTGATTTCATCGCCGATGTCGGTGCTGAAAGAGGAATTCTGCCAGTTGTAACCGGCAAACGCCTGCACGGTCGGTTTGTAACCAGATTTGGCGCTGACAATATTCAACTTCTGCAAAATCACTTGCTGGCGCAAATCCTTCAGTTCTGTGCGGCGATCCAGTGCCTGTTGAATCGCGTCCGGCAGCGCCATGTTCCAATCCGCTACGTCAAACGTGTCTGTAAGATTTAGCGGGATATTTTCCATCACATCGCGCGGCAAATTGTAGCCAAGCAGATTGGCCAAAATGTTTTTGGCGATGCGATACTGACTATTCGCGCGAAACAGATTCGGCTTGGCATTGGCCAGCGCAACTTCCGCGCGGAGCACGTTGAAATGCGGCACGGTGCCGGCATCAAAACGGCGTTGCTGGTCGTCCAATTCTTTTTGCAGCAACTTTACCGACGCTTCGTTGACGGTGATTTGTTGTGCAGCGAGCAGCACGTCGTAATACGCCAAACGCACCGCCAGCAGCGTATCCGCCACCTGCGTGTCGTATTGGGCAATGGCCTGTTTTTTGGTGGCAGACGCAGCTTGGATGGCGGCCATCAATTTTCCGCCTTCGTAAATACCTTGCACAATCTGAATGCCGGAATTCCAGCTCTGATGCGGCGTGGGATAACCGAAACCAGGCGGGTTTTGCAAGAGCGACTTCTCCTCGTCCGTATATTTTCCGCCGGCCGACAGTGTGGGCAATGCGACCGCGCGCGTCTGGATCACCACGCCCGCCGAAGATTCCAAATCGCTCTTCGCCTTAAGAATCGCGGCATTCTGCGCCAGCGCGATATTGATGCAATCCGCCTGCGATAATGGCCGCGACAACCACGCGGGTGCATTGGTTTCCGCAGCGAAAACTCTGAAAGTCAAAACCGCCAGCAGCAAAAACAGCGTCAATTTTTTCATACAACGGCAGCATCCTACCATTCGGTAGGTTAAAAGTCGAATGAATCGTTTCGCTCGTAAAATTTCCCGTTCGTGCTACTGTCAATCCGGCGCTCGCATGAAACATTTCCTGAACATATTTTGGCTCGCACTCGCCGCCGCGCTGCTCAGCGGTTGCGCAAAAAATTCCACCAACAACTTTCAAGGTTACATCGAAGGCGAATACGTTTATATCGCTTCGCCACTTGGTGGCGCGCTCACCAACTTCGCCGTGGCGCGCGGCAACCAGGTGAAAAAAGGTCAACTGCTGTTTGAATTGGAACGTCAGTCTGAAGCCGCCGCACTCACGATGGCTGAAAAGAATCTCGCGCAAGCCAACGCGAGCCTGACGCTATCGACCGCCACCTTTCAACGCCGTAAGGAACTGCGCACCTCGCCGTCTGGCGTGATTTCCGCACAGGATTTGGATCAAGCCCAGGCGCAACTGGATGCCGACACCGCACAAGTCGCCGCGCAACAGGCCGCGCGCGACAAGGCCAAATGGTCGTTCGACCAAAAGGAACAATTCGCGCCCGCCGATGCGCAGGTTCACGACACGCTTTATCGGCAAGGCGAATTTGTTGCCGCCGGCAATCCAGTGGTTGCATTATTGCCGCCGGAAAATCTTAAAGTTCGTTTCTTCGTGCCGCAGGAAATGTTGCCACAAATCCAAGTGGGCCAATCCATTTTCATCGAGTGCGACGGTGCGAATCGCGCCATCAAGTCCGTGATTAATTACATTTCCACGCAGGCCGAATACACGCCGCCGGTGATTTACAGCCGCGAGACGCGCGCGAATCTGGTCTTCATGATCGAGGCCAAAATTTCTCCAGCCGACGCGGCGGACGTGCGTCCCGGCCAGCCGGCGGATGTGCGCTTGAATTAAAATGACCGCGCGCCAAACGCTCCAACTCCTGCGCGACCACGAATCGCGCAACATTCTTTTCGTCGAGCCGGACGGCTCCTGGCCGATTGTCTGGGAACGCGCCCACGGCGTTCACGTCTGGGATTCGGCGGGGAAAAAGTATCTGGATTTGACCGCTGCCTTTGGCGTTGCCGCCGCCGGCCACGCGAATCCAAACGTTGTCCGCGCCGGGCAAAAGCAGATGGCGAAACTGCTGCACGCAATGGGCGATGTGCATCCGCACGCTCGCAAAGCCGAACTCGCCCGCGAGTTGAGTCGGCTTACTTTTGAACGCTGGACAAAAAAAACAAAGGCCGAAACCGGCAAAGTAATTTTCAGCAACTCTGGTTTTGAAGCTGTGGAATCCGCGCTTAAAACCGCCGTGCTCGCGACCAATAAAAATGGCGCCATCGCGTTTGCGGGTGGTTACCACGGCCTTGGCTACGGCGCACTCAACGCCACACACCGCAAACATTTCCGCCAACCCTTCCGCTCGCAACTCCGCGCGTTCGGCCACTTCGCTAAATTTCCAGCGCACGAATCAGATTTGAAACCGCTGGAATTATCGCTCCGCAAAATTTTCCGCAGCAAAAAAATTGGCGTAATTCTGGTCGAGCCGATTCAAGCACGCGGCGGCATTAACATTCCGCCGCCAGAATTTTTACCGCTGCTCCGGAAGCTTTGTGATGAATTTGGTGCATTGCTGATTCTCGACGAGATTTACACCGGCTTTGGCCGCACGGGAAAATGGTTCGCGTGCGAGCACAGCGGCGTGATTCCCGATTTGATTTGTCTCGGCAAAGCATTGACTGGCGGTTTTCCGCTCTCGGCCTGTGTTGGTCGTGCGGACGTGATGGACGCTGCGTGGCCGGCCTCGACCGGCGAGGCGATTCACACCAGCACGTTTCTCGGCCATCCCGTCGGCTGTGCGATGGCGCTCGCGCAGATTGCTGAGCTAAAAAAATTAAAATTGCCGGAACGCTCTGCCGAACTCGGAAAATTTCTGCTCCGCGAACTGGCTTCAATCAAAAACTTAAAACTGAAAACAAAAATCTCTGCGCGCGGCAGTGGTCTGATGGTGGGCTTGGAATTGACTTTGCCAGATGGCAAACCCGCAACCGCCACGGCTTTGACTGCGATCAAAAAACTATTGCAACGCGGCTACATTTTTCTGCCGGAAGGTGAATACGCCAACATCATCAGCTTCACGCCGCCGCTGGCCATTTCTAAAACTCAACTTACCCAAGCCGTCCGCGCGCTAGAAAAGATTTTGACCGAATGAAACTAACCGAAATGCGCGAGCTGCTGGCCAAGCGCGACATCCAACTCACCAAGTCACTCGGGCAAAATTTTTTGCATGACGCGAACCAGTTGGAACGCATCGCCAACGCCGCCGAACTTACAAACGCCGACAAGGTTTTAGAAATCGGGCCCGGTCTGGGGCCGCTCACGGAATTGCTGTTGCAAAAGGCCGGGCAGGTTCTCGCCGTGGAATTGGACGGTCGGCTCGTGGATTTTTTGCAGGAGCGCTACACCGCGCAACTGGCCGACGATGCCGTTCCGCACCTGGAATTGCATCACGACGACGCGCTGAAATTTTTGCAGCGCGAGCCGCGCGACTGGCGCGATTGGAAACTTGTCGCGAACCTGCCTTACTCCGTCGCCTCGCCGATTTTGGTGGAACTTTCCGCCGGCAGCCGCGCGCCGAAGATGATTGTCGTGACGCTTCAACTCGAAGTCGCGCAGCGGCTCATGGCGACGACGAACGATGACCATTACGGCATCCTGACACTGCTCGTGCAGCTCGACTTTCAGCCGCGCGGCTGGTTCAAGATTCCGCCGGGCTGTTTTTTCCCCGCGCCGGAAGTGGATTCCGCGTGCGTCTGTCTGGTGCGCCGTGCGACGCCACTACTCGCGGAAGAACAGCGCGAGATATTTCGCCGCATCGTAAAGAAAGCCTTTTCACAGCGCCGGAAAATGATGCTGAAATTGTTAAAGCAAGAGTGGCCGAAAGAAAAACTCGAAGCCGCGTTTGCCGAATTGCAAATCTCGCCGATGGAACGCGCGGAGAAATTGAGTCTGGAACAGTTCGTCGCCCTGACGAAAAAAATTTCCGCCAACGCCTAAAAATTATTTCAAATTCTTCCGCACCGTTTCCGCAATTTGTATGAACGCCTTGCCCGCGGCGTGATTCGGCGTGGAGACGACGATGGGCAGTCCGCGGTCGCCGCCTTCGCGGATTTCGGTGAAGATGGGAACTTCGCCGAGAAACGGCACATCCTGACGCGCGGCTTCTTCTTGTCCGCCACCGTGACCGAAAATTTCCACGCGCTCGCCGTTCGGCGTGGTGAAGTAGCTCATGTTTTCCACGATGCCAAGAATCGGCACGTTCACTTTGCGGAACATGGCAATACCTTTGCGCACGACGCCGAGCGACGCTTCCTGCGGTGTGCTGATGATGACGCCGCCATCGAGCGGCACGGTCTGGCAAAGTGAAAGCTGCGCGTCGCCGGTGCCGGGCGGCAGATCCACGAGCAGAAAATCCAAATCGCCCCACTCAACGGCGAGGAGAAATTGCTGGATGGTTTTGGTGATCATCGGTCCGCGCCAGATGACTGGTTGGTCGTCGGTGACGAGCAGACCAATGCTCATGACTTTCACGCCGTGATTGGACGGCGGCATGAGGCGCTCGGCTTCGTTGACGGTCGGGCGTTCATGAACGCCCATCATCAAAGGAATGCTCGGCCCATAAATATCGCAATCCAGCAAACCGACTTTCGCGCCGAGATGTGCGAGGGCGCACGCGAGATTCACGGAGCAAGTGGATTTGCCCACGCCACCCTTGCCGCTGGCGATGGCGATGATGCGCTTCACGCCGGAAACTTTATTTTGGTTCGCGAATGGACTGGCGGGAGCGGCTCCGGCGGCAGGTTGACGCACTTCGACGTGAACGTGATTCACGCCAGGCAACGTTTTCAGCATACGCTCGCTTTCGGTTTTGATTTGCTGCGCGGCTTCGGGATTCGGCGAAGTCAATTGCATGACGATGCTGACCGCACCATTCGCAGCAGTAATTTCTTTGACGAGGCCGAACGAGATAATATCGCGCGAATAGCCGGGATACTTGACGGCTTTCAGCGCATTTTGAATTTCTTCCGATGACAACATGGCGGACAGGTTGCCAGTCGCGCGGAGGAACGCCAAATTTATTTCACGCGGCATTTTGCACAACCGTTTTTCGCCGCGGTTTTCAATTGCGCGAAAGGCGGCGAAATGGGAAATTAAGGCCTAATTTTTAATTAGACTGATTCTAAATATGACGCAAAAAGCAAATAACGGGACGGATCTGCTGGTCGGAAAATTTTCACAGGCGGAATCGGCGACGCAGCCGAAATGGCTCGCGCCGGTGCGTAAAGCAGGCATCGCCGGTTTCGCGGAAATGGGTTTCCCGAAGTTGAGCGATGAAGACTGGCGCTTCACGAATGTCGCGCCCATCGCACAACTGCCGTTCACGCTCGCCGTTCAAGTCGCCGTGAACGGTGCCGAGTCCAAGCTGATTGCGGAATCGGTTTTCGATAAGCTGCCCGGCCATCGGCTGGTATTTGTGAATGGGTTTTTCTGCGCCAAGCTTTCCCACATCAAGCCCGTCAGCGGCGGTGCGCGTATTGAAAATCTCGCGACCACACTGGCCAAAGATTCTGCGCTCATTGAAAAGCATCTCGGTAAATACGCGCACACGGCAAACAACACTTTCGCCTCGCTGAATCAGGCTTTTTTCACCGACGGTGCGTTTATTTTTGTGCCGCAGGGGGTGGAAATCGCCGAGCCGATTCAACTCATTTACATTTCTTCCGCGAAGCAGATTGGCGAAACGATTTTGCCACGCAATCTCATCATCGCCGAAGCGAACAGCAAATTGACCGTTGTCGAAAGCTATCTAAGCACGGGCAATGTGGCTTACTTTACCAACGCGGTGACGGAAATTTTTGCGGGCGATAATGCGAACGTCGAACACGTCAAGTTGCAGGACGAAGCGACGGATGCGTATCACATCGCGACCATCGCCGGCGAATTCGGTCGCGCGAGCAATGTCAGCGTTCACTCCATCGCGTTGGGTGCGAAGATTTCGCGTAACAACATCCGCACGAATCTCGCGGGCGAAGGTTTGGAATGCATTCTTAATGGACTTTACCTCACGAAAGATGAACAGCTCGCCGACCATCACATGATTGTCGAACACGCGCAGCCGCATTGCGCGAGCCACGAATATTTTAACGGCATTTTGGACGACAAATCCAAGGGCGTTTTTCACGGACGCATTTTGGTTCGTGAAATCGCGCAAAAGACCGATGCGAAACAGACGAACAAAAACCTGCTGCTTTCCGATGACGCGACGGCGGACACGAAGCCGCAATTGGAGATTTATGCGGACGATGTGAAATGCACGCACGGCGCGACCATCGGCCAACTGAACAGCGAGAGCATTTTTTATCTCCGTTCGCGCGGCATGAGTTTGGACACAGCGAAACAAATGTTGATTCACGCGTTCGCGGGCGAAATCATTGAACGCATCAAATGCGAACCGGCGCGCGAGGTGATCGACAAGCTCGTGTGGGATCGCCTGGAGGCAAATCCGCATTTGCTCGGAAAGTAAAAATGTTCGACGACATCAACGACCTTTATCAGCAAGTCATTCTTGATCATTGCAAGCAGCCGCGCAATTTTCATGAGATGCCGGCTTGTTCGTGTTCGGCGCAGGGATTTAATCCGTTGTGCGGCGATAATCTGAAATTATTTCTAACGCTCGACGGCGACATCATTAAAGATGCGAGTTTCACCGGCTCGGGCTGCTGTATTTCCAAGGCGTCCGCGTCATTGCTCACGGACTATGTCAAAGGCAAAACCAGAGCCGAGGCGGAAAAGACGTTTGAACAGGTGCGCGACATGATCACGACCGGCAAAGTCAATGGCGATGTCGGTAAGCTCGCGGTGTTCGCAGGCGTTTACAAATATCCGGCGCGCGTGAAGTGTGCGATTCTGGCGTGGCATGCGCTCATCGGTGCGCTCAGAGGTGAGGCCGCGCCCGTCAGCACGGAAAACGAGCAGACGTGATTTGATTTTTGCCGCCGTAACGACGAAGATATTTTTATTATGAGTGAACAAAAGATTTTGACCCGCGACGTGGAAGCTTCCGTGGTTCCCATTGGCACGAAGGTCACGCTCCAGAAAGGCGAGACGGCGCACATCACGCAATCGCTCGGCGGCAGTTTTACCGTAATCGTGAACGGCAACATGTTCCGCATCGGCGAGAAAGACGCAGACGCTTTGGGCATTGAAGTCAAAGTTGCGCCCGCTGCTTCGGCCACCGCCACGCCGAGCGGCCCGTTGACGCAGGAAGAATTGGAAAAGAAAGTCTGGGAGCAGCTCAAGACGTGTTACGACCCGGAAATTCCCGTCAACGTCGTGGACCTCGGTTTGATTTACGACTGTCATCTCACGCCCATCGGCGCAGATAATTACAAAGCCGATGTGAAAATGACGCTGACTGCGCCCGGTTGTGGCATGGGTCCGGTGCTGGCGCAAGATGTGCAGAACAAACTCATCTCGCTCGAACCGATTGACGAAGCCAACGTCGAGCTCGTCTGGGATCCCCCGTGGAATCAAGGCATGATGACCGAAGCGGCGAAACTGCAACTGGGACTATTGTAGTGATTTGCCACAGAGGCACTGAGCACACAGAGGGAAAAGTGGCTGGATGATTTTGTTTCTCGGTGTTCTCTGTGACTCGGTGGCTAAACTTTTTTTATGAGTTCTGGTAAAAACATTGATTGGTCTGCGCTCCGTAAAGACTTCCCGATTCTTCATCAGCAAGTCCACGGCAAGCCGCTGGTTTATTTCGACAACGCCGCCACGTCGCAGAAACCGCGCAGCGTCATTGATGCGCTCGTGCATTATTACGAACGCGACAATGCCAATGTCCATCGCGGTATTCACGAGTTGAGCAATCGCGCGACAAATGCCTTTGAAGCTGCGCGCACACGTTCCGCGAAATTCATCAACGCGAAATCGGCAGACGAAATTATTTTTACGCGCGGCACGACGGAAGGAATTAATCTGGTCGCCGCAACTTGGGGAGCGAAAAATCTCAAAGCGGGCGACGTGATTCTGCTCACCGAATTGGAACATCACAGCAATCTTGTGCCATGGCAGATGCTCGCGCAAAAAACCGGCGCGAAGATTGCCTACATTCCCGTCACCGGCGACGATGGCATTTTAGATTTGAGCAACATCGATTCGCTACTTACCAAAGAAGTGAAACTGCTTTCGATGGTGCACATCTCGAACTCCATGGGCACGGTGAATCCGGTAGAAGAACTGTGCGCCCGTGCCAGAAAACTCGGCATCGTCACCCTCGTGGACGGCGCGCAGAGTGCCGGACACTTGCCCATCGACGTGCAAGCAATCGGCTGCGATTTTTTTGCGTTCAGCGGCCACAAGATTTGCGGGCCGACCGGCATTGGTGTTTTGTGGGGGCGTCAAGAAATTCTTGAGACCATGCCGCCGTATCAGGGCGGCGGTGAAATGATTTTATCCGTCGGCTATCACAAGACGGAATTCAAACACGCGCCGCATCGTTTTGAAGCGGGCACACCAGATATTTCCGGCCCCATTGGTTTGCACGCCGCGATGGATTATCTCGACACCATTGGCCGCGCGAACATCTGGAAACATGATCAAGAATTGGCCAATTACGCTACGGAAAAGTTATCCGCGCTGAAAAATATCCGCATCTTCGGCCCAAAAACCAACCGCGCAGGCTTGGTCAGTTTTCTGTTGAAGGACGTGCACGCGCACGATGTCGTGACGCTCGCAGACCAAGGCGGCGTGGCGTTACGTGGCGGTCATCATTGCACGCAACCGCTGATGCACAAATTGGGTGTGGAATCCACGGCGCGCGCCAGTTTCTATTTCTACAACACGCAAGCGGAAGTGGACGTGTTCATCGAAGTCATCAAAGAGATTCAAAAATTCTTCGCGCAGTAATTCTTAAAAAGGAGTAGAAAAGGCCACAGAGTTTTGATCTGCGGCCTTTTTTAATTTACAGCAAATCACACGTTGAACTTGAAGAGCAACACGTCGCCGTCTTTGACGACGTATTCTTTGCCTTCCATGCGGTAAAGTCCCTTTTCGCGCGCGGCAGAAACTGAACCGAGTTTCACCAGATCATCGTAAGCAACGGTTTCGGCTTTGATGAAGCCACGTTCAAAATCGGAATGGATGACGCCAGCCGCTTTGGGCGCGGTATCGCCAACGTGAATCGTCCACGCGCGCACTTCTTTTTCGCCCGCGGTAAAATAAGTCCGCAAGCCGAGCAAGTGATACGTCGCGCGAATAAGGGCGCCGACGCCGGATTCGCTGACGCCAAGTTCCTTCAAAAATTCCTTCGCTTCCGCGTCGGACAAATCAATCAAATCACTCTCGATCTGAGCGCTGATGACGACGGCTTCGCAGGCAAAATGATTCTTAGTGTATTCGCGAACTTTGAGGACAAATGGATTTTGGTCAGCAGTCGCCAAATCGCTTTCCTTCACATTGCAGGCGAAAATGGTAGGCTTGTCGGTCATCAACCAGAACAAACGGGAAATAGCTTTTTCTTCGGGCGTGAGTTCGAGTGTGAGCGCCGGTTTGCCGGCGTTGAGATGCGGTTCGATTTTTTTCAACACGGCCTCTTGCGCGAGCGCTTCCTTGTCACCGCGTTTCGCGTCTTTGGCAATGCTGGCGAGGCGTTTCTGGACGGCTTCCAAATCAGAAAGAACGAGTTCGGTGGTGATGACTTCGATGTCGCGCACGGGATCAACACTGCCGGTGACGTGATGGATGTCAGCATCTTCAAAACAACGGACGACTTGCACAATGGCATCGACTTCCCGGATGTGCGTGAGGAATTTGTTGCCGAGACCTTCGCCTTGCGACGCGCCTTTGACGAGGCCAGCGATATCCACAAATTCCACGGCGGCGGGAATGACGACTTGGGTCTTGGCGATGCTTTGCAGCACTTGCAACCGCGCGTCCGGCACAGTCACGATACCCACGTTCGGGTCAATGGTGCAGAACGGATAGTTCGCAGCTTCAGCCTTGCGCGTGCGCGTAACGGCGTTGAACAAAGTTGATTTGCCCACGTTGGGGAGTCCGACGATTCCAGCTTTCAGCATAAATTATTATTGGTTGATGGGTGGCGGCGCGAGGTGTTGTGATTGGAAATGATGGCGTCCGTGTTTAGCCAATTCCAAGGCGAGTTGCGTGCCGATGATAAGACCGAAAATGATGAGGCAGATGCCGGAAAAATGTTGCATACGTAACAGCATCTTTTCGCTCAACCGGCCGTGGCTGCGCGAAACGCCGAAGCTCAACGCGGTGAACCATGTATTCGTGCCGATGGCAACGCCACCGACACACGCGGCCTTGGAGGAAAAAGAATCGGCATCCACCCAGTCGTGCGCCATCAGATTCGCCGCGAGGACAATCCAGAATAATAGCACGCCAAGATTGCCGGCCACGCGCACAAAGCCGGTCATGAAGGCAGTTTGCGGATGAAATTTATGTTCAATGCTCGTCTCCAGTTTTTCGGAAGCAGAATCCAGCTTGGTCGGGACGGTAACGCTCGTCGCCAGCAAAAACTTAAAGCCGAGATAAAGTATGAAGACAAATCCACCAACCTGCATGAACGCTTTGACAATGCCGTGATCAAACAACGTGGAAAAACCCGTGAACGAAAACGCACAATAAATCGTTTCCATCGCTGAAGCACCGAGGCCGATGAGCAAGGCCCAGACAAAACCGCGCTGCGCGCCTTCATTGAGGATGGTGAGATTGACGGGTCCGACGGGAATGGAGGAAAAGATCAGGCCACAGAAATAGCCCGCCAACGCCGCCAGCAAAATGGGATGCGTCTCGGCCATTTAGCTTGCCGTTTCGGATTCGCCGTCGTCGTCTTCCTCGATTTCCCGTCGCCACGCGCGGGAAATATACGGGCGGATAAAACCGTAGAGCAGATAGCCGGTGAAGAACAACGGTAGAACGTAATACAAAATCTTCTCCTGAAAGATAAACAGGCTGCCGACAAATATCGCGGTGAGAATTACCTTCAAAAACGTCGTGGTCGAGCGCAGGCCCAGCGACTTAAAACTTGGATAACGCACTTCGCTCACCATCATTGCAGACAAGAAGACCAGCACGACTGGCAGCAGATAACCCCAATGGCCAAGGTCTTTTTCTTTCTCGTTCAATTTGATGATGAACAGCGTCAACGACGCGACGAGTCCGGCGGCGGAAGGAATCGGGAAGCCGAGAAAGTCTTTGCCCGCGCCGGGGAGATTCATCGCCGAGAGACAATTGAACCGCGCCAAGCGAAACGCACCGCAGATGAGATAAATCGAGGCGATGAACCAGCCGATTTGCGTGTATTCATCTGGCAACGCGCCGCGCAATACGACGCGATGCACGAGAAAGGCGGGTGCGACACCGAAAGAAATTAAATCCGCCAGTGAATCGAATTCGCGGCCGAACGGACTCTCGTGTCCGCCCATGCGCGCGACGCGACCGTCGAACAAATCAAAAATGCACGCGAGCAAAATGGCCGCGAGCGCGAACTTGATCGGCATCCAATCCACGTGACCGGCGGCATCGGGCGTGAGGTTGGCTTCAACAATTTTGGTGAGCGCCACAAAACCACAAAACAAATTTCCCGCCGTCAGCAGGTTCGGCAGAAAATAAATTTTCAGCTTCTCGCCTTCGGGTGGCGTCGTAGATTTTTGCGGAGTATCGGCCATAATTTATTCAAACGCGGCCAGCACCGTGAGCCCGCCAACGACGCGGTCGCCGAGTTGCACTTTTACTTTTGAATTCATCGGCAGATACACATCAACGCGCGAACCGAACTGAATCAGGCTGACACGTTCGCCGCGCAGGACGGGATCGTTTTGCGAGACAAACGGCACGATGCGGCGCGCAATGAGTCCGGCGATGAGGCGCATGCCGACTTTCGTTTCGCGCGGATCAACGGATTCGATGCCGATGAGAACATTTTCGTTGAACTTTGCGCAATCGGCGCGCATGGCATTGAGATATTGGCCGGGCGTGTGTTTGAAAAACGCGACGCGCCCCGTCACCGGCGCGTTTTGGACGTGAACATCAAACACGGAAAGGAAAATGGAAATGAGCCGACATTCGCCGCCCATGAAATCGGTTTCGATTGTGGTATCAATCGTGTCCACTTTGCCGTGGCCGGGGGCGATCACGAGGCCGGGGCCGGTCGGCGGCAGCGGATCCGGGTCGCGGAAAAAATAGAAAGTGAAGATGACGAACAACGCCCACAAAACGCCGAGCGTCACGGCCTGCGTGACGATGAAATTGCCGATGTGCGCGGCCAACCACGCCACGAGCAGCAGCGCCAGCACGGCGGCGCCCGAGATGGCAATCAGTTTCAACGCGGCGGCGGAAGCTTTTCCAGAGTGTTTCACGCGAACAGAATAATTTTTTCCGGCGTCACTTGCAATTCGGCATTTTCAGTGCAACTTGAGACCCGCCGCAAAGAAAGGCGGCACGAAAACAGAAATCAAAAACAACTATGTCATTACACACTCCTGACCTCACGAAATTCCCGCCGCGCAGTCCGCGTGTGCGGCTCGGCGGCTACGTCATATTGCCGCGCATGCTGGACAAGGGCCGCGCGATGCTCGCCGGGAAGAATGGCGAATATCATTACGCCTGCCCGCTCGATCATCGGTTTCTCGACTTCGTGGGCATTGATCCCGAAGCGCTGAAACCCGAACTCTCCAAAAGCGATTCCGAAGTGCTCGCGTGGATCACGGCGAACGCGAAATACAAACGGTCGCCGGAAGAAATCGCCGCGTGGGCGGCCATGGCCGAGCAGCGCGCCCCGGCAGACGTGGAATCCCGCGAGTATTTCAACGGCCTCCACAAGACCGTCGCGCCCCAGCGCGAGGACATCGTTACCTGGTTTGATATGCTGGACGTGGATGACTTTGCGAGCTTCGGCGGCAAGGCATAAAAAACTCTCGAATAAAACGAAAAGGCACGGAGCAAATTGCCCCGTGCCTTTTTTGATTTCAGATTTATTACGCCGTGGCCGTGGCCGCTTCGGTTTTCCACGCGGAGATTTTTTCAATCCGCTGACGGCGTTTGCTGCCGTGCAGTTCAAATTCCACTTCGTCACCGACTTTGCGGTTGACCAAAGCCATCGCAATCGGTGTGAGGTAGCTGATGATGCCGTGGTCGGGATCGGAATCCCACGCGCCGAGAATCGTGAAGGTCTCGGTCTGGTTGGTCGCGGGATCGGCCACCTGCACAATCGTCCCCGGCCCGACGACTTCGGTGCTGGCGTTGGAAAAATCCTGTCCACGCGCGCGGTTGAGCGCGGCTTCGAGGTCTTCTTTCTGGCGCATGAGAATTTTCTGCATCTCTTTTGCGGCCTTGTATTCGTGGTTCTCGCGCAAGTCGCCGTAGCTGCGCGCGATGGCGATTTCCTTGGAGTTCGCCGGAATCTTTTTCTCGACGAGTTCCTGATATTCGGCGCGACGGCGTTCGAGGCTATCCCACGAGACGAGCAAGCCGGCTTCCTGCTTGGTCTGTTCGCCGCTGACGAGCACTTGCACGGCGGGATGCGCTTTGACGAGGCGCGCGAGGAGCGAACGCTTGTCCATGTCGTCAAACACAGGCGACAGTTTCAGCGCACGGGTCAAATCTTTGACGACTTCGATATCGGCAGTGGAAGTGAGTTCCACAATCAACGCCTGATCTTCGAGAATGAAATCGCGCAAACGGTTCGAGCGTTTTTCCTGGAACTGATCGCGTTCCATCGCGGTGAGCATGGCGCGGAAAACTTCCGGGCCGAGGATATCCACAAAATCTTCGTTACGTTCGCGGCCAAACCACAACAGCAGTTCGGTGCTAGCGGTGTGCTGGTTGATGTGTTTGGCGAGTGTTTCCTTGAGCGCCGCAAGCTGGCCGTTTTCGACGAGGACGGCGGCGATTTCGCGCGCGAGCTTGGCGGAAACAAAATTGAGTGCGCTGCGAAACACTTCGACCCATTTGTCGGGATTCGCGGTCTTGAACGATTCGAGCGCGCGGCGATGTTTCGCGGAAGGAATCGCCTCGATCAGCGGACCGAAACGAATACCTTCCTGCGACCAGACTTGCGCGACAGAAACTTCACCGGCGACAGGCGTGACGTTCGCCGCCGCGCGCAATTCGTCGCGCGCAAAAATGGCTTCGAGTGCGACTGCCGGTTGCGTGCGCTGATGCGACGCGATATCGGGATTCAACGCGGCAATGACTTCCTGCGCGCACGTTTCCTTGTCCTTCAAATCAGAAATGCCTTTGATAATTTCAGAAACGATGAGGATGCGCGCCTTGAGACCCTTTGCTTTACGGAAATCGGCGAGCAAACGATCTTGCAATGACGTTTCCTGCGCCTGATAAACAACCGCTTCGGTTTTCTTGGCGGGCACGATGAAGTGACCGTCTTTCTTCATTTCGCGCTTGGCAGTTTCCCACCATTTTTTCCAGTCGTCGGTGATGACGTCGGCGAGCACGGATTGAATTTGATCCGTCGTCGCTTTACCACCAAAACTGTTCAACACAATTTTGATGAGATCAATGTGATGCGCCGCGAGATGGCGGACGGCGTCGAGGTCAGTCGCCTTGCGCGCGAGAATGTGATCCTTCGGCACGGGTTTGAGCGATTCCGCCGCGAAACCCAAGTCCATCGGATGTCCGGCCTTGCCCGGAAAATCAATCGTGAACCGCGCGAACACCGTGTCCACCGTTTTGATGCGGCCAAAGCCCCAGCTCCGGTGCGTGCAGCAGCCGGCTTCCGCCAATTGCGTGAGCGCCGGAACGTGCTTGCCTTCAATTTTCCCAGTTGCTGCCAGTTTTTCGAATTCGTCTTTCATAATAAATAAAATCGTATTTTTGTCGTCACGGATTCACTATGACTCCATTAAACGTGGTGAACGAACAAAATCCAAGACAAATTGCGGCGCGCGTTCTATCGCAGCGCCTGAACAACGGAGAATTTACCGAGAATCTGCTCGAAACGGCGCTCGCGACCGCGCGGCTTTCGCCGGCCGATCGCGGCTTGTGCCATGAACTCGTCTGCGGCGTCGTGCGCTGGCAAGCTACGCTTGACCGGCTCATCGCGCGCAAGACCACGCCCGGCCGTGAGCCGCGCCCCGCGCTCGTGAATCTGTTGCGCCTCGGCCTCTACCAGATTTTTTGGCTCGACCGCATTCCGCCGCACGCCGCCGTTCACGAAACTGTCGAGCAAGCCAAGCGCTCCGGCTACGTTTCACAATCCGGTTTCATCAACGCCATTTTGCGCGCCTATCTCCGCGAATTTGACGAAGTAAAAAAAATTCTCGCCGACATGAAAATCTCCCAGCCCGCGCTCGGCTGGTCGCATCCTGACTGGCTCGTCGAACGCTGGCGAAAAAATTTCGGTGACGAGAAAACTCGCGCGCTGTTGGAATGGAACAACACGCCGCCAAAAACGTTTGCGCGCGTGAATACATTGAAAACCGACGCCGCCAAACTCATCGAACGCTGGCGCGAGGAAAATGTGGAATACGATTTCGTCACGCGCGACTGGACCGGCGAGAATCTTGCCTTCGAATTGAAGTCGCATCCGCAGCTAAATTCGCTCGGCAGTTTCCGCGCTGGCAGTTTTTATCTGCAAGATCCCAGCACCTTGTTAGCCCCTGCTCTGCTTGGCGCGCAGCCCGGCGAAACCATTTTGGATTTGTGTGCCGCGCCCGGCGGCAAGACCACTTTCATCGCGCAACAGATGAACAACGAAGGCAAAATCGTCGCGCACGACACGTTTGCCGACCGCTTGAAATTGATCCGCGAAAACTGCACGCGCCTCGGCGTCACCTGCGCCACGGCGACGGCAACTTTCAATTTTGAAGCGGCAACCTTCGACCGCATTCTCGTGGACGCGCCGTGCTCCAACACCGGTGTCATGCGCCGCCGCGTGGATTTGCGGTGGCTCATCCAGTCCGCAGAAATCGAACGACTGCGCGCGACGCAACTCACTTTGCTCAAACAGGCCGCAACGGTTTTGAAACCCGGCGGCGTCATCGTTTACAGCACATGCAGCTTGGAACCGGAAGAAAATTTCGAAGTCGTAAAAGAATTTCTCGCGAGCAATCCAAATTTTAAATTGGAGGCCGAACGGCAATTATTGCCATTTGCCGATCACGTGGACGGCGCGTATGTTGCGCGGCTGAAAAATTTAACCTGAATTTATTTATGGAACTTGATCTCGAAAAAGAATTCGCCCCGCGCGCTTATCAATTACTCGTGAGCCTCGTCACGCCCCGACCGATTGCTTTGGTGACGACAATTAGTGCGGATGGCAAAGTGAATGCCGCGCCGTTCAGCTTCTTCAACGTCATGGGCGCAAATCCGCCCATCTGCGCCTTCGCGCCGAGCGACCGCGAGAACGGCGTGCCGAAGGACACTGCGCTGAATGTTCGCGCCACGCACGAATTCGTCGTGAACCTCGTGGACGAAAAAATTGCCGAGGCGATGAACCAATGCGCCGCATCGCTGCCGTTCGGCGAAAACGAACTCGTCCGCGCTGGCTTGACCGCTGCGCCGTCGTCAGTCGTAAAACCACCGCGCATCGTGGAAGCGCCCGCGAGCTTGGAATGCACCGAGTGGGGCACATTACAAATCGGCGGCAACCGCATGGTCATTGGCTTAATCAAGCGCATCCACCTGCGCGATGAATTATTTGACGCAGAGAAAAAACGGATTGTGACGGAAAAATTTTTCCCGATTGGCCGCATGGCGTCGCCGCACTGGTATTGCAAAACCAGCGACCGTTTCGAGATGAAACGGCCGGACTGATTATTTCCAGTCGCCCCAGAAACTTTCAAAGCTCTGCCGTTCGCGCGCGAGGCGAATTCCTTTTTCGTCATGCCAGCAAATCGCGGCGTGACCGTGCGAAAATTTCGTTTCCCACGGTAAGTGATACGCACCAGCATCGAGCCAAAGCAAATGGTCACCCGCTTTTAAAGAGCGCGGCAGCGGAATCCGCGCCAGCTGGTCGAATGCCATGCACGTTGGGCCGTGAACAGCGGTGAGAACTTCCGCGCCGCTGCGTTCGGCTAATGGAACGAGCGCGTGCTGTTCCCACACGGACATCAGCGCATTCAGCGTGCGACCGCAGTCGCAGATGAGTTGGCGCACGCCGCGCCGTTCTTTCACGTCGAGAATTTTTAACACCAGCACGCCGCCGCCCGCGCTGACCCAGCGACCATTTTCCAACCAAAGCTCGCGCAGGTCAGGAAATAATTTCACCGACTGCCGCAGCATTTTGGCGAACGAGCGCAGGCCGAATTCGCCGTCATAAACTTTGCTGCCGCGCGTAAGCACATGGCGCACGGGAATACCGCCGCCGATGTCAAGTTGCAACGGACTGAACTTCGCCGCGCGACAAATCTCTGCAACTTCGGCGGTGGCGCGCTCGAAAGTCGCCACGGAAGAAATATTCGAGCGCAGATGAAAATGGACGGTCTCCGTCCGCACCTTTGCGCGATGCAATTTTTTCAGCGCGGCCACCGCCTCAGCCAGCGCAAAACCAAACTGCGTCGGGAACTGCGGATTTTCCGGATCAAATTCCTCGCTCGTCAAAATGCGAATACCGCAGCGCCAGTTGAGTTTTTTGGCGAGCGGCAGCAACGCCGCGAGCTCGTTGGCCGAATCAAAATTGACCGATAATTCGCGCAGTTCAAATTGCGGGAGCCAGTGATGTTTGGCCGGTCCGTTGACCAAAATATTCTCCGGCGCGAAACCTTCGGCGAGCGCGGCGCGCAGTTCAAATTCGCTGACGACCTCGATGCCGCGCCCTTGCGCGCGCCACCAGCGCAACAGCGGCGCGACAGGCTGCGTTTTGCAAGAGAGCCAATGGCGAAAGGATATTTTTGGTTTTGAATTTTGCGTTTTGCTTTGAAAGCCGGCGGCGACGAGTTCAGCGTCCAATTCAGAAATCCGTTCCGCGATGGGCAGCGCCGAAAAAATATAAAGCGGCGTAGGTGTAGAAAGCGAAAGCGCCTCGCGAACGAGGCGCTTCCAGAATTCAATCGTCTCCGACGAATGACCAAAATTAAGCGGAGCCGGAGTCTTCATGGTGACGAGTCCGGCGCGAACTTCACATGCCCATGATTTGATAGCCGCCGTCAACGTAGATGACCTGGCCGGTGATCGCCGCCGCGCCATCGCTGGCGAGGAAAACACCGGACGCGCCGAGTTCTTCGGGCGTGCAGGTGCGCTTGAGCGGCGCGTGCGCTTCGTAATGCTTGATCATTTCGCCGAAGCCGGAAATGCCGCGTGCGGCAAGCGTGTTGACGGGACCGGCGCTGATGCAGTTCACGCGGATTTTTTTCGGACCCAAATCGTAGGCAAGATAGCGCGTGCTGGCTTCGAGCGAAGCTTTGGCGACGCCCATGACGTTGTAGTGCGGCACGACTTTTTCCGCACCATAATAACTCATCGCCACGATACTGCCGCCATCGGGCATCAACGGCGTCGCGCCGCGCGCGAGGGCGACCAGCGAATACGCGCTGATGTCATGCGCGATGCGATACGCTTCGCGACTGGTGTTGATGAATTCGCCTTCGAGCGCATCTTTCGGCGCAAATGCGACGGAGTGCAGGAGCAAATTTAATTTTCCAAATTTCTCACCAACCGTTTTGAAAACGTTCGCGATGTCTTCATCCTTCGTCACGTCGCAGGGCAAAATCAACGTGTCCGCGCCAAACGTGCCGGCGAGTTCCTCGACGTTGTCCTTGAGGCGTTCGCCTTGATACGTGAACGCCAGTTTCGCGCCTTCCTTGGCCCACGCCTGCGCGATGGCCCACGCGATGGAGCGTTTGTTGGCGACGCCGAAGACAATCCCAGTTTTTCCTTCAAGTAGTGGCATAAAATAATTTGTTGAACGGCAGTAAGCTTAATTCTTTTTCACTATGACGCGCAAAGAAAATTCACAGCCTCGACTCGCGCGCGGAAAATATTTATTCTGCCGCGATGGACACCAATGTCATTGCCGACGGCCTCATCCAGTATCTGATGCTGGTCGCGCTGCTGACCTTTCACGAATACGGCCACGCGTGGACCGCGTGGAAATGCGGTGACGACACCGCGCGCCTGCAAGGCCGCGTCTCGCTCAATCCCGTCGTGCACATTGACCCCATCGGCACGGTGGCGCTGCCGTTGCTGATGATTTTCATGCCGGGCGCGGGTAGATTTCTTATCGGCTGGGCCAAACCGGTGCCGGTCAATCCTTACAATCTCAATCATCCAAATCGCGATGACATTCTCGTGACGATGGCCGGCCCGGCGATGAATTTACTTCTCGCCGTCGGTCTCGTGGCGTTGGCACGCGTCGGCTTGATGCTCCATTCCGGCCAAATGATTGATTTCTGCATTCAAGCTGCGGGGTTGAGCCTCGTGCTTTGCTTCTTCAACCTGATTCCCGTTCCGCCGCTCGACGGCTCACACGTCATGCGCGTCGCGACCGGCATGAGCGATGAAACCTACGCCAACTTCGCGCGCTTCGGTTTCATCATCATCATCGTGCTGCTGCAAATTCCGCCGGTGCGGATGGCGCTGGGCTTTGTGACTTACGGCACGCTGGATTTGCTAACGCGAATTTTCGGTGTGGGCTGATTAAAAAATCTCGCCCGCAAAATCCTGCTGTCGCAGCGCCTCAAACAAAACCAACGCCACGCAGTTCGATAAATTCAGCGAACGCGATTCCGCATTGAACATCGGGATGCGCAACCAAGTCTCGCGGTGCTGCTCCAAAAGTTGTTTCGGCACGCCCGCCGTTTCACGACCGAATATCAGATAATCATTCGCCGAAAATTTTGCTTCACTGTAAAGTTTCGGCCCGCCGCATTCCACGAACCACAACTTTGAAGTCGCCGGAACTTTTTCCACAAACGCACTCCAGCTCTTCCAGCGCTGCCACGTCACCTGCTGCCAATAATCCATGCCCGCGCGCTTAAGTTGCGCGTCGTCGAGCTTGAAACCAAACGGCTCGATGAGATGCAGCACGGATTTCGTGGCTGCGCACAAACGCGCCACATTGCCCGTGTTCGGCGGAATCTCCGGCTCAAGCAAAACGATGTTCATTTTTATTTTTGCCACAGAGACACAGAGCGCACAGAGAATTTATTCCTCAATTTTACCTCTGTGAACTCTGTGACTCTGTGGCCCATAAAATACTTTCCACAACACCAAGCCATGCGCAGGCGCACTCATGCCCGCCACACGACGGTCGGCTTTCGCCAACATGACTTCAACTTCAGCCGGTGAAAATTTGCCCATGCCGACCTGGATCAAAGTGCCCACGATGCCGCGACACATCTTGTAAAGAAACCCGTCGCCCTCGATGATGAAAGTGAGTTGCGCGCCGGATTTTTTGATTTCGCAGCGCGTGAGATTACGCACTGTCGTCGTGCGCTTGTAACCGGGATTCGCCGCAAAAGATTGAAAGTCGCGTTCGCCGACAAATAATTTCGCCGCCGCGCGCATCGCTTTTAAATCCAGTTGACGCGGCACATGCCAAGCCGTGTGGCGCAACAGCGGATTCATCCCAACCGAACTCCAGACGAAGTAACGATACTGCTTGCCCGTCGCATCGAAACGCGCGTGAAATTTCGCCGGTTTGCGCACCGCCGATTGGATGCGGATGTCGTGCGGCAACAGCGAATTGATCGCGATGGGCAAGCGCGCCGCCGGAATCCGCTGCACCTCGACCGCCGGCACTTCAAAATGCACAACCATGCCGAGCGCATGCACGCCGGTGTCCGTGCGACTGGAACTGTGCAAGCGCGGCGCGCTCGGAAACAATTTGGCCAGCGCCTCCTCCACGCGTTGCTGCACGCCCAGACCGATGCGCTGCCACTGCCAGCCTTGATACACCGTGCCGTCGTAAGCAATGACGAGTTTAAATTTAATTAGCGCAGACATTTTTTAGCTACAGATTTTCGCAGATGTGGAAAAGCCTTGGACACGGATTTCACAGATTATCACGGATTGAATCTGTGTTAATCCGTGCAATTCGTGTCCAAATAAAAATCCGGGGTTCATTGGTATCCATCTGCGGCTTAAATTCCGTCCAGATAGCTCTGCAACAAAATTGCCGCCGCCATTTTGTCCACTTTCTCTTTGCGCTGGTCGCGCCGCACGCCGCCTTGAATCAAAATTTTGTTCGCCTGCGAACTAGTCAGTCGCTCGTCCCACAATTTTATCGGCACGGTGATGGCGGTTTTCAAAACGCCGACGAAGGTCTCCACTTTTTGCGCGGCCGGACCGTAACTGCCGTCCATGTTACGCGGATTGCCGATGAGAATCAGATCCACTTCCTTCTCGATGAGAATTTTTTTGAGGCGCACGAGAAAATCCGCGAACGGTTCCGCGAGAATAAATTCCAGCGGCTGCGCGATGGTTTTGGTTTCGTCGCTGACGGCGACACCGATGCGCTTGGTTCCGTGATCGAGGGCGAGGATTCGCATGGCGGATAATGTGACAAAGTTTGGACACGAATCACACTAATTTTCACGGATTGAATTCGTGACAATTTGTGTAATTCGTGTCTAAATTTTTTCGGCATGATTCAATACCTCGATTTGCTCCGGCACGTTCTCGAACACGGCAAGTTCAAGGCCGACCGCACCGGCACCGGCACTTATTCGCTGTTCGGCGCGCAAATCCGTTGTCCGTTGCGCGATTCGTTTCCGCTGCTCACCACGAAAAAAGTTCACACCAAATCCATTTTCTACGAGCTGCTCTGGTTTTTGCGCGGCGACACAAACATCAAATGGCTCAATGATAACGGCGTGACTATCTGGGACGAATGGGCGGACAAGGACGGGAATCTCGGCCGCGTTTATGGCGCGCAATGGACGGACTGGCGCACCGCCGACGGCCGTTCGCTCAACCAGATTGACGACGTCATCGCGCAGATCAAAAAAAATCCCGACAGCCGCCGGCTCATCGTCAGCGCGTGGAATCCGGGCGAGATTCAGGGCATGGCCTTACCGCCGTGTCATTCGTTGTTTCAATTTTATGTGAGCGAAGGCGAGTTGAGCTGCCAGCTTTACCAGCGCAGCGCGGATATTTTTCTCGGCGTGCCATTCAACATCGCCAGCTACGCGCTGCTCACGTTGATGGTCGCGCAGGTCTGCGATCTGAAGCCGGGCGATTTTGTCCACACGTTCGGCGACTTGCATCTTTACGCGAACCACGTTGAGCAGGCGAAGTTGCAGCTTTCCCGCGAGCCGCGTCCGTTGCCGCAGGTGAAATTAAATCCGGCGGTGAAGAATATTCACGACTTCAAATACGAGGACATTGAAATCGTCGGCTACGATCCGCATCCGGCCATCAAAGCGCCGGTGGCTGTGTGATGAAACATTTCAAAGCCATTGCCGCGATGTCGCTGAACCGCGTGATTGGCGCGGGCAACGCGATTCCGTGGCATCTGCCGGAGGATTTTAGGTGGTTCAAGCGGATGACCTCCGGCCACGTCGTCATCATGGGGCGCAAGACGTTCGAGAGCCTCGGCGGC
>Ga0214164_1000508_pt1 | contig 25588 bp, 17 predicted proteins | sample TroBogepilimnion_13_FD_153003 | JGI IMG/M metagenome (GOLD analysis project Ga0214164, IMG submission 153003) | Freshwater microbial communities from Trout Bog Lake, WI - Practice 03JUN2009 epilimnion v4 | ecosystem: Environmental > Aquatic > Freshwater > Lake > Epilimnion/Euphotic zone ...
GTCCCACAGGTGCAACCGGCTTGACTGGTCCCACAGGTGCAACAGGTCCCACAGGTGCAACCGGCTTGACTGGTCCCACAGGTGCAACAGGTCCAACTGGCTTAACAGGGCAAACAGGTCCAACTGGCTTAACAGGGCAAACAGGTCCCACCGGTGCCACTGGTCCTACAGGTGCTACAGGCCCAATTGGTGCAACGGGTGCAACAGGTCCAACTGGTGCAACAGGCCCATCTGGGGCGTTTGGTGCAACAGGTGCAACTGGTCCGCAGGGATTATCTTCCAGCATATTTTTATACCTGACGGACCTAAGTAGTGTCCCCCTTGGTACTCCGGCTGCAGGACAGTTTCAGTTTAATGATCCCCTCAGTCAAAAGGATAGCACCCTTTTGTATATTAATGCCACCACAAGTGACAGTATTGATATCACAATATTTTTGCAAGGTTTGGCACTAAATCAACAGTTGCTAATTCAAGATCAAAATGCATATACCAGTTATCAAAAATGGCTGATTAACGGAACACCTACATACTCATCGGGCGTGTTTACTGTTCCTGTTTCTTTTGAAGCAGGTGCAGGGGAAGGGCTAACAAACTTTGCCGATGCTGACGAAATGTTTATACAGATCGTGAGCACTGGCCCAATAGGTGCCACTGGACCCACAGGTGCTACAGGCCCCACTGGTGCAACCGGCTTGACTGGTCCCACAGGTGCAACAGGTGCAACCGGATTGACAGGTCCCACAGGTGCAACAGGTGCAACCGGATTGACAGGTCCCACCGGCGCAACTGGTCCCACCGGTGCAACAGGCTTGACTGGCCCCACAGGTGCCAGTGGCCCCACAGGTGCTACTGGTCCAACTGGTGCTACAGGCTTGACTGGTCCCACAGGTGCAACTGGACCCACAGGTGCTACTGGTCCAACTGGTGCCACTGGACCCACAGGTGCTACTGGCCCTACAGGTGCCACAGGTGACACTGGCCCCACAGGTGACACTGGACCCACTGGTGCTACTGGCCCTACAGGTGCCACAGGTGACACTGGCCCCACAGGTGACACTGGACCCACTGGTGCAACCGGCTTGACTGGTCCCACAGGTGCAACCGGATTGACAGGTCCCACAGGTGCCACTGGCCCTACAGGTGCTACTGGTCCCACAGGTGCTACAGGCTTGACTGGTCCCACCGGTCCAACTGGTGCCACTGGCCCCACAGGTGCTACTGGCCCTACAGGTGCCACAGGTGCTACTGGCCCTACAGGTGCCACAGGTGCTACTGGCCCCACAGGTGCCACTGGCCCCACAGGTGCTACAGGCTTGACTGGTCCCACCGGTGCAACAGGCTTGACTGGTCCCACAGGTGCAACTGGACCCACAGGTGCTACTGGTCCAACTGGTGCCACAGGTGCCACTGGCCCTACAGGTGCTACTGGTCCTACAGGTGCCACAGGTGCTACTGGCCCTACAGGTGCCACAGGTGCCACTGGCCCTACAGGTGCTGCCAGCACAGTGACCGGGCCCACAGGCGCCACGGGATTAACTGGCGCAACTGGTGCCACAAACACCAGCTCTTTGGCAGTAAACGTCGTTGCGACAACCACCAACGCAACATTCTATCCCATGTTGAGCAATGTCAGTACGGGAAACTCTGCGCCTTATTCCAGCAGTGACCTCACGTTTAACCCCAGCACTGGACTGCTCGGTGTGGTGGGAGCTATTAATGCCAGCAGTTATACTGCGTATGTAAACATTTCATCTGCCAACAATACCGGCGCTTACAACTATGGCACGCTGAATTATAATGATACCAACATCATGAGCCAGTTCAGCAACAACACAAACACCTATACTCAAATGATCCTGCAAAATACCAACGGAGGAAGCAGCGCGTCAGCCGACTTCATTGTCAGCAGCAGTGTGGGAAATGCCACAGCATATTACGGTGACTTTGGTATCAACAGCAGTGGATTTACCGGCACCGGATCACTGAATCTTGCCAGCGCCACATATTTGTATAGTAGCAATGGTGATCTAGTTTTGGGAACTAGCACCGCCAACAGCATGCATTTTGTTGTCAATAATAGTGCAACCGATGCAATAAGCATATCCAGCACCGGCAGCACAGTGCTTAGTTTAATCAAGACGTATGCCGAAACTAGCACTAGTCCTGCAATATCAGGCGGTTTGTTGACTTTGGACTTGTCGACCGGTACAATATTCAATGTGAGTTTGACCGCCAGTGTCACCAACGTCAATATAATAAACTCTTCGGTCGTGGCCAGCACTGCTTCCAGCACAGTGGGGTTTGTTATTATAACAACCGGCACAGGCAGTGCATACACAGTGGTTTGGCCCGGTACGGTGCGCTGGCCCGGTGCTGTGGCGCCGGTTATAACTACAACAAACGGACAACGAGATGTATTGACATTTGTCAGTACTGATCAGGGCACAACATACAATGCATTTATTAGCGGGCAGAATTTGTAATGAGTAAATGGGCATATGTGGAAAATAGCATGGCAGTGGAACTATACGACCAACTGCCAGAGAGCTGGAGGAACGTCAGCAATTTGTTTGCTTTGGAAAATGACTTGGCAACACTGGCAAGTTTGGGCTGGTATCCGGTAAATGACATCACTCCCTCCATTACAGATTACAACACTCAATCATATGGTGCAACAACATTTACGTTTGACGGCGCAAATTCCGTGGTAATACAAACTGCTGAACTGTTTACACGGAATTTTGATCCTCAAGAGTTGTTGCAGCAACAGAGAACGTCGTTTATGACGTATCTGCGCTCAGTGCGCGACCAGTTGATATCTGCCACAGACTGGACCCAGGCTCTGGACGTACAAGCATTGAAAAGCGATCAATGGAAAACCGATTATCTAAACTACAGACAGGCGCTGAGAGATTTACCTGAGGTTTACAGCACAGACCCGTATACACAGGAAATAAATATAAACAATATTGTGTTTCCTATTGTTCCGCAGGAGTAGTTATGCTTTTTGAAAAGTTATTGACCGCAGGTAAAGTTGCAGGGCCCACTGGGCCGTTCAAGCAACTTTATATGTGGGGGCTGGATTCAAGCGGACAGGTTGGCGATGGTGATGCTGCACTTGCAAACAAATCATCACCAATTCACATTGGCACCACAAGCTGGAAACAGGTAGCCCTGGGCGATGCACATACCTTGGCTATCCGCAGCGACAACACACTGTGGGGCTGGGGCAGCAATGCCACTGGGCAAGTTGGCGCCAGCCAATATGTTGCAACATCACAGCCATTAATACCTGCCGCAGGCACGGTTTCCTGGAGTAGTATAACTTACGGGGTCAGTTATGGCATGGGCATCAAGACTGATGGATCTCTCTGGGGCTGGGGTGCAAATACTGCTGGACAACTTGGTGACGGCACAACCACCACAAAACAAATAGCAGTTAAAATCGGATCCAGCAGTTGGAGCATGGTGGCTGCAGGATTAAGTCACACACTGGCATTAACGACTGATGGCAATCTATATGGATGGGGCTTGAACACCTCGGGACAAGTGGGTATTAGCTCGTTAACTTCTCCCATATCCAGTCCAGTGTTAGTGAGCGGGCCAGCTCTTACCTCCTGGATATCAATTGGTGTTGGCGGCACCCATTCTTTTGCCATCACAACAAACAAAACATTATGGGGCTGGGGTTTGAATACCTCAGGACAAGTTGGCATTGGCACTTTAACCACAGTATCCACCCCCACATTGGTGTCAGGACCCAGTGGCATCAGCTGGGCCAGTGTGACAGCCGGCGTCATGCACACCAATGCCTTGGACATCTATTATAACTTGTATAGCTGGGGCGGGTCATTGTATGGCCAGTTGGGTAATGGCATGGTAGGTGGTGCTGGCGGCAACAATCTGCCCATGATACAAGCTGCTTATGATCCCACTGACACCTCAAGTTCCTGGAACGTGGTGTCGGCAGGCATATCGTTTGGCATGGGCATCAAATCCGACGGTTCATTGTGGGGTTGGGGGTTAAACACCAGCGGGCAACTGGGAGACGGCTCTGCTGCCACAAGAAGTTCTCCGGTTCACATCGGCACAAGTAGTTGGTCAGTGGTCAGTTGCGGTGCTGCACACAGTTTGGGCATCACAACAGACGGTCGCCTGTTTGGCTGGGGATTGAACACTAGCGGACAAACCGGTATCAACTCCACTGCGGCTGTGTCATCTCCAGTGTTGGTGGTAGCACCCACCGCAGGGCTGTCCTGGACCGCTGTGGCAGCCGGCGCTTCGCATAGTTTGGGTATCACCACAGCTGGCAGACTATATGCATGGGGACAAAATACCTCAGGTCAGGTTGGTATCGGGGCGGCAACCACCAAATCCAGCGCTGTTTTGGTTTCCGGGCCCACCAACACAAGTTGGAGCATGATTGCAGCAGGTTCATCATTCTCATTCGCCGTGGACATCACAAAAACCCTGTTGTATGCATGGGGTTTGAACTCCAGTGGACAGATCGGCAACAACACCACAACAGTGGCATTGACACCGGTGAATATACCACTGCCAGCTACTCGTGTCAGTTGGATCATGGTGTCAGCAGGAACGTCGTTTACTTTTGCTATTACAGACACAAATGCATTGTATCAGTGGGGGGCATTTGCCTCCTATACCGGTGGTGGAAACTATAGTAGTCCTGTAATGATAACAGCCACCAGCAGTTACACCGCAGTTTATGCAAGGCCCGTAGCAGGGCATGTACTCTACAGCCTTGCGGCCAGCCCCGCTGCATTGTTTGGTGCAGGGTTGAACACCAGCGCACAAATTGCAGTTAGCGGTGCGCAAAGCACATGGCTAACAAACGCCACACTGAGTCCTGCTGTGATGTCTACGTTGCCGGCACCCACTACCTCACTGGGCGTAGCACTGGGAGATTATCACAGTACAGTTGTGGGACCCAAGCTCTGGGGTGCAGGACAAAACATTGTTGCAGAAACAGGTGTTCCTTATTATACAACAGTGCCCACATTAGCGGCAGCAAATACAACAATAGCTACTGCCACCTATTCAGTGGCCAGTGGCGCAAACCACACAGTGTTGGCAAGACCGGTCAACGGCAACATAAAAGGATGGGGATTAAACTCCCTGGGGCAATTGGGGATGGGTAACACGTCCACCGCGACACTAATCAGCTCTATACCCTACACTGCCACCGGCATCCCCAATGGTATCGCCAATGTCATATCCGGCCCTGCGTCTAACTTTACCTTCGCCATTGACACGGCGGGAATACTTTATGGCTGGGGTCTGAACTCCAACAGCCAATTGGGTATTAACTCAGCAAGTTCAATAATAAGTTCTCCTGTCATTGTTTCAGGACCCATTGCTACGTCTTGGATTGCAGTGGCAGCGGGTGATACCATGGCCGGGGCCATCTCTACTGCAAATTTGCTGTATGGTTGGGGTAATAATATCCTGGGCCAGACTGGCGTTCCCATAATAACAAACAGTCCTATACAAGTGGGCATTAGTTCTTGGTCAGCTGTGTCAGCGGGTATTGGTTTTTCTCTGGCTATCCGAAGTGACGCCACGTTGTGGGCATGGGGTATAAACAATGCCGGCCAAATAGGAAATAGCACATTGGTAAACACCAGCAGTCCGGTGCTGGTGAGCGGACCCGCAACAACATCCTGGAGTTTGATATCAGCAGGAAGTTCTTATGCAGCCGCCATCACCAGCACCGGACTCCTTTATACTTGGGGGTTGGGGACCAGTGGTCAGTTGGGAAATAGTGATATTTTATCAGCAAGCACGCCTGTTCCAGTAGGGACAAGTTCCTGGAGTGCTGTATCAGCTGGCGGACGGCTTTTTATGTTGGGTATCAGTGCTGGACTACTGTTTGCATGGGGCAATAACACATATGGTCAGCTGGGCAATACAACACAAACACAGGCAAGCTCTCCCACATTGGTATCTGGACCAGTTGGTGCATCTTGGAAAATTGTTTCGGCAGGTGGTTTTTTTGGCTTGGCCGTTACAACAGCAGGCGTGTTGTATTCGTGGGGCAGCAATAATAATGGAAACCTTGGCACAAACAATATTGTGAGTACATCCTCACCAGTTCAAGTCTCCACACCACTGTTTGTTACACCATCATGGATATCGGTGAGCGTGGGTGCGTCACACACAGCAGCAATTCAATCTGACTACAGCTTGTGGACTTGGGGTCAAGGTACTTCGGGGCAGATTGGCGATGGCACGCTGGTGGGCAAGAGCTCACCAGTAAAGATTGGCAGCAGCAGTTGGAGTGTGGTAAGCGCAGGACAGGATTTCACACTGGCTTTGACCTCTGACAGCAGACTTTATGCGTGGGGACTGGGAACCGGCGGTCAGATAGGTATTGGAACCCTTGCCACAGTGTCTTCGCCTGTTGTGGTTTTGGGACCTGCTGGTGCAAGTTGGATTGCCGTGGCAGCAGGTAATGCTGCTGGCATGGCTATTACCACCACCAATACACTTTATGGTTGGGGTGCAAACCTCAACGGATATAATGGCTTGTATACATCAGCTGCCAGCACCCCAGTTGCGGCCACAGGCATAGCAACGCAACAAAGTTGGAGGCAAATCTCGGTTGGTGACAAACATACGCTGGGCATACAGTCTGATTACAGTTTGTGGGCATGGGGAAATAACCAAAGTGGGCAGTTGGGGGACAACACTGCTGTTGTGCAACAGCTAGTTCCTGAGAAAATAGGTTCATCCAGCTGGACTGTGGTGTCAGCTGGGGTTTCCTATAGCATGGGCATCAAAACGGACGGTACACTATATGGCTGGGGACTGAATTCATCAGGACAACTTGGGATTCTCAATACCTCTACCCAAAGCAGTCCGGTAGCGGCAGGCCAGTTTGGCGTATCATGGACCAGCGTCACCGCAGGTGCCTCAACCACGTTGGGGATCACAACCACAGGCGTCCTGTATGGATGGGGATCAAACTTATCCGGGGCTGCTGGAAACTTTCTTGCGGGAAACGCCAGTAGTCCAGTGCAAGTAGCTGGTGTGCCAACCATACAAAGCTGGATTCAGATGGCTCCCGGTGGTGCTCACACTCTGGCGATTAAATCAGACGGCAGTCTGTGGGCCTGGGGAGTAAACACCAGTGGACAACTGGGAGACAACACAACTGCCACTAGAAGTCTTCCTGTGCAGATTGCACTACCGGGCTTTACTGCCACAAGCTGGGTTTCTGTGACCGCAGGCGGCTCGCACAGCATGGGTATCACAAATGACGGCGCGTTGTGGGCATGGGGCTATAACAGCTTGGGACAAGTGGGAATCAACTCCACCACTACCACAGTAAGCACACCCAGTTTGGTATCCGGTCCTGCTGGGACCTCTTGGAGCTCGGTGTCGGCTGGTGATTCTCACAGCATGGCTATCACTACAACCGGCACTTTGTACGGATGGGGATATAATACCAGCGGGCAAACCGGAATCAACTCTGCGACCACCACCAGCTCTCCCATTGCCATCTCTGCGATTGCAGCGTCCTTGTCAAGTTGGAAATATGCATCGCTGGGGTCTGCGCACACATTGGCAATTCAAACTGACGGATCGCTGTGGGCGTGGGGTATAAACGCCGGAGGTGAACTGGGAGACAGCACTTCAGTAACAAAAAGCTCGCCTGTGAAAATAGGATCGTCTTCCTGGACCACAGTGGCAGCTGGCGCATTTCATTCCCTGGGGCTCACTACTGACGGAAAACTTTACGCCTGGGGGCTCAACACCAACAACGCGCTGGGAACTGGCGGTGGCACAACAACCTCTCCGGTATTGGTTTCCGGGCCTGCCAGCACTAGTTGGATGGCAATCACAGCAGGCATCAGTCACAGCATGGCAATCACCACAGCAGGTGCTCTATATGGATGGGGATTGAATACATCAGGGCAAGCTGCAACTGGCATAAGCGCCACCGTCAGTCCCACTATTATTCAAACTCCCAGTGCTCCGGGTTCATGGCTGCAACTATCTGTGGGCACAGATCACGGATTGGGGATTCAATCAGATGGCAGCTTGTGGGCATGGGGAAACAATCCTGTTGGTCAGCTGGGAGATGGCACCATCGTGGCAAAATCATCACCCAGCAAGGTAGGCTCAGGAAGTTGGTCGGCGGTGGCCGCAGGCAACAGCTTCAGCTTGGGCATATTGACTACAGGTCAGTTATATGCATGGGGTTTGGGAACTAGCGGACAACTGGGAAACAGCAGCACTGCTGCCAGCTTCTCAAGTCCTGTTTTAGTAAGTGGACCAGCAACAACATCTTGGACCAAAATCACAGCAGGCGGATCACATGCTGCTGCCATCACCACCCTGGGAGCCTTGTGGACATGGGGAGTAGGCACAAGTGGCCAGCTGGGCAACGCATCCCTTACATCCGTCTCATCTCCCATACAGGTCGGCGCATCAAGCTGGACCGCCGTGACGGCAGGAGGTATTTACACTTTGGCTATCAACTCCATTGGTGCACTTTATGGCTGGGGGTATGGCGGATATGGACAGCTGGGAACAAATACACCAACCTCTACGTCAAGTCCAGTTGCAGTCCTTGCGCCACCTGCTATATCATGGGCCAAGGTAAGCTCTGCTTGTGGCGGTAGTTTTACCATGGCTATCAAAAGTGACGGATCCCTGTGGGGATGGGGTGTTAACACAGTTGGGCAACTGGGAAATAACAGTACCGCAACAGCAGTGGGATCTCCCATACAAATCGGCACAAGTAGTTGGACAGCAGTGGCGTGCGGTGGTACTCCACACACTCTTGCAATCACCGCCACTGGCCAGCTTTATGCATGGGGAGCTAATTTGGGTGCATTGGGTATTAACTCACTGACGCCCACAACCATATCTAGTCCTGTGCTTGTGAGCGGTCCTGCATCTACATCTTGGGCGTCAGTGTCGGCAGGAACAACGCACAGCATGGCAATCACAACACTGGGTGCATTGTACGGATGGGGACTAAACACATCAGGGCAGGCAGGTATTGGTTCACTGACCACAGTGAGTAGTCCAGTGCATGTGGGCACAAGCAGCTGGGCAGCAGTGTCTGCGGGAAACTTCTTTACGTTGGCAATTACCACAGACGGCAAACCCTACGGGTGGGGATTAAACACTTCGGGTCAAGTGGGTATCAGTGCTTTGACTTCGCCGTTGTCGAATCCCACTCTTGTGAGCGGACCTGTCAGCACATCATGGACCGCAATATCTGCATCAGGAGGAGGTGCGCATTCGCTGGGGGTGACAACTACCAACCTGCTTTATGCTTGGGGACTGGCCACAAGTGGACAGCTTGGAAACAACAGCGTAACAGGCAGCATCAGCACACCACTTCTTGTGTCGGGTCCGGCCACTACGTCGTGGGCATCAGTCTCAGCAGGTGGGAGCCATAGTTTGGCTATAACAACGACCGGTGCACTGTATGCATGGGGTTACAACGGATTTGGACAAATAGGCAACGGCACTGCGACCCAAGTTAGTGCCCCGGTGTTGGTTTCCACAGCAACAGGTGTCAGTTTCACTGCAATTTCTGCAGGATCGAATGCCAGTTTGGGTATAACCAACCTCACGTGGTTGTTGGGGTTTGGCGACACCGCCGCCATGGCCAATAATATCAACGGAAACCTGAGCTGGCCCACTCAAATCTGGAGCTCTGGCGGGCCTGTGGTATCTTGGACGGCAGTGTCAGCTGGGCTTTACCACGCAGTGGGGTTAACTACAACAGGGACGCTGTATTCCTGGGGATTAAATAACTCAGGCCAAGTTGGTATCGGCACCCTGACTGCCAGCGTGCTTTTCCCCACCCTGGTATCAGGGCCAGCGGCAACATCCTGGACCAAAGTGGCAGCAGGATCCAGTTTTAGCTTTGGAACAACCGCAACCGGTCTGTTATATGCATGGGGTGCAAACGGTTCTGGACAGTTGGGAATAGCATCAGTCACCGCAGTAAGCAGTCCGGTATTAGTGAGTGGGCCGGTGGGTATGTCTTGGAGTGCTGTTGCAGCTGGCGTGTCGGGCAATTTTGGTATGGCCATCAACAGCACTGCAATGCTATATGGCTGGGGGCTGAATACATCAGGACAAGCAGGTATTTATTCTACTACCACAGTGAGTTCGCCGGTGTTGGTGTATGGTCCAGTGACAAACGTTATATCCTGGACCGCAGTGTCTGCAGGCGGTAACCATTCACTGGGTATCACCACAACAGGACAACTTTATACATGGGGACTGAACACAGCAGGTCAACTTGGTATTGGTTCAGTAACAACGCAGTTCCAAGCCACACAGGCAGTATTCCCCATGCTGTCCTGGATTGCCATTGCTGGAGGTGGCACCCACAGCATGGCTATAACCAATACTGGGCTGTTATATGCATGGGGTGCAAACGGTTCTGGACAGTTGGGAATAGCATCAGTCACCACAGTAAGCAGTCCTGTATTGGTAAGTGGGCCAGTTACAACATCTTGGTCGGCAATATTTGCCGGATCCGTACATTCATTGGCAATAACAAACACAGGCATATTGTATGCGTGGGGAGATAATTTTGTAGGAGAGGTGGGCAACAACGGTGCAGGCACAACCATATCTAGTCCTGTGCTTGTGAGCGGTCCTGCTGCCACTTCTTGGTTGGCAGTGGGATTGGGACCTAACGCCTCACACAGTGTGGCTATCACCGCCGGACTGGCTGGTGGCGGGTATCTATACGCTTGGGGGTATAATCAGTCAGGGCAGGCGGGGATAGGAGCCACGGCAACCCTGACAATAATCTCCACCCCCACTGCTGTTTATACAAACGCACCTGTTGCGTTCTCCTGGACCTCTGTGGCGGCTGGACAAGGCCACACGCTGGGACTTGCCGCAGATGGCAAGTTGTGGGCTTGGGGCGCCGGCACCAACTATGCGTTGGGTGATCCATTGGCAGCTACGCGACTTATACCCAGATTGATATCAGGACCCGCTGCCACATCTTGGACCCAGATTGCAGCTGGTTACAGCCACAGTCTGGCCATCACCACGGCTGGTGTGCTTTATGGATGGGGTTTGAATACCTCAGGACAGGTAGGGGTGTCATCTCTAACCACAATTAGCTCACCAGTGATCGTTAGTGGACCAGTTGGTACGTCGTGGGCGGCTGTTTCGGCCGGACAATATCACACCTTGGCTTACGACACAACTAGCACACTGTGGGGCTGGGGATTGAATACGTCAGGCCAAGTGGGCATCAACTCTCTGACAACTGTGAGCGCTCCAACTTTGGTGAGCGGTGCCACAGGTGCCAGCTGGAAGTTTATTGGAACCGGACCAATATCCACACACAGCGGTGCCATTGACACAAATAACTTCTTGTATGAATGGGGCTCAAACATCAGCTACCAACAAGGTGTAGGCACAACTGCCGCAACTTCTTCGCCCCAGGTGGTCTACACACCCGGCGCAACACTTAGCTGGACCGCTGTTAGCACCGGAACAAGTCATACCTTGGCAATCTCCACTTCAGGCCGGTTGTATTCTTGGGGGTATAATAACAATGGTCAACTGGGAGACACCACGCAAACAACACGATTCATGCCCCAGTTGGTTTCGGGTCCCGCAGTTACATCTTGGAGCGCAGTGGCAGCGGGCGGAAGCCATTCACTGGCCGCTACAAATACAGGCACTTTGTGGGGTTGGGGATTGAATACAAGCGGTCAGGCAGGTATCAACAGTTTGAGTTCAGTCAGCAGCCCAGTTGCAGTATCTGGTCCGGCAGGAACATCTTGGTCTGTTATTGCAGCAGGATTACTTCATTCAGTAGGCGTGACTACCACAGGCCTACTGTATGCCTGGGGATTGAACTCATCTGGCCAGCTGGGCACGAACTCGGTTACTTCAGTGTCTGTCCCCACCGTTGTAAGCGGACCCACTGCCACTTCCTGGACATTTGTTGCCGCCGGATCTCAAGCCACGCATGCCAGTGCAATCACATCAGGAAGCTTGCTTTATACATGGGGTTATGGCGGGTATTATCAGTTAGGTTATGCAACCACGTTTAATATTTCCAGCCCAGTGGTGGTATATACTCCAGGTGCCACAAGATCTTGGGTCACAGTGTCCATGGGAGCATCTCACACCCTGGGTATCACTACAAGCGGTCAGATGTATGCCTGGGGAACGAACACATCGGTCCAACTAGGAGATTTGACTGGTATCAATAGAAACATGCCCATGTTGGTATCAGGACCTGCGGGAACGAGTTGGTCCTCTATAGCAGCAGGCGGCCTCCATTCACTGGCCATAACCACACAAGGAGCACTTTATGCTTGGGGAAACGGGTCAAACGGTGCGCTGGGTAATAACAGCATAGCGGCGTCGCTGTCCTCTCCTGTGCAGATTGGTTCAAGTTCCTGGACTGCTATTATGGCAGGATCAGCGCATTCCATGGCCATTACCGCCAATGGCCTACTTTATGCCTGGGGATTTGATAGCAGTGGTCAGTTGGGCAACCTATCAATCGCAACAACAAGCTCTCCGTCATTAGTGAGCGGCCCGGCAGCAACTAGCTGGAAGGCTCTTGCAAGTGCAGGTGGTTTGGCAAATTACAGCATGGCAATAAGCTCAGGCAATCTGCTGTATGGTTGGGGATTGAACACCATCGGACAAGCGGGTATTGACTCAATACTCAGCGTATCTAGCCCGGTAGTTGTAACACTTCCCGGTGCCAACATATCATGGACTGCGGTGTCGGCAGGAGCAAGCCATGTATTGGGCATTGGCACTAACGGCGCCTTGTATGCATGGGGTGCTGACAGTTCAGGTCAGGTTGGCAACAACTCAGTTGTGACCGCAATAAGCGGACCAGTGCTGGTCAGCGGACCCACATACACATCTTGGAGCGCAGTGGTCGGGGGTGCTGCGGCCAGTCATGCTGCGGCGGTGACAACATAACTTCCCGAGGAATTGACTTTGTAAACCGATCTGCCATATAAATGACGTACATAATGTATGATGTTCATTAAATCCCACATGACATTTGAAAAATCCCATCACCAATCCCAGATACAAGCAAGTGATGCCCAAGCTGCACAACTATTCACGCAAGGGCAATATCAGCAAGCCTTGAATCAAAATCAAGTCACAGTGAACCTGATTGGCCACAACACTGCTGAAACACATCTAAACTTTGCAGCGTGCTACAGCCGGATATTTGAACCGGAATTGGCAGTGCATCACTTTTCACAATACATGAAGTTGAGTCACAGCCAAACTGTGTGGGATATCCGCAGGTTGAGCGACTATCACGCACAAGCCAATCAAATAGACCAAGCATTTGATATTGTATGCAACCAGCAACATGATTGTGCCGAAAAACACCTGGACCTGTCCTGGCATTTATTTCGCCAACATCGGTATGAACAAGCATTTCGAGAAATGGATCACGGCAAGCGTCAGGGAAACATACTTTGGATTGGTCAAGAAAGATGGGACAATCTTCCACAATGCGATAGATGGCAAGATCAAGACTTACTGGACAAGCGAGTGTGTATTGTGGGAGAATGCGGCCTGGGTGATGAGTTCATATTTGCCCGATGGATTGCCACTCTCCTGAAAAAGCATCCCACCACTCAATTCTATTATTACACCAACAATACCATATCCCATGTAATCATGAGAAACTTTGACGTTGCGCCGCATCAGGCTGACAATCAATACCACTTTTGGATACCCAGCATGAGCCTGCCCCTCATGGCCCAGCATTATGATCCCACAGTAACACAAGCGTATATCAAACCAGACCCGGTCTATGTGAAAAAATGGAAAAGTCTTCTTGGGAATCAGCGTGTTATTTCGTTAAGTTGGACCGGCAGCACACAGTATAGTGAAAACCATTTTCGAGATATTCCAGTGGAATACCTTGTGGAAAAGCTCAAAGACCGTTACACACTAGTGAGTGTGTGCATGGAAGCCCTGACATGCCCTGATGGCGTCTGGGATCTAACACCACAAATCAAAACCTGGGAAGACACCTTGGCCATACTGTCACTTAGTGAGATAGTTCTGTGTTCCTGTAGCAGTGTGAGCCATGCGGCTGGCAGCCTGGGCGTGAAAACATTTGTTTATACCCGACCCGACGATTACTTCACTTGGGGAGGCACCCTCAGTGGTGAAAAAACTGTGTGGTATCCCGACGTCACAGTGTGGAGAAAATCTCGCATGGGACAATGGCAACTGCCTATAAATCAGTCATTATTACAGTGGAAAAAATAGCAATCTCACCAAAATGGCCTTATAATTGATATAAACCTGGAGACAAAAATGCACCCTATTGACAAAGAATTGAAGCTCATGCTAGAGGGCTCGTTTGAAGAAGCTTGGCAGATATCCGAGGAACTTCAAGCGCAAGGGCCCAATGACATTGCCGACAACGAAGGAAACAAAAACCCTGAAATGTGGACTCGCCACAGCTTCAATCGCGGTTGGTTTATGTTGCAGCAGGGGCAATACCAAGAAGGGTGTCAGCTTCTGGAAAATGGCCGTTACTTGAATGTGTATGGCGGAGGATTCTTGAAAACTGCCGCTCCCATTTGGAACCCCGAGGAACATCCCATTGAAGGCAAGAGCATAATATTGAGCTTGGAGGGTGGTCTTGGAGACGAAATCATTCACGTTCGCTTTGCCACGCAACTCAAACAAAAAGGATTTGAAAAGGTTTATGTGGCATGCGCCCCGGAACTTGCAAGCATTGTGCGCAGAATATCCGGCGTGGATGATGTGATACAACGGGACCAGGCTCACACTGTGGCACATGATTACTGGTTGCCGGCATTTAGTGCTGGCTGGGTGTGTGGCAATACATTTGACACCATCAATCCTGGCAACTATCTGTCTGTGGAGTCCTCCAGCGCCCAAGTTTGGGATACCATGATCAACAGCGACAAGATCAAAGTAGGTATCCGCTGGGCTGGCAATCCCAAGTTTGAACATCAGCAGTTCCGCCTGTTTCCATCACAGTTTCTTACTTCACTAAACCGTTACAAAGAACTGCAAATCTACAGCTTTCAACGCGACAACAACACAGTGGAGTTGAGCGAGGATATTGTGGATTTGCAACACCTCTTGATAAGCTGGGAGGACACCCTGGCGGCACTGAGCAAAATGGACTTGATCATTACATCATGCACTTCAATCGCTCACGCAGCCGCTGCCATTGGCAAACCCACGTGGGTAGTTACCCCCATATTGCCTTACCACACATGGGCCTGGGACGCGCCCAACAGCACAGTGAGCCCCTATTACAGCACAGTGAAACTCTACAGACAGAAAAAAGCCAAAGAGTGGACACAGACGTTTGACGTTCTATACAAGGATCTGGAAAAACATTTCAAGCTCAAAAAGACCAAGAAGCCCGAGATAAGCGAAAGCAAGCTCAAGCTGAACCTGGGATGTGGCGGAAAAGCATTGGATGGCTTTGTCAACATAGATATGAGCCAGATATCCAAAGCTGATCTCAAGCACGACCTGATGAATTTCCCCTGGCCATTTAACGACAGTTCCGTGGAACATATTGTGGCCAAAGACATCTTGGAGCATGTGGGAACAACACCCCAGGATTTCATTGACGTCATCAAGGAAATGTATCGAGTGAGTGCCAACGGCGCAGCTTGGGAAGTGCAGTTTCCGCATCATCGTTGCGACAATGCAGTAAACGACCCCACGCATGTGAGATTGCTCACACAAACTACTTTCAAGATGTTTGATCAAAGTATTGCCATGAAGAATCAGGAAATCAATCGAGCTGAGACACCGCTGGCACTGGAACATGGCATTGACATTGAAGTTTGTGATGTAAAGCACGACTGGAACACATACTGGAGTGAAAAAGTTCGCAAAAAGGAAATGACCGAAGAAGAACTTTATTTCAACCTCAACACCTTGAGTAACGTGGCCGAAAGTGTCATCTTGTTGATACAAGTTCACAAGCCCGGTCGATCCAAGTTCAAGTGATGTTTGAAAAAAGCACAACGGCATCAACACCGGTTTATCAAGTTGATGTCTTTCTGCGAACTTGTTGCAGAACCGGTATAGAACATCCCACTGACCCCAAACCTCGCTGCGTGGCAGACACGCGAGCCACAATGATAATTAAATGTCTCAGTAGTTTGGTCACCAGTATCAAGAATAGCAAAAACCATGTGAAATTGTGGATTGTGGATGATCACAGCGGGGATGAATTTCTGGCGCTTGTCCAGGCTCAGCTTGAAGGCGTAAACCATCACATTGAACCACTCACAGACACCACTGGCTTTCGCGCCAGTGCAGTGCGTCAGGGCGAGTTATGCTTGGCAAATGGCAGAGAATTTGTTTATCTTGTGGAAGATGATTATTTTCATGATCCACACGCAATAGACTTAATGGTGCATAGTTTGATCAGTTTGCAGCAAAGCGTAAATCAAATGCCCTGTGCAATCTTCCCCTACGACTGCGTAGACAGGTATCACAAAGAATTTCCCCAACCCTGCAGAGTATTTTACACGCAAGGGTTGCATTGGCGCACTGTGACAAAAAGCAGCAACACAGTTATGCTATCTCATGGAACATTTTATTACACATATGGTATATGGAATAAAATGTTTGCTAATTATGACCCCTGGTCACTGAGCGAGGACCACACCATCAATACATTGTGGAGCAACATGGTGGATTTTGGCGGAAAAGTGGTGCTCTTTAGTCCCATCCCCAGTGTGGCAATGCATCTGGAACATCAAGAGCCCACTGTTGTGTCGCAGGGCTTGATTGATTGGCGGCAACAGTGGCAAGCTCTTAAAGCTTGATACCACTGAAGCTGGCCTCTGTGACATCCGACAGCCAGATCTCTTGTTGGGAGTAATTGGGATGCTGGTCCCGGAGAAGTGCGCACATATTATAGGACCTCTCGTCTTCAAATGGAGTTATGTCAACAAGCTCGTTGTTTTCGCGTCTCACAATGCTATGAAGTATAGCCACGTAATCTTTTGTATCAACTTCTTCAAGCAGATAGTAGCCCAGTAGCTTGGTTCCGCCATACCAATCGACATATTTGATTACGTTGTTGTGGCAGTCCCATTCACGGCAGTGAGGTTTTGAAGAAACCTCAACTGCACCGATCCAGGTACAGTCAAGCTTACGAGCAAAGTCTATGAGACGGTCGTTGAGTTTGGGGAGACGGAGCTCAGGGCAGTGTTTCAATTTTCCATCCAATTGACGTACGATTAGAGAGAAATACCATTGAAGCTGGTGTCGGTCACATCCATCTTGGCGTCACCAATCCGGTAGCTTGACAACTGAACTTGCTGAGGAGCAACTTGAACTTCCTTGCCGGAAATCCACTTGGTGGTCCAGGGAAGGGGGTTGCTACGACTACGGAACGGACTCCGTAGTCCCACGCTTTCCATGCGCTGGTTGGCAATATATTCCACATAGTCCTTGAGCAAGGCAGCGTTGAGGCCAATCATGCTGCCGTCCCGGAACAAATAATCTGCCCAGTCTTTTTCTTGATCCACAGCCGCCAGGAACATCCTGGTCACTTGTTCCTGGCACTCCTGTGCAATTTCAGCAAATTCTGGATCGTCCTTGGGCAGAAGTTTGAGCAGAGTCTGAGTTGATCCCAAATGCAAGTTTTCATCACGGCAGATAAATTTGATGATCTTGGCGTTGCCTTCCATTTTCTTGAGTTCTGCAAAAGCCCACGAACATGCAAAACTTACATAAAAACGTATTCCTTCCAGTGCGTTAACAGCATTGAGGCACAACCATATACGTCGCTTTAGCTCATGTAGATCCACAGTGACAGTATCACCATTCACTGTGTGTGTGCCCACACCCAAGACGTGATATAGCTGCGTGTAATGGATGAGATTGTCGTAATCCAGTGTGATGTCCTTGGCGCAATTCACAATGCTTTCGATGTCCATGAGTTCATCAAATATCTTGCTGGGGTCGCTGTAGACATTGCGGATAATGTGAGTGTAGGCCTTGCTGTGAATGGTTTCACTGAACGCCCAGGTTTGAATCCAAACTTCCAGCTCGGGCAAACTGCACAGGGGCAACAGAGCCAAGTTGGGGGCTCGCCCCTGCACTGAGTCCAGGAGTATCTGACGCTTGAGGTTGCTGGTAAAGATATGCTGTTCATGTGCAGTTAGCGCACGAAAATCTTTGCTGTCTTTGCCAATATCCACCTCACTGGGTCTCCAAAAGAAACCCAGTTGGTCTTCCGTTAGCCGGTCAAATACCCTGTATTTGATCTTGTCATAACGGGCCACTGTTGTTGTCCCGGATGGGTCCAGGAATGCCAGTAGCTTGGTGTTATCGGCGTGGTTATTGGTGTCAAGTGTTTGAAATGACATATGTTTTATCCTATATGACGCACGCTTCGCAATCTGCGTCGTCTATTGTTTCAGGTTCGTTGTTGGTATTGGCTGAATCTGCGGCAGTGTCAAGCTTGAATTCGCCCTGACCATCCAGGGTATTCATATAGTAGAACGTTTTGATTCCCCATTTATATCCCAGCAACAAATGACGTAGCAGTTCACTCATGGGTAACTGATTGTCGGGATAATGTTCGGGATTGTAGCTGGTGTTGGTTGAGATGGATTGATCTATATACTTTTGAAGCACGGCTGCAATCTTGAGATATCCTTCGGGACTCTTTTGATCCCACAGCAGATCATATTTGTTCTTGAGGCGGCGATATTCCGGCACAACCTGCTTGAGCACGCCATCCTTGCTTTGCTTGATGCTCACATAGCTGCGTGGTGGCTCAATGCCGTTGGTGGCATTGCTTATCTGGCTGGAACTTTCAGATGGCATCAAACAAGCCACAGTGCTGTTGCGGATGCCGTAAGTTGTTGCAGATTGGCGCAATACATCCCAGGGCAGGCGTTCAACATGGGGCACAATCTCATCTATTTCTGGCTTGCGGGTGTCAATAGGCATGATTCCCTGACTATACTTTGTATCATTATTACCTTCACACGCGCCGTATTCTCTGGCTAGGTCCACAGAGGCTTTGATGAGATAGTAACTCCATGCTTCAGCATATTCATCCACCACTTGCAACGCATCATCATTGTATTTCAATCCATTTTTAGCCAACCAGTAGGAAAAATTTATAATTCCCACACCGAGTGGTCTGTAGAGCTCTGTGTGCCTCTGAGCTGCTAGTATGGGATAGCTTTGATAGCTCAGCAGTGCATCCAACCCTCTAATAGCCAACGTGCAGGGTTTTTCAAAATCCTTGGGTTCTCGAATTTTTCCCCAGTTTATGGCTGACAGCGTACACAGTGCCACAAGACCATTTGGATCATTTACATCATTTAGTGGTTTGGTAGGAAGTGTCACCTCTAGGCAAAGGTTGGATTGTCTGATTGGTGCAACATCTTCACGGAAGCTGCTGTGCGTGTTGGCATGGTCCACATTCATTACATAGATCCGGCCTGTATTCTTGCGTTCTTGCATAAAACTTGTAAACAAATCAATGGCTTTGATCGTCTTTTTTCTAATGCGGGTGTTCCGCTCGGCCGCCTCATAAAGTTCTGTGAATTTCTCTTGATCCTGGAAGAATGCGTCATATAAACCCGGCACATCGCTGGGGCTAAACAGTGTGATGTTACCGCCGCTGAGCAGGCGCTCGTATGCCAGTTTGTTGAATTGCACACCGTAATCCATGTGGCGAGCACGGTTTTCTTCGGTGCCCTTGTTGTTTTTGAGCACGATGAGGTCTTCAAACTCGTATGTCCAGAAGGGGAAATAAAGAGTAGCTGACCCGGATCTAATTCCGCCTTGGTTGCAGCTCTTGACAGCGCTCTGGAACAGTTTGATGAAAGGTATGATGCCGGTATGATAGGAATCACCCTGCCGTATGGGACTTCCCACTGCTCTGATACGGCCGGCATTAATGCCAATACCTGCTTTCTGACTCACATATTTCACAATGGCGGACGTGGTCGCATTGATGCTGTCAATGGAGTCATCGCATTCAATCAACACACATGAGGAAAACTGACGCTGTGGTGTGCGCACACCGGCCATAACTGGTGTGGGCAAGCTGATATAGTGTTGGCTAATGGCATCGTAATAGTCTTTGACCCACTTCATGCGGGTTTCCTGTGGATAACGTGCAAAAAGTGTAGCTGCAATTAAGATATAGAGTATCTGTGGTGTTTCCCACAGTTTGCCTGTGACACGGTTCTTGACCAGGTATTTACCGCGTAGCTGTTCCATGGCAGCATAAGTGAGATCATAGTCTCTGTCATGGTCCATGTAGGTATCCATGATGGCCCATTCGGCACTGTTGTAATCTGCCAACAGTTGAGCATCATAATAACCAGCTTCTGTTACCGCACGCACATGATATTCCAGTTTTGGCGGCAAGATGCCGCCAAATACTTCCTTGCGGATGTGATAATTGATTAGTCTGCCTGCCACATACTGGTAGTTGGGTGCTTCTTCGCTAATGAGATCAGCAGCGGCTTTGATCAGGGTTTCCTGAATATCCACGGTCTTGATGCCGTTGTAGAACTGCAACTGACTTTTGATCTCAACTTCGCTTGCAGAAACGCCGCTGGTACCTTCAGTGGCCCACAGGACCTGGCGATGTATTTTTTCAATATTCAGCGACTCTCGGCTGCCATCGCGTTTGGTCACTTGTATGTTGGTGTGGGCTCTGATTGCATTCATTTAATATTACCTCTTCTAGATGATTATAGACAGAACCGCCATGCTTATGCAAGCAGTCTGAAGTTATTTGTGTTGTGGTTAAGTGGTTATGGCAACAGCGGCGTCTTCATGATAATGAAACCGACGCTGAATCAAAAAGCTGGTCCGAGAATCGGACCAGCTTGTGATACGTTGATATTCCCATCCCAGCAGCCAGGTGTTGTTGACACACAGGCCCAGTTGCAACTGATGCCTTGCAGTGTCTTTCAGCAACATCAAGCACAGTTGATCGGAATTCCACCGGGAGTTTTCTGCCAGGTTTAGTGTATATAGCATGCCCAAGCTCACGCTGCTGGCGTCAAAGTTGCCATTATACAGCAGCATCCAGGGATCAGGCCAGGTGTCGCTGTGATCATAATCCAGCACGTGGTTTTGCAGTGGGGCACGGCTCCACCAATCCACCACCAGTTGCAAGTATTGTTCGTCGGTCAATTGACCTGTGAGTTGAGACCTCAATGTTTTCCAAGCCTGAAGGCAGTGTTCACCTCCCATTATGAAATCCCAGTTACTCATCGATCTTCTCCCACTTGGGTTGGATTTTTAATTTTAGTGTTTTAGGACAAAACTGTAAACATGCTGACTGGCAGCGCTTGTGGCATCTGTGGCCAACTGCAAGCTAACAACATCCCCGCGATAGACAACCACATTGCCTGACACAGTGACATTATTGCTGGTGCCACTTATATTGCCCGTCATATTGGTTGCCGAGCCATTGTGATATACAGTATAGGCGTAATTCAAACTGGCGCCCGGAGGCAGTGTGCTCTGGGCGCTGACACTGCGCAAAATGCCTGATACCGGCATTAAAAATCCCGAAGCAGTGCTGTTGTTGGTGCCATCCACACCCACAGGCCCCAGATACACTGTGCTGCCGGCGCTGACAGTGCTGGCAGTGGCCCCAAAAAACGGCACAGTGGCTTGGCTGAATTCTGTTAAAACTTCTGTGTTGGCACCAAAGCCGTCGCTGTTGCCTATGAATAGTTGTCGGGTATCCACGCAGAAGCCCAATTCGCCTTCTGCTAGTTGATCGGGCAGGTCGCTGCGTATGCCTCGGCGATGTTGGATCTGGCTGATCACGTTAATGGTCATCTTGTTTGTTCTCCGTGTTGGGTATTTATCACCTCTGCATTTCAGGCCAGATGTCTCCACAACAGAATCTTTAGGTTGACATACATATCCACCATGCTAATATGCACACACACAGCAAGGAACATGTGGCATGCGTTTTTTTGGTTTGGGTTGGACTGTCTATCTTATCTTTATGGCCGTAGGCTGGGTTTTGAACATCGTGACCATCGTTTCACATATCAACGACCCCATCACCACCATGACCGTGCTGCGAGTTGTGGGAATTGTTGCAGCGCCACTGGGCGGTGTGATGGGGTATATTTGATTGACAGCACCAGCAACAGTGCCATAATATCATTATAAATCAAATAGGCACCCCAATGACCGATTTTCCCAAAGCTCAATTCAATTACATAGGCAACGCCTACGCTGGTGCAGCAGCACTGGGTATCGACACTGGCAATCTTACCAAAGATCGTGCTGACAGCTTGATGCGAGTGCTTTGCAAGACCACTTGGTTAGAGGACAACCCCACTGCTTACCGACTGTGGGTGCTGGGCGGGGACCCCTGGGGACAGTTTGTGAAAGATTTGGTAGATTACACTCGCACAGTGCGTGCTTGGCAGAGGAAAACCGCCAAAAAATCTGCAAAGAAAGGTTGACATTGGCAACAGGCGTGCTATTATGACGACATAGAGAGCAAGGAACACACAACATGCTTTGCTACGATGAAGTCAGTGTGCGTACGCCCTTTCGCAGTGCTGTGCCCTATGCCAATCTCAATGCCAACAAAAATTGGGAAACGCATTATGCAAACAGTCTCATGTTGAAATTTTACATTCAGCAAGGTAGCGCACAAGAAAAAATACAAGCAAGCTCAGAGCTTGCTGTGTGCGATCGTAAATTAAAATACTGGGCGCAACATCCTAACTTCTGCGCGCGCACAGCAGAGCAAACTGCTCAAAAACTCAAAAAAACCTGGCAGAACGCACGATAAACGGTTGACAGACCGAATCCCTGTGTTAGGATGGTGTCATGATGAAAAACACCCTGCCCCAAGTGGGCGATCAAATCACTGTTGCTGTGCGCAACCACACTCAACACATGCTGACGTGGTATCCTGCCACCACCACTTATCAGGGCCGCATTGTGGCCACGCCAGCTTGGGTGGAGCAGGGCTATTTTTGCATGACTGGCACTGATCGACATGCCATGCGCGTGATCAAGTGGGCTGACGTCGCAACCATCACCAAGGGTGGTGTGGAGGTTGTTGTTCCTGTAGTGAAAACCGCCCCGCAGCCTGCGATCAAAACCTACGAAATTGCAGGCAGCCGGGGCAATACCTACACTGTGACCAATCGCAATGGTGCTTGGAGTTGTTCCTGCCCTGCCGGAAATTTCGGAAAAGATTGCAAGCATGTCAAGGCGGCCAAACTTCAGGCCGCCTAAACCTGATAATACTCAGCTACTTTCTGCCACCAAACCTGCTTGTAATGCTCCAACTCTGCGCCCTCGAGAACCCAAGTTTGGGGTTCCAGGGCCGGAGTACACATCAAAATAACGCCGCGGTCGATGTCTGTGCCATACACTGCGTTATGGCTCAAAAGATAGGCAGTGAGTTGCGTCTTGTAATCCACAACGCGATCATCTCTCTTGATGCGGTTGCTTTGTTTGAAATCCATTATGGCAGGTCTGCCGTTGTAAACACCCACCATGTCTGCTGTGCCCGCATACAGCTCGGGATAATACAGGCTGGCTTCCAGCCCCCACACTTCAGTGAGGTTGGGCCTGAGATAGTTGTCCAGGATCACCTGAGCCATGTCCCAGGCTTGCTTGTGGTAGAAGTTGGTGCCGCGGGTGGGATTTTCCCCCAGCAGGGTTTTCTCCAGATAGCTGTGCATGATGGTTCCACGTGTGGCTGACTCAGTTGATATCTGCTGAGCTGCCTTGTCACCTATTGATCTCCGCCATGCTTGCAGCGCTGCTTTGGCCTCGACGCTTTTGGTGGCATCCAGGATGGTTGTAACTGAACTCAGGGCGTGCCCGCCGGGAGTGCGATAGAGGCGCCGGCCGGAACTTTCGTCACGGGCAAGCTTTTCATATGTGAATTTGGGAACTAATTGCATCACGTATTATACAACGCAGCAAGGGCGTTGTCACATGTTATTTCTTGATGGCAGATTTCGCCATTTTGCTGACATGGTCTTGAGCCTTTTCCACAGAGTCCTGGGCCCCCAGGGCACTGGGGGTGTCTACATTGAGGTAAATTGCATCAGGTGTGATGTTCTTTACAAAGGCAGCACCATCCAGAGTATCCATGACCCAGTCCTTGCTAACATCCCATTCTTGCCCATATAGGCTGTGCATGGTGTCCAACACAGTGCTCATGTCTACCTTGCTCTTTTTCTGAGCAAGGTAGGGTATGAACATCTGTTTGAGACTTTGATCTACCTCAGCCTCAATGTCCTCGCACAAGAGTTCGCTTATGCGCATGTTAGATCTTCTTGAGCTTGTTGATCTTGGCTTGAAAGTCTCGGGGTCCCACTGAGCGGATCACTTTGATGTCGTTTTTGTTAAGGCCATGCCACAACTGGCGGTTGGCGGCACTTTCAAAGAACTTCTGTTGTTGTTTGCCAGTGTGGTCGCGGTAAACAACACCCCAGGGCCGAGTGTTTAGTTGGCTTTGTAGGTTTCGTATTTCCACCACAGCGGCAACTTGCTCTTGTATTTTCTTGATGCCGTTTTGTTGTTGGGTTTCAATTATCTGTTGCAGCTTGCGTTGTTTGTTTTGGCAAGCTTGGATCTTGCCCATGACAATCTCACCATCCAGGCCATAACCAGTGTTGAGTGGGTCAACCACACGACCTTCTTGAAGCTGTCCGCGGAATTCGGCCTTGTAAACTGCAAGTTGATCGTTTAGGTTATTGATCATGGCTTGAACAGATTCCAGTTGCATTTCAGCATTGACTTGGCTTTCGCTCTTTTTGCCGAACTTTTTCCAAGCTGTGGCATACAGCACCTCCTCGCCGCGATCTCCGTAACGCTTCTGGAAGCTAGCTTTGTTTTTGCGGATGAAACGCTCAGCTGCTTCGCCAGGAGGAGCGGTTTCCTGAACTGGTTGGCTGCTTTGTTGACCTCCTGACTGGCGTTGTGTCCACAGAGTCTTGGCTGTGGCATCACCAGAGTTGGCCAGTTGTTGAAGTTTGCTGTCGCTCATGTTGCTGTAGGGATCAGTTTGACCCGGTGCCAGATCTTCTGAAACCTTGCTGGTCATTTCCTTGTATTTGTCCAACAGATCCTTGTGCCTGACCATCTCAGCGGATTTGAGAGCATATCTTGCAGTTTTGGCAACATCCAAATAATGCTGCTTGCTCTTTTCATTTCCTTGTGAATCGGCAGCAATGGCCTTCTTCATGGCAGTTGCAAAGCTGTTTTCTTGCAACTGACTTTCGTCAACCTTGCCCCACTTTTTGCCCTTGGTTCCCTTGGCACGCAATGCAAAGTCAATCTGCTTGACTTCCTTTTGCTCGGCGGCAGTGCGAGTTTCCTTTTTCATGAGCTTGGCGCGCTTGGCGTTGAGTTCAGCTTCAGTCCAGCCTTCCCACTTGCCAACGTCTTTCTTGGCTGTGTGCATTTTGGTGTCCCAAGCTTCAGCCACCACAGTCTTGCCGCACTTGTTGCACTTCATCTTGCCGTTGCTGGCTTCCATGTACCAACCCTTGCCGCATTCCATGCACTTCTTGCG
>Ga0214164_1000510_pt1 | contig 25562 bp, 30 predicted proteins | sample TroBogepilimnion_13_FD_153003 | JGI IMG/M metagenome (GOLD analysis project Ga0214164, IMG submission 153003) | Freshwater microbial communities from Trout Bog Lake, WI - Practice 03JUN2009 epilimnion v4 | ecosystem: Environmental > Aquatic > Freshwater > Lake > Epilimnion/Euphotic zone ...
TGTGATGTGGTTTCAGCAAGCTACTCGGAATTAGATATTAAATGAAAGTCCTACACGTTATCGCCCGTATGAATGTCGGCGGAACAGCGCGATACGTGGGAGATCTTGTCTCTGAAAAACCTGGTGGGCACGAGACACTTCTTGCAACCGGTTTTGTTCAAGGATCAGAAGTGGAAGACGATTGCGTCAAGGGTCTGCCGATAGTTCGTATTCCATCGATGGGTCGATCAATTAATCCGGTTGCAGACCTCCGCGCCTACTTTGAATTGAAGAAGGCGATCCGCGAATACCAACCCGATATCGTGCACTCACATACCTTTAAAGCGGGCTTACTTGCACGATTAGTACCAGGGTCACATAAGCGAGTACATACCTTCCACGGCCATCTCTTCGATGATCAAAGTTTTAGCTCTCTTCAAAAGTTTGTGATCACCTGGGCTGAAAAACTTAATGCCAGACGATCCGATCTCTTAATCAGCGTTGGTTCAAAGGTCGGTGTAGAACTTCGTGCAGCAGGTATCGGTACTGATAAGCCATGGCTCTCAATCGCCCCTGGTGTGAAGCCACTTGCTACAACGCCGTATAACGGTGGTTTTGTTGTGGGCTGGATGGCTCGTGTGACCTCAGTGAAGAATCCGATGCTTGCGGTAGAAGTCGCACGATCAATACCTTCTATCAACTTCGTGATGGCCGGCGGCGGCGATCTCATAGATCAGATCCGTGCAGCAGCACCTGCCAACCTTTTGGTCATCGGATGGGCCGATGCGACGAAGTTCTGGTCATCTGTATCTGTCGCACTGAGCACCTCTGATAACGAGGGAATGCCGATCGCCTTAATTGAGGCTCAGCTCGCTGGGATCCCAGTGATTGCCACCGATGTTGGGTCCAATGCCGAAGTCATTGAAGATGGGGTCACAGGATTTGTTTGCCAGAAGGATCGCGATCAGATTGTGGCAGCGCTCCAGCGCCTGTCTGGCGATGCAGATCTGCGTCAGAAGATGGGTAAGGCCGCGTCAGCGCGAGCACTCCAACGTTTTAGCCCTGCGCTCATGCTCGAAAGCCATGTCAGCGCATATATGGCATTATTCAGACCTACCGCCTAGGCGGCTCTCAATAATCTCTCAGGTGAGGCAGGTTTACTCCGCTTATGAGTATCGGTAAGCGCTACAACGCCGACTGGGCATCGATCGTCCTCGGCCTAGGCCTTGGCCTCACCGCAGCGCTCTACCTTGAGAGTACCCACGCATCAGATTGGAACGGCGTCTATCCGATCGTCACATCGATCAGCCGGATCTGCGCACTCCTTGGGTCGTACCTCGCACTCGTCGGACTCGTCTTAGTCTCACGTATCTCTTTCATCGAACGATCTATCGGTCACGATCGCCTCGTGATCTGGCATCGCAAGCTCGGCCCATACTCGCTCTATCTCATCACCTTCCACGTCCTCCTGGTTTCAATTGGGTATGCGGCAAATGATCACGCAAAGATCGGTGTAGAGATCTGGCGCATCGTGATGAAGTATCCATGGATGCTTCCTGCCACCGTCGCCTTTATCTTCTTCGCTGCTGCCGGTATCACTTCGTATAAGAAGGCGCGCGCCAAGATGTCGTATGAGACCTGGTGGACGATTCATCTCTATACCTACCTCGCCATCGCACTCTCCTTTATGCACCAAGTTCTTACCGGACCGATGTTCATTGGTCATCCCTTGAACAAGGCGTATTGGACAGGGCTCTATCTCGCTGCGGCTGCTGTCATTATTCTCTGGCGCTTTGTGATTCCGTGGGTGCGCTCGCTTCGTCACAATCTTCGCGTTGAACAAGTCGTTGTCGAAGGACCTGGCGTTGTCTCGATCATCATGAAAGGCCGCGGCCTCGATCGACTCGGTGCACAAGGCGGACAATTCTTTAGCTGGCGCTTTATCGCACCAGGACAATGGTGGATCTCTCACCCATACTCACTTTCTGCAGCGCCAACCAAGCACCATATGCGTGTGACTGTAAAGGCGCTTGGCGATGCATCGACTGATGTCATCAACCTCAAGCCAGGCACTCGCGTCTTCTTCGAAGGTCCTTATGGCACCTTCGTTGCATCGAAGGCAACCCGTGGCCATGTCACATTGATCGGCGGCGGCGTTGGTATCACACCACTTCGCGCCTTGATGGAAGAGTTTGATCCGACCATGGATATTGACGTCCTCTTCCGCGCATCTGTGGAAGAAGATCTCGTATTGCGCCGTGAACTCGATGCACTTGCTGACTCTCGCGGTGCCAGGGTTCATTACTTAGTGGGGTCTCGAAAGATTCATCCAATGAACGCCAAGTACATTATGAAATTTGTTCCAGCTTTCCGTGATTCCGATGTCTATGTCTGCGGACCAACACCACTGGTAGAAGCAGTACGTGAGGCGGCTGAATCATGTGGCATTCCCAAGAATCGCTTCCACGACGAAGCCTTCGAATTTCACGCGGTATAAAGGAGATATGAGATGGGTGCAAAGAGAGTATTGCTGATCGCTGGTGGAACCATCGGTGGTCTCGGTGCGGTCCTATCCATCACACCACCACAATTCGGTACGGCATCATCTGGTGGTCTCGGTGGACATTTACTCGGTGGCGGATCAACTACAACCACAACAACTCCCGCTCCAGCCACAACAACTACTCCAGCCCCGACTGCGACCACCGCAGCTCCGGCTCCAGCTGCAACCGCAACGAAGAAAGCCACTACTACAACTCCTGCACCAGCCCCGACCACTGCCGCACCTGCTCCTGCACCTGCGAAGGCGAAGCCATCAGGCACCTTCACAGGCAGCACATCACAGACTCGCTTCGGTCCAGTTCAAGTTCAGATTACGCTCGTTAATGGCAAGATCACTGCAGCAAATGCTCTTCAGTACCCAAATAATGATTTCCGGTCACAACAGATCTCACAGCAAGCGATTCCATACTTGGTACAAGAGACACTTGCAGCTAACTCTGCCGATATTCAAGGCGTCGGTGGCGCTTCATACACCTCACAAGGTTGGTATGACTCACTCGTCAGCGCGCTAGCTAAGGCTGGTATGTAATGACTCTGGCTCGAGTGCGAGCCGAGATTCACACCTGGGGAACGGTGATCTTCATCGATGCCTCAAGTGGAAAGATTTCAGAGCCACAAATCCAATCAGCGATCGATGGCGTGCGCGATTTTCTCTATGAAGTAGATGAAGTCTTCTCGACCTATAAAGAGAATTCCCAAGTCTCACGCCTTCGACGTGGCGAGATCGCCATCACCGACTGCACACCAGATCTCCAAGAGGTATGGGCGCTCTGCGCATATGCAAAAGAGGTGACCGATGGTTCTTTCGATCCATGGTGCGTTGCAGGTGGCTTCGATCCATCAGGTTATGTAAAAGGCTGGGCATCAGACCGTGCGATCGCGATGCTCAAGGCTGCAGGTGTCGAACATATTCAGATTAATTCGGCAGGGGATCTCTCACTCGCCGGTGGAGTAGAACCAGGTAAGCCATGGTCAATCGGCATCAGACACCCAGAGGAGGCCCACACCATTGTGAAGGTCTTTGATATTACCGATGGCGCGATCGCTACATCAGGGACGTATGAACGTGGGGCCCATATCAAAGATCCACATACCGGGATGATCGCGATCGGTGCCCGATCCGCAACGGTCTACGGCCCAGATGGCGGCATCGCAGATGCCTTAGCGACGGCATTAATCGTCGCAGGCAAGGATGGGGCATACCTCTTCCAGAAGCCCGAACTATCGGAATATCACTGCTGGGTGATCGAGCGTCACAGCGATGAGGCGTGGAGTATTTAACTCACAGAAAGCTTTCAGGGGATTTCCGCTGGTTTTACAGTCTTTGACCCCTACGGTTGCCCAATGAAGTTGATCCGCCTGTTGATTGCGACGCTGCTCGTCGGCGGGTTATCCATCCCTAGCGCTGCTCATGCAGATTCCCCAGCGGGTGTATCGGCATCGCTCTGGCAGGCATATCAAGATGTAGCGATAGCCCCATCAGCAACCTTTCCTTATCAGGCAATCACTAATTTGGCTGCAGACCAGACCCCACGAAACGACAAGTGGTATGCGGCCCCAAACGTGATCGTGACGGGATCACCGAGCGCTGATGATTTAACGAATCTCAAATCCTTTACCGCCACGGTTGCCCAATCGTGCACTGGGATGGCGCCGACTTACCAGACCCAGATTCAAACAGTCACAACAGTGGCTTCTCGCGGCAGAGTGCGGACTATTACAACTACGACACCGAACGTCTATCTCATGAATTTTTACTATATTCCGACAACAGCTTTCTACAAAATCTCCTCCTCCTTGAGCACCCTACCGACCACAGCAACTGATGCTGCAGTCTTTAATTACGATAGCGCCGGAAATATTTATGGAACCAAGAGCTTCCTCTCGACTGATCAAGCCACACAACAAGTTCGAGATATCGCAACCAAACGTTACCTCTTGCAAGCACTTGGCCTCTTCGGCACCACATCAAACCCCGCAGCAAATGCCTTTCTCGCTGGAAATCTCTCGTGGGATGGCACCCTCTCTGACTTTGATCGCGAGATCATCTCCCTGCACTGTTCCACATCTGTTCCTTCGTACAAGAGTGCACCAGAGATCGCTGCATCACTTGCAGCTCAGTACTCATCGATCAAAGTTGCTCTACCGACTGACAGTTATGTGGTCGGCGGTACGGCAAGTGAGAGTTCAGCCACCTTCGTAATCTCTGCGCCGTTGATTGACAATCAGATCAAAGAGGGAGTTGATCACCTCGCATATTCCATCGTTGACGATTCTGGATCGACTCTTGATAGTGGCACGTTAACTGTTGGGCCAGAACTCTTCCATGGGAGTTGGACGCTGAAGTACTCAAACCTCAATCCTTATACGACATATACGATCACAGTAAACCCAGTGAATTCATTGGGAGTTGGACCTACAACTTCATATGGCCTTTTTACCTGGAACTATGGAAACCTTTAAACCAACCACACTAGAAGTCGGGTGCTAGAGATGACAAAAGAGAAGAAACCGCTATCGAAGAAGGTAGTTGCCCTCAATACCGTATTGCTGGTACTTATCGGTGGCAGCGGATATTGGGGCTACCAGGTTCTCCATCCCAAAGCCGCTCCGGTTGTAACTCAGACAGCCACTGTGACTCGCGGTGATGTCGCAGCGACGGTTTCGGCAACGGGAAAGGTTATTAGCCCATCTGATATCGGTCTTGCACCACTTGTGGCCGGGACACTCACCAAGCTCTACGTGAAGGTGGGAGACCACGTTACTGCGGGCCAGACCCTTGCACAGATTGATACCACCAATCTGCAGACCGCACTTGCATCTGCAAATTCATCCTTAGTCTCAGCAAAGGCGGCTATCGCCGCTCTCGTACCAACTAAGAGTGCCGCAGAACAGGCACAAGCCGCGCTTCAGCTAGCGCAGGCTCAAGCGGCGGTAGATTTGGCGAAGAAGAATCTCACTGATCAAAGCGCAGTGATTTCTGCAAATGCTGCAACGTATCAAGGCACAGTTGATAGCGCACTTAAAGCTCTTAACGATGCCAAAGCAATTGCGGCGCTCAACTCTGTGACCTATCAAAATAGCGTAGATACTGCGCAGGTCGCCCAGACATATGCCAATTATCAGCTCACAAATTATGTGAACACCCAGCTTGCAGCAAACCCTGCCTTAACCCTTACCTACGATTATTGCTCGGTGAACACAACCGCAACTGGATGTTCTTCCTACATCACTCAATACAACTCTTATGTCAGCTCAACAAATAGTTATAACAACGCAGTTCAAAGTCAGAAGATCAACCTCTTGAAGGATCAGCAGAACCTTGCCAATCTGACAACTACCTGGCAGAACGCTCTTGCATCGCAGAAGCTCAATCTCCAGAAGGATCAACTCTCGATTGCGAGCTATCAGAACTCGGTGAATTCAGCACAGAATTCATTGGATACGCTCAATGCATCGACGAATGTATCGATGCAGCCAGCCAAGCAGTCTGCGATCGATACCGCGCAGGCGCAGCTCGCTAACGCCCAGGCTTCGTATGATCAGGCCACTCGCAATCTTGAGGCCGCTACGATCAAAGCACCTGTTGCAGGCGATGTAGCCTCAATTTCAACGGCTGTTGGCGGCAACGTTCCAACGACCTCATCCCCAGCAACGATTTCTGCAAATGCCACTGGCTTTATCGTTTTGACCAATGTCTCTTCTCTCGAGATCACTGGCTCATTCTCGGAATCAGATGCGGCAAAGATTCAGGCTGGACAGGTAGCCACCTTCGCCTTTGATGCGCTTCCAAATGTCACAGCTACCGGAAAAGTTATCGGAGTAGATCTCTTGCCAACCACAGCGAGCGGTGTGACTTCTTATAACGCAACCTTCTCTCTCGATGCACAAGTTCCTGGGCTTAAGCCAGGAATGACAGCGACCCCAACCGTTGATGTCGGACTAGCCTCTGGTGTTATTCAAGTTACTGCTCAAGCCGTGACAACTCGCGCAGGAAGATCCACGGTCAACGTTGTAACAACAGTAAAGGGCAAGGAAGTCATCACCCCAACTCGAGTTGTTGTCGGACTCATCGGTGATAGTGCAGATGAGATTCAATCTGGACTTAAGGAAGGCGACAAAGTTGCGCTTCCAACTGTGAAAGCCACAACAAGCACGAACGGCTTCGCTGTCGGTGGCGTCCCAGGTGCGCTCGGCGGTGGAATCGGCGGCGTTGCTGCAGTTGGCGGTGGCGGTGGTGCTGGCGGCGGCGGTGGACGAAACGGTGGTTGATCAATTGAGCCTAACTACTGACGTCAATCCAGTCATTGATGTTCGTGGCGCCATCAAGCGCTACGGCGAAGGTGATGCCTCAATCTTCGCTCTCGCAGGTGTTGATCTGAAGATCATGCCTGGTGAGTATGTAGCGATCATGGGCCCATCTGGATCTGGAAAGTCGACCCTGATGAATATCATCGGCGCCCTCGACATCATGACCAAGGGCGAGTACTTCCTTGATGGCATTGAGATAAATTCCATGGATGAATCTGCGCTTGCGGTAGTACGCGGCCGCAAGATTGGCTTTATATTCCAGTCATTTAATCTCATTGCCCGAACGACGGCGCTTGCCAATGTTGAACTTCCGATGGCCTATCAAGGAATCAAGAAGGATGAACGGCGCAAGCGTGCACTGAAAGCACTTGAAGTCGTTGGCCTGGCTGATCGTGTGAACCATGAGCCAACCGAGTTATCTGGTGGACAGCAACAACGTGTGGCGGTCGCCCGAGCTCTGGCAACGCGTCCAGCGCTGCTCTTAGCCGATGAACCAACCGGGGCGCTCGACTCAAAATCTACTGCGGACCTCTTGGATCTCTTTGATCAGATCAATGCAGCCGGCCGAACTGTCGTAGTGATTACACATGAAGACGATGTTGCCGCTCGGGCAAAGCGCGTCGTGCGAATGCGCGATGGCAAGATCATCTCCGATAGTCTCAATGAAGGTCGTGCCGCATGAATGTAATGGAGATTATCCGCTTTGCTATGCGCGGATTGACCACTAATAAGTTACGAACGACCCTCACGACTTTGGGTATCGCGATCGGTGTTGCATCCGTGATTATTCTGATCGCCGTAGGAAATGGATCTTCTAAGCAGATTCAGGCTTCGATCGATAAGTTGGGTACCAATACAATTACAATCAACTCAACACGTGGTGGCTTTGGTCGACGAACGGCAGCATCAGGCTCCTCATCTAAACCACTTACGGTTTCGGACGCAGTTGCACTATCAAGCCCAATCAACGCTCCTGATATCAAGCAAGCTGCTCCTATTACCTCAGCATCGGGTACGTGTACGGTCGGTACCAGCACTACGACACCTGGAACCTTTTACGGCACCTGGCCATCATGGTTTGAAGCATCGAATACCACGATTCAAAAGGGAACCTATTTCACCAATGACGATGTAGTTCAGGGTCGCCACGTTGCAGTTATCGGTGCGACTACCGCAACTGATCTCTTCGGCACCGATAACCCAATCGGCCAAGTAATGCGCTGTAGTGGAATTCCCTTCACGATTATCGGCGAGACCTCAGTTAAAGGCTCAAATGGATTCCAAGATGGAGATTCACTTGTCGTCTCCCCACTTACTGCCGTACAGCGCTCACTGACTGGGTATAACAGCCTCTCTTCTATTGTGGTCGAAGCAAAGTCGGCGAAGGTTCAAGATCTAGCCCAGACCGAGATCAACACGATCATGGATGCTCAGCACCGCATTAAGAGCGTCGCTAAGCGCGATTATCGGACTCTCAACCAAGCTTCGTTGTTAGCTACCTCTAACTCCAATAGCAGCGTCTTCACAGTGCTCTTGGGTGTAGTTGCAGCGATCTCACTACTCGTCGGCGGTATCGGCATCACCAACATCATGTTGGTAACCGTTATCGAACGTACACGTGAGATCGGTATCCGCAAGGCGATCGGTGCTCCAAAGGCTGCAATCCTCTCCCAGTTCTTGATCGAGGCAACGATCCTCTCGCTAGTCGGTGGTGGTATCGGAGTTCTCTTTGGCTATATCGGCTCAAACTTTAAGATCATTGGCATCCAACCCGTGATCGTCCCCGCATCTGTACTTTTGGCATTCGGAGTATCGGTCCTTATCGGACTCTTCTTCGGAAGCTATCCAGCATCACGCGCAGCATCCCTACGACCAATCGAGGCACTCCGTTATGAGTAATGAAAACGAAGATTTCGATCTCTTTGCAACCGACGTAGAAGATAATCTTCAAGAGACCCTTGCTAAGGGTGGTTATCGCTGGACGAACAAGTACACAGCGATCCTTGCGGGCTTGGTTCTTATCACCGCATCAGTCTCTGGTGGTATCTGGTACGGCAATAAGCACGCAGCCTCTTCTGGCGCGGCCTCACTCGCCGGCTTTGCATCACGTATTCGTGGCGCCGCCGCAGGCGGTGCATTTACTGGTGCAGCAGGTGCAGCAGGCGCGGCAGCTGGTGGATTCGGTGGTGCCGGTGCGGCAGGTGCAGCTGGTGGATTCGGTGGAGCAGGCGGAGCTGGCGGATTTGGTGGTTCACGAATCACTGGAACTGTCACCAAAGTTAATGGAACAACACTCACCATCACTCTCGACGCTGCCCCAGCAACACCAGTAGCACCTGGCGATGCAGTCAGTGTTCGCGATACTGGCGGCGCAGCTGCGACAGGCGCAACTTCGTCAGCTGGCGCATCCACTTCGACTGGATCTCAAACCGCACCTACGACTTCATCAGCCAGTGGTACGAAATCTGGCGCTGCAACAGCTCCGTCATCAAAGCCAACGGCTGGAGGTGCGGCCGCAGGAAGTGGTGGTAGCGGCAATGGCGGCGGCGGAGGACGATTCAGCAACCCAGCATTTACTGCTTGTCTTGCTAAGAATGGCGTAACTATTGCTGCAGGTGCTCGTCCCGACCGGACCGATCCAAAGGTTGCAGCAGCAATTCAGGCCTGCGCGAGCACACTGGGACTTCCAAGTGGTGCAGGCGGAGGCGGAGCTCGCCCAGCCCCGACAGCTACCCCTTAAAAGGCAAACCTCTTACTTCGAAAGCGAAGTCAGGTGCGCGAGCTCATCAGAGGTGAGCTCTACAACCTGGACGATCTCCTCTAGCTGAGCAGCGTTACGTGCTGATGCAATAGGAGTTGTGACACCAGTCTGCGCACGAAGCCACGCCAGTGAGACTGCAGAGACCGAAGCACCATGGCTCTTTGCAATATCGCGAAGTGCATCAATAACGGCCCAACCACGATCATTCTGATAGACCGTTGTGTCGCGAGCACTGCCTTCAATCTTCACACCAGGTGCGTACTTGCCAGATAGGAATCCCTTAGCAAGACCATAGAACGGTGCGCCCCAGAGGCCATTCTTTTCAACGACTGCTGCAACATCGCTCTCGTACTCGTTGCGATCGAGCAAGTTATAAAGATTCTGAAGACCGGTGTACTTGGCGAGACCATTAGCCGCAGAGAGATCAAGTGCTTCCTGCAGGCGTGCGCCGGTGTAATTAGATGCGGCGATATAGCGGACCTTGCCTGCGTTGATGAGATCAGTGAACGCTTGAAGAGTTTCGGTAAGTGGCACGGTCTCATCATCTGAGTGGGCGTAGTAAATATCGATGTAGTCGGTCTGCAGCGCCGCGAGTGATTCGTCTACTGCCGCTTTAATGTTCGCAGCTGATAACCCTGGACGAGTTGAAAGCTTTGAGACTTTGGTAGCGATCACCATCTGATCGCGATTGCCTTTGGACTTCATCCATTCGCCAATAATCGCTTCTGAGTCGTGGCCACTATTTCCTGGGACCCACTCTGAATACATATCCGCGCTATCGATGAAGTTTCCGCCATGTGTGGCGTAGGCATCGAGGACGCCAATGGACTCCGCTTTCGTTGCAGCCCCGCCCATGATGTTGGTGCCGAGGCAGAGTGGGTGGACGTGCAGGTCAGTTGACGGCAAGACGATGTGTGAGGTTTCCATGCGGGGATTCTAATAGAGTAATCCCATGACAACCGGGGGCTTTTCCAGCGCAGAACTCGCCCTCCAAGAGTCCGCTCTTACGCTGCGCCACCTCGATACCGCAGCGGCGCTGGCTATTGGTGAGATCGCCTTGAAGATCGCACACCAGCGCGATCTAGCCGCTGCCATCGAAGTCCGAATTGGCGATTGGATCGTCTTCCATGCCGCCTTGCCAGGCACCGATAGCGGCAACGATTCATGGATCGCTCGTAAGGCCAGAGTTGTTGCCCTTAGTGGTCATGCCACTATGTACGAACGCGTGAAGGCTGAAGAAGAGGGCATCAACTGGTACGAGGCCAATAACGCTCCTGAAGCAACACATGCGATTCATGGTGGCGGGATCCCTCTTATTGTTGAAGGTGCCGGCCAACAAGGAACACTCTTAATCAGTGGCCTACCACAAGTAGAAGATCACTTACTTGGCGTAGAAATTCTCACCCAGTATTTAGCTGTACAAGGCACGAAGAAACCAGAGGGAGAAGGCAAGTGAGCAATCCAATCTGGGTAGCTGGCGAAGTATTGATCGATTTGATCCCACAAAAGAATGGCGAACGACTCGCTGTTGTCGGCGGTGGACCTGCGAACACAGCAAAGGCACTCGCTCGACTCGGGATGGACTCTTACTTCATCGATGGCATGTCGACCAACGAATACGGCCAGCAAGCAAAGGCCGAGTTCGATGCCGATGGCGTGAAGTTAGATTATGTGAAGTTTTCCGATAAGCCGATGTGCCTTGCGACAGTGACCCTAGATGACTCTGGATCAGCTTCGTACGAATTCCTCATCGATGGCACCGCAACCTTTGACTTCCAACGCGAGTGGTTACCAAACCCAGTGATGGGAAATCCTGCGGTCTTCCATATCGGAACCCTCGTGCCGCTGATCGAACCTGGTGCATCAGTGCTCTTTGAGTGGGCACAAGAGATCAACCAGGTGGCACCCATTGTCTTTGATCCAAATATTCGCCCATCCGTTGTGAGTGATCGCGCCCGCTATGAATCAATCGTCCGCAAATGGGCGTCATTGGCTAACATTGTGAAGCTTTCTGAAGACGATATCGCCTGGCTTTATCCAGGTCGCCCACAAGAAGAGGTCGCTGCCGAATGGTTATCCATGGGCGTTGATCTCGTTGTCATTACCCTAGGGTCTGAAGGTCTGCTTGGCATTACCCGCCAGGGATCAGTAACGGTTCCGGGAGTAAAGATCACTGTTGCAGATACCGTCGGTGCCGGCGATACCGTTGGCGCAATCTTGGTTGAAGGCGTCGTGAAGTATGGCGTCGCAGGTATGGTCGGTGAAACTCTCAAAGCAGTACTTACTCGCGCGGCGGCAGCGGCCGCAATCACATGCAGCCGTGCCGGTGCTCAGCCTCCTTACCTTCATGAATTGGATAAGTAATGCAACATATTGATGGCTCTGAGATCTCAGTCGCAATCGATCTTGATCAAGGTGCACGTATCGCATCACTGCAATGGCGCGATCTCCAATTCGCAGTTCCATTTCGTGGGACACCGCTCTCATGGGGTTGGTATGCAATGGGTCCATGGGCCGGTCGTATCGCTGATGGAATTTTGTATGACGAGAACGAACAAGAGATCACACTCCCAACTACCTGGGCTGCTCCGCACGCAATTCATGGCTTTGGATTTACCGGATCATGGGAAGAGACGGGTAGCGGCTCGGCACGATTCGCTCTACCTGCACCATATGAAGGTGCCTATCTCGAACAACGGATTGAAGTACTCGATGATGCGGTTCGATGGACCCTTGAGTACGAAGCCAATGGTTGCACTCTGCCTGCCTGGTTAGGTTTTCACCCATGGTTCCCACGTGAACTCGAACGCGGGGGAGAAGCCGAACTTGAATTCACTGCCGCCGAGATGTTTGTGCGCAATGAAGAGGGCATGCCAACGGGTGAACTTATTCCGGCCCCAGAAGGACCCTGGGATGATTGTTTTACAGGGGTTAGAGGCACTCCCACTGTGGTCTGGCCAGGGGCCGCTCGGCTCGAGATCGAGTCTGATGCGCCGTATTGGGTCGTCTATACCGAAGATCCTGAAGGCATCGCCGTTGAACCGCAGACTGCGCCGCCCGATGCTGCTAATTTAGGAATTGTTGGAGATCACTACATCGAAGCACTCTTTACCTTCTCAGAGGACTACTAAATGCCAGAAGTAAACCGCACCCACTTGAAGAAGTTAATGGCGATCGAAGAGGACCGCTTCCTGAAGACGCACCCAAAGAGTGGTGAACTCTTCAAGCAAGCTCAATCAGTAATGACCAACGGCGTACCAATGTCATGGATGTCGAAGTGGCCAGGTGCTTATCCAGTCTTCGTCGATACCGCACAAGGCGCTTACTTCACCGATGTCGATGGCAACAAGTATGTCGACCTCTGCCTTGGCGATACCGGATCAATGACGGGACACTCACCGAAGGCAACTGTAGATGCCATCAAGGCACAGATGGATCGCGGTATGACCGCAATGCTTCCAACCGAGGATGCAGTCCTTGTCTCACAAGAATTAGCTCGTCGCTTCGGTCTTCCAAAGTGGCAGTTCACAGTATCTGCCACCGATGCGAATCGTTGTGCTATTCGTTACTCACGCCTGGTCACTGGAAAGCAGAAAACCGTTGTCATTGATTTCTGTTACCACGGCTCAGTGGATGAGACCTTCGGAACTCTCGATGCCAATGGTGCAACCATCAAGCGCCCAGGAAATATCGGCGCACCAGTTGATCTTGATGTGACAACTCGTGTCGTTGAATTTAATGATCTCGCAGCGATGGAGGCTGCACTCGCTCAAGGTGATGTCGCTTGCATTTTGATGGAACCTGCGATGACAAATATCGGCATCGTCTTGCCTGAAGATGGCTATTTACAGGCAGTTGGCGAGCTTGCTAAGAAGTATGGCGTCGTCTGGATTATCGATGAGACTCATACGATCTCGGTCTCTGCTGGCGGTATGACTGCAGCCTTGGGCCTAAAGCCAGATATCTTGACGATCGGTAAAGCGATCGCTGGCGGCCTACCAACCGGAACTTTCGGAATGACGAATGAGATCGCACAAGCAATCACATCGAAGACGAGCCGCGAGATCATCGACACTGGTGGCATCGGCGGAACTCTTGCTGGTAACGCGCTATCACTCGCTGCAATGCGTGCAACTCTTACACAAGTCTTGACTGACGATGCATTTGCTCGCATGGTGCCACTTGGAAATCGTTGGTGTGATGGCGTTGAAGCCGCGATTAAAGATTTTGATCTGCCATGGCATTGTTCACGTCTCGGTGCTCGTGGTGAGTATCTCTTCAAATCCGGTGCACCTCGCACTGGTAAAGAAGCAGCTGACGCCGGCGACTTTGAATTAGAACAATATATTCATCTACGCATGCTCAACGATGGCTTCTTGATTACGCCATTCCACAATATGGCTCTCGTATCACCTGATACGACTGAGGCAGATATTGATGCGCATACGGCGGCATTCCGCGCGATGTGTGCTGATTTAGTAGCGGTTAATTAAATCCAAGGTCTTTATAGACCTTGAGCGCTGCAGCATTATCGGCATCGACATAGAGCATGGCATCGGTGATGCCTAAATCTTTGAAGTAGGCGAGCCCCAGTGTGGTGAGCGCTTTGCCTAGACCTTTAGGTGAACGCGGCTTATCGACGCCTAATACATAGATCTCACCGATTGATCCTTGGCGAGCGAGATCGTTATGGATCTTCGTCCAGCAAAAGCCAATCATTTCACCGTTTTTACGGGCGATAAAGAAGCCCTTGGGATCAAACCAACCTTCAGCCATACGGTTGATGAGATCTTCCATGACCCAGCCACCCTGATCTGGATGGTGAGCAAAGATCTGATTATTGAGTGCGAGCCACTCTTCATTATCGTCATCGGGGACAAAGGTCTCAACGTCAACGCTGATCGGAAGCTTCTCAACCTCACCGATCTTCTGTTCTAACTTAAGAATCGTGCGCATCGATCGCCTTAGATACGTTCAGAGATGAGTGAATCTTTACCTGGCAAGGTGAAGCGGTATCCAACGTTACGAACGGTTCCAATAATTGCTTCGAACTCTGGACCCAACTTAGAGCGAAGACGTCGGATATGAACGTCGACAGTTCTGGTTCCGCCGAAGTAATCGTAACCCCAGATCTCTTGGAGCAACTGCGCGCGAGTGAAGACTCGACCTGGATGCTGCGCAAGGTACTTCAGAAGTTCAAACTCTTTAAAGGTGAGATCGAGTGAACGACCCTTGATCTTTGCTGTGTACGAGCTCTCATCGATGACAACATCACCAGTACGAATCTCGCGTGCTGATGGATCACTAGCCACTAACTGTGCATGTGTACGACCAATTGAAATACGAATACGCGCATCTACTTCGGCAGGGCCGGCGGTATCTAAGATAACTTCATCAACGCCCCAATCGGCGCTGATTGCGGAGAGTCCACCTTCAGTTGCGATCGCAATCACGGGGCTATTGATTCCAGTTGATGTAATCAACCGAGCGAGCGACTTTGCAGATGCAATCTCTTTGCGACAATCAATGAAGAGCGCGTCGACATCTGGAATATCAATGAGCACAGATGCTTCAGCAGGGAGGATGCGTACTTGGTGTTGCAAGAGCCCAAGACTTGGCAACACTTCTGCGCTAGCGCCGAGCGTGTTGGTCAGGAGCAAGATGCGTGCCATAAGGGTGCAAGAATACCCTTGTGAACTCGTTGCTCATACTCGGAATTGTGGTTGTGCCGACGCTCGCCTTTGGCTTCTGGCATAAGAGCACCCGCGGCAAGGTCCGAGGTAATTCACACGGCAGCACCCCGGCACTTTCAGCTGAAGAACTCGGAATTGCCTTTGGTAGCAGAGTCACTCTGGTCCAGTTCTCTTCTGCCTTCTGCAGCCCATGCCGCGCAACTAAAGCGCTCCTCTCAAATATCGTCGAAGATCTTCCCGATGTTGTTCATATCGATATTGATGCAGAGAGTCATCTTGAGTTGGTTCGTCGTCTCAAGATTATCTCGACCCCAACAACCTTGATTCTCGATCGTCATGGCGTTGAGATCGCTCGAGCAGTGGGTGCACCAAAGCGCGATCAAGTACTCGCTTCACTTGCGGCAATCTTGTAACTGCAAGACCCTCGCAAGTACTTTCTTCTATTTTCTCTTAATCTTTCGCTATGACATTTACTAGCGCGACATCAACTGCTGTCTCCACTCAATCACCCATTCTCATTGATGCACGTGGCCCACGATTTGGCGCTGCTATCACTTCAGTACTTCTTGCTACTGCACTTCTCGCACACTCACCTTTGGTAGTTGCGATCTCGTTAGTATTTTTCTTCATCGGCGCACTACGTGGTCCGCAATTCACACCACAAGGCCTCATCTTCAAGAAGTTTGTGAAGCCACGACTCAAGAGTGAGACCACACTCGAAGATGTACGCCCACCTCGCTTTGCGCAGCAAGTAGGCCTCGCCTTCACTGCGGTCGCACTCGTTGCTGGCATCGCTTCATGGAGCGCGCTCTTCTCGGTTGCGGTAGGCCTCTGCCTCGCCGCCGCCTTACTCAATGCGGTTTTTAACTTCTGCCTCGGCTGCGAGATTTATCTTCTGATCGCTCGTCTGCGCTAGAATTAACTATGGCTGAAAAACACGAACTCCATCAAAAGGGCTTACGCCTAACTCCACAACGTGAACTCGTTCTTCAAGCGGTGCGCGAGCTCGATCACGCGACACCAGAAGAGTTAGCGGAGAAAGTTCGTGAGACACATCCCGGCATCAATCTTTCGACCGTCTATCGCAACCTGGAGACGCTCGAGAACGTTGGCCTCGTTCAACACTCACACGTTGGTCACGGCGGACTTCGCTATCACGCAGCGAAGGAGGCGCTCCATGCCCACCTCAACTGTGAGAGCTGCGGCCTCTTGATCGAAGTCCCCATCGAAGAGACTTCTATCCTGACTGAATCACTTCTTAATAACTACGGATTCCATACCGATCTAGCTCACCTGGCCATCGCTGGTCGCTGCGAATCCTGCTTCGCTAAGCCTTAAGTCCGACTCTTCATAGCGAACCGCTAGGCTTTCACTATGTCAGCCGTATATGTTGAAGAAGGCCCCGATAAGGGTGCAATCTGGCATTTCGGTGAACCTAATCATGAACAACGCGCACTCTTTGCGGGTACTGCCTTTGCAGATCTCTCTCACCGCGCAGTCTTAACAGTCACGGGCGTCGACCGCCTCACGTGGATGAATGATTTAGCGACGCAAGAGTTTGCAAAGTTACAACCTGGCATCTGGGTAGAGTCATTGATGCTCGATGCACAGGGCCACATCACCCAACAATTCTTTGCAGTCGATGATGGTGAAACGCTCTGGATTCATACCGAGAAAGAGCAGGAGGCATCACTCCTCGCCTTCTTGCAACGGATGGTCTTCATGCTCCGCGTGGATCCGCAATCAGCATCTGATACGCATGCAGTGGTACGCGCACCTGGAATACATGATGGTCTTGGCGGACCTTTCGCCATCGTGCCACGAAGTGAACTTGTAGAAACACTTGCTGCCTTTGGATCAGTACATACGCAAGTTGGCACGTGGGCACTTGAAGCAGAACGCGTTTCATCTCATCGCGCTCGTATTCTCTTTGAAACAGATCACAAGTCGATTCCGAATGAACTTGGGTTTCTCAATGGCGCAGTCCATATGAAGAAGGGTTGTTACCCAGGGCAAGAGACCGTCGCAAAGGTCTTTAATTTGGGCCATCCACCACGTCGCCTGGTTTTGCTTCATCTCGATGGATCGATGGTTCACTACCCAGCCACTGGTGCAAAGGTCTTTTCAGGCGAGAAAGAAGTTGGCTATATCGGCACCGTTGCACGACATTACGAATTAGGTCCGATCGCACTTGCTGTTATACGCCGCACAACACCTGTTACAGAAGTTTTAACAGTCGATGGTGTGCCAGCGACTCAAGAAGTAATTGTCGCTGCGGATTAATCTGAGCATTAGTTAATAGACGAGCGCTTGAACGCCCTCAGCCATAATCTCTTCCACAAATGATGCGGCGCCCTTGATTGCGATGCTAGGAATAATCTGATCAGCGGTAATTCCGCGACGTGCCGCGCACTGCGTGCACAATGTGACAGCGCCACCTGCGAGGAGTGCTTCAAGGAGATCCTGTAACGGCGCCGCATGAGGCAGTTCAAACTCTGCCGCTTTACCTGGAAGAGCGAAATCTGAGGCATCACTTGTTAGCCAGAGTGAGACCTCGAAACCTGAAGCGAGGGCGGTAGCTGCAACGGTAAATGCTTGGGCGGTCCGTTCTGGATCATTGAGACCGCTGAGGACCTTCACGACCAACTTCTTCTGCACCTTGCTCATGGTCAGATCTTATTCGCCTTCGATCTTAGATAGGCTACAGAGGTGGTAACCGTAACGAGCGTTCTCTTAATCGCTGCTGCATTCGCCTTTGGTATGACCCTCGTCATCTGGGGCGCCCGTGGGATGGCCCGTAACTTCAAGCCAGAGAAGGATCAGAAATAAATGGTATTCACAATTCCAGAGAACCTTCATGAAGACCTCTACCCACTTGCCTGGATGGTCGGTACTTGGCGCGGCAAGGGTCAGGGCGAATATCCCGGCATCGAGACCTTCCAATTCGCACAAGAGGTCACCTTCAACCACGATGGCCGTAACTTCTTAAATTATTACTCACGCAGTTGGATCATCGATGAGAACAACGAGATCATCCGGCCAGCCGCATCTGAAGTCGGATATTGGCGCCCAAAGCCAAATAAGGTGCTGGAAGTAGTCCTTGCGCACAGCACCGGCATCTCTGAAGGCTGGGTCGGCGTCCACGATGGCGCGAAGATACAACTCGCGATGGATCAGGGTTACTCAACTCCATCAGCAAAGGTTGTTACAGCCGGACAGCGTCTCTATGGATTAGTCGAAGGACAACTCTTCTTCGCCTACGACATGGCAGCTGAAGGTCAAACTATCCAAGCACACATCTGGTCATCTCTAGAGAGGCAAGTCAATGAGTAAGAACTCTGGTGAACTCCTCGCCGAACTTGTTCGCAACGGCGTTGTTGAATCTATTCATACCGGCCACCTTGTTGAGATCGGTGCAGATGGAACAGTGTTGCGTGCACGCGGTTCGGTAGATCTCCCAATCTTCCCACGATCAGCTGTCAAAGTCTTTCAAGCATCGGGAATGGTTCGCGCTGGTTTAAAGCTCACTCCAAAGCAGTTGGCAGTGGTCTGTTCATCACATAGCGGGTTACCAGAGCACTTCGAAACAATTCTCTCGATTCTCAATTCAGTGGGGCTCGATGAGACCGCACTTCGCTGCGCAACCGGTTTTCCTATCGATGAAGTAGCTCGCCGTGCATGGGGAGAAGCACCTGCCACTCAACTAGCGATGAACTGCTCTGGCAAGCACTCAGGAATGATCGCAGCCTCAGTTGCTGCTGGTTGGGATCGCGAGACCTATACCGATCCAGCGCATCCATTGCAGCAAATGATTGCACAGGAGATCACCACGCTTACCGGCGAACCACTACAACATGTCGCAGCCGATGGTTGCGGTGCGCCACTCTTTGCGGTCTCCACACTTGGACTAGCACGAGCGATTCATAACTTTACGAAGTCGACTGATCCAGTTCATCAAGAGGTAATGGCAGCATGCCGTGCCTTCCCAGAGATGACTGGTGGCAAGGGTCGATTGCATTCACGATTGATGCAAGAGATTCCAGGATTCTTCATGAAGGATGGCGCAGAAGGTGTGAATGTCTTCTCCATGCCTGATGGGCGATCATGTGCTGTGAAATTCGCTGATGGCTCATACCGAGCAAGTGGTCCAGTTGTTTCTGCGGTCCTCAAAAGCTGGGGAGTTAGCGCTCCAGATGAGCGTGTAGATGTACTCGGAGGCGGAAAAGTAGTCGGAGAGATCAGAGCAGTTCTAGACTAATCCTCTGATGAAGAAGCAATCCCGCGTTGCGACGCTCATGCTCCACACCAGTCCGCTTGAACAAGCCGGCACTGGTGATGCTGGCGGCATGAATATTTATGTCGTTGAGAGCGCGATTCAAATGGCGAAGGCCGGCATTGAAGTGGATATCTTCACTCGTGCAACTCGATCTGGACTTACAGATGTAACCATTGCTGATGGCGTTACCGTCAAACATTTAGAGGCCGGTCCATACGAAGGTATCTCTAAAGAAGATCTACCATCACAACTCTGCGCATTGACTTCGTCCATGATGCATTCGGTCTCAAAGTTCCCCGCAGATCATTACGATGTTCTACATTCACATTATTGGATCTCTGGCCAACTTGGTTGGATGATCTCTGAGCGAACTGGTATTCCTCTTGTCCACACCATGCACACCATGGCGAAGGTAAAGAATCTCGCACTTGCTGAAGGTGAAAAGCCAGAGCCAAATACCCGCATCATCGGTGAGACCCAAGTAGTTGCTGCCTCGACTGCTTTAGTTGCAAATACCGATGCTGAAGCAGCTGCACTTGTATCGCTTTACGATGCCTGCCCAGATAACGTCTTTGTAGTGACACCAGGTGTAGACCTTGATCGCTTCACACCAGGTGGTGGCCAAGCAGCGGCTCGCAAGGCACTCAACATCGCACCTGATGCAAAGATGATTACCTTCGTCGGTCGTATCCAGCCACATAAGGGCCCTGAAGTTATCTTACGCGCGGCAGCAGAGATGTTCTCGCACTCACCGTATCTTCGTGCAAAACTTGCGATCGTCATCATTGGTGGCGCATCAGGAAATGGTTCACAAGAGCCAGAACGATTGAGATCACTTGCTACCTTCTTAGGGATTGCCGATGTCGTTCACTTCATGCCACCAACTCCACGCGAAGATCTCCCGAATTGGTATCGCGCATCAGATTTGGTCTGCGTCCCGTCCTACTCTGAGTCCTTTGGTCTCGTCGCCCTCGAGGCACAAGCTTGTGGCACACCGGTTGTAGCGACTGCTGTTGGCGGCCTTCGCACCGCGGTCTCTGATGGTATTTCTGGCTCACTTGTCGATGGCCACGATCCCAAGGCTTGGTCGGCAGTTATCTCTCGCTTACTTGCAGATCCTGCGCGCTTGATCAGCCTCTCACTTGGCGCGGTTTCACACGCTTCGAAGTTCGGTTGGGATGCAACAGCTCGTCGCACGCTCGAGGTCTATGACTGGGCGATCGAACAACCTAAGCGCAAGAGCCTCTTCGCGGTCAACGAGTAATGGCCGCCCCTTCTGCCGTTATTGAAGAGTTCATCGCATCGCACGATCTCGATGCCGAACAGATCAATTCGCAGACCTTTCTGATCACTCTTCCAGGTGAGAAGAAGCTCCAAACACATTGCGCACTCGTCGTCGGCGAACATTCACTTGGTATCAACGCCTTTGTTATCCGCAAACCTGATGAGAATGTGGAAGCGGTCTATTCATACCTTCTGACCAAGAACGCTTCTATGTACTCAGTTGCCTTTGCGATCAACGAACTAGGGGATATCTACCTCGTAGGCCGCCTTCCGCTCACCACTGTTACCGAGCAAGAGATTGATCGCGTCCTAGGCGCGGTCCTGCAATATTCAGATTCATCATTTAACCCACTTCTCGAACTCGGATTCTCGACTGCGATCCGACGCGAATGGGCCTGGCGAGTCAGCCGTGGGGAATCTCTCGCCAACCTCAAGGCATTCGAACATTTAATTTAAGTTATTCTTACGCCATGAACCTCATCCTCTTGCGCCACGGCGAATCTGAATGGAATGCACTCAATCTCTTCACCGGTTGGGTCGATGTAAGACTCTCTGCAACAGGTGAGGGCGAAGCAAAGCGCGGAGGAGAACTTCTCGCCAGCCGCAACCTTCTCCCAGATGTCGTTCACACATCGCTCTTGCGTCGCGCTATCCATACTTCACAGCTCGCACTCGATGCCTGTGATCGCCATTGGATTCCAGTGCGCCGTTCATGGCGCCTCAATGAGCGTCACTATGGCGCTTTGCAGGGTAAGGATAAGAAAGAGACGCTCGCACAATATGGCGAAGAGCAGTTCCAGTTGTGGCGTCGCTCCTTTGACGTACCACCTCCGCCGATTGCAGCAGATGATAAGTATTCACAAGCGTCAGATCCACGGTATGCCGATCTCGGCGCATCGTTGCCCGCAACCGAGTGTCTTAAGGATGTTATTACTCGCATGATTCCGTACTGGGAATCAGATATTAAGCCAGATCTACTGACCCACAAGACTGTCCTTGTTACTGCGCATGGCAATTCGTTGCGCGCATTGGTAAAGCATCTTGACGGAATTAGCGATGAAGCAATTGCTGGACTCAATATCCCAACCGGAATTCCACTTCTCTACGAACTCAATGCAGATTTCACTCCCAAGAAGAGTGGCGGCGAGTACCTAGATCCTGAAGCAGCGAAGGCAGCGATCGAAGCTGTTGCGAATCAGGGTAAGAAGTAAAAGTCAGTAAGACTAGAGCGAAGGAATATATTCACCGGTCACGGTGAAGTAGACGCGATTCGCAATTGATACTGCGTGATCGCCAAAGCGCTCGTAATAACGGCCGAGCAAGGTCATATCGATTGCAGATTCGATACCGTATGTCCATTCATCGCCGAGCAAGACAGCGATGAGTTTGCGGTGGAGAGCATCCATCTCGTCATCATCTTTGTCGAGTTCGAGTGCGCGATTGACATCTTTGTATTGAATAATTGTCGATAGCTTCTCAACAATCGAAGCTGCGGTCTTATCTAAATCAATAATGATTGATGTGAGAACTTCCGGAACGGCGCAATTCGGGAAGCGCATCCGTGCAGTCTTGGCGATGTGGTGAGCGAGATCGCCCATACGCTCTAGATCGGCTGACATCCGAAGTGTTGAAACCAAATTACGAAGATCTGAGGCAACTGGCTGCTGGCGAGCCATCAGATTGATCGTGCGATTATCAAGATCGTGGTGGATCTGATCAATGACATCGTCGGCGGCGATGACCTTCTCGGCCAACTGGAGATCACTGGTGAGGAGCGCTTTGGTCGCGTCGGTGAGGGCCTCTTTAACGAGCCCTGACATGCGAAGGAGGGTCTCATTGATGGCCTCGAGCTCATCGTGGAATATGTCGCGCATTGGGCAAGGGTAACTCTAAGCGTCCGCCCCTGCCGATTGATCTGTGAACGAGCCTTGAACAATCGGTAAAGATTTGGGGTTTTCTACCCAAATGGGTGCAATCCGTATGGCAGGCCTTGAGGAGCCTCCTACGATTAGGGGGTGGCATGGCTTAACCGAGTGAAGCGAGAGGTCCCACAGGGCAATGACCTTGTGGCTGGTGGCGCACTGCCTTCGTCCTTGACGGACCTGCTCAACAACATCGATGCTGAAGCAATTATCCTCGGAAGCTCAGATGCAATTATTTACTCGACGCCGGGAATCCCAACCTTTAACCTCACTCGAGATCATTTCCTCATTAATAACTCCCTTCTGACTCTTGTGCGGGCTGTTCGTCGTTCTGGTCAACAACAAGAGGCAACAATGGAATTGCCGCGTGGCCCAATTGGTGATGGCACCCATGATCTCTTGGTTCGCGTCTCGCCAATCGGTGATGATGGAGCTATCGCGATTTTGATCTTCGATGACTCTGAGATGCGCCGCCTCGATGCGATCCGTCGAGATTTTGTCGCAAATATCTCCCATGAATTAAAGACTCCGATCGGCGCACTCTCTATTCTCTCTGAAGCGGTGCTTGGCGCAGCTGACGATCCGGAAGCGATCACACGCTTTGCTACCCGGATGCAGGCAGAAGCACAACGACTCTCTGGCTTAGTGCAAGAGATCATTGACCTCTCTCGCCTTCAAGATGGCGATCCACTCAAGAGCGGAGAAGTTGTTGATCTCGTTCTGGCTACGAAAGAAGCTGCAGATCAAACCGGTCTCTCTGCCGAATCTCGAAATATCTCTGTTGTTTTGAGTCTCCCTGACGAAGTTGAGATTAATGGAAACCGCGAACAGGTAATTATGGCTATTCATAATCTCATTGAGAATGCGATCAACTACAGCCCTGAGGGCACGCGAGTTGCCGTTGCACTTCGAGTCGTTGAAGGTATCGCTGAAATATCGGTCTCGGATCAAGGTATTGGAATTCCCGAGAGCGCTCTTGAGCGCATCTTTGAACGTTTCTATCGCGTCGATGCGGCTCGCTCTCGTGCGACCGGCGGTACCGGCCTTGGCTTATCGATTGTCAAACACGTTGCTACCAACCACGGTGGTGATGTCTCGGTCTGGTCTGTCGAAGGCGCCGGCAGCACATTTACAATCCGTTTCCCTTTAGCTCACACCGAATCTCAACCAACGTTTAAAGCCGTGGAGGCCAAGTAATGACGAAGATCCTCGTTGTTGAAGATGAAGCATCCTTCTCAGATGCGCTCTCATACCTATTAGGACGTGAAGGCTTTGATGTCAGCGTCGCAGATACGGGCGATGGCGCAATCGCAGAGTTTGATCGCCATGGTGCCGACCTCATCTTGCTCGACCTCATGCTTCCAGGGCTTTCTGGTACTGAAGTCTGTCGCCAAATCCGTCAGCGTTCTAATGTCCCGGTGATCATGCTGACTGCAAAGGACTCCGAAGTCGATAAGGTCGTCGGTCTTGAACTCGGCGCTGATGATTATGTAACAAAGCCATATTCGACTCGTGAACTCGTAGCTCGTATCCGCGCTGTACTACGCCGCCAAGGTGAAGATTTCACCGACACTGTTGCTGATGGAGTTCTTACAGCTGGTCCAGTTCGAATGGATATCGAACGACACATCGTGAATGTCAACGGAGATCAAGTGCAGTTGCCGCTGAAAGAGTTCGAACTTCTGGAATTCTTGATTCGCAACTCAGGTCGAGTCTTGACTCGCTCGCAGCTCATTGATCGCGTCTGGGGTAGCGACTACTTCGGTGATACGAAGACCCTAGATGTACACGTCAAGCGTTTGCGTGCCAAAGTAGAAGTCGATCCAGCGAATCCGCTCTACATCCAAACTGTGCGCGGACTTGGGTACAAGTTCGAGGCTTAATCTCTAACGTGTAGTCAGTTAGCCGACATTTGCGTAGATATCAGCTTTATCGCGAACTAAGACGTTGACGGTGATCGCAGGAGCAGTCGCATAGGTAATCGTGAGATTAACTCGCGTACTTGCAACGGCGTTGAGGCCCGCAATAACAGCGTGGGCATTGGCTGTTGGGCCAGCGAAGATCACTGGTTGGTTCTTCACCAATGGATATGACGGCTTATCTAGCTTGAAGGCAACGCCATTGATACTGAGACCAGTCAGTGCATCTGCGCTATCACCTTGATTAATAAAGGTTCCAACGAGTACCGCTGAGCCATCAGGTTGTGTCACGAGTAAGACATCGCGAGCCGCAATCGAACCCGAATCCTTTTCGATGCCATCAGTTACTTGCTTGATGTTTCGAGTAGGGGCGTCTGGACCACTTGCACCACAACTTGTCAAGAGAAAAAGTGAGGCAATTCCGATGGCGAACGGGGCTAATTGGCTGCGTTTCATGATGTAAATCTTACCTGCTATTATTGGTCCCTATCGAAAGGCGCAAAACTCGATGTCATTCAAAGTCGGTGAAACCGTTGTATATCCCCACCACGGAGCAGCTTTAATCGAAGCGATTGAAACTCGCACCATCAAGGGCGAAGAGAAGATCTACCTCGTTCTCAAGGTAGCCCAGGGGGACCTCACCGTCCGAGTTCCAGCAGAGAATATTGATCTTGTCGGCGTCCGTGACGTCGTCGATTCAGCCGGATTAGATCGCGTATTTAGCGTTCTCCGTCAGCCATATACCGAAGAGCCAACAAACTGGTCCCGTCGCTACAAGGCAAATGTCGAAAAGCTTGCATCTGGTGATGTCATTAAGGTCGCTGAAGTTGTCCGCGATCTCTACCGCCGCGATCA
>Ga0214164_1000511_pt1 | contig 25527 bp, 21 predicted proteins | sample TroBogepilimnion_13_FD_153003 | JGI IMG/M metagenome (GOLD analysis project Ga0214164, IMG submission 153003) | Freshwater microbial communities from Trout Bog Lake, WI - Practice 03JUN2009 epilimnion v4 | ecosystem: Environmental > Aquatic > Freshwater > Lake > Epilimnion/Euphotic zone ...
CTAAAGCTTTATTATGGGAAGAGTATAAAAGAAAATATCCCGATGGTGCCAGCAGTACTGCATTCCGGTCACATTTCTCTAAATGGAAAGCAAGGAAAATACCCATCATGCGCCAAAATCACAAGGCCGGTGATAAACTATTCATTGATTTCGCTGGCGAAAAATTAGTGATAAAGGATAAGGAAACAGGAAAAGAAAAACCGGTGGAGGTATTTATAGCGGTACTTGGTGTAAGTCAGCTTACCTATGTTGAAGCAGTAATGACACAAAGGAAAGAAGATTTTATTGCTGCCTGTGAAAATGCCCTGCATTTTGTGGATGGCGTTCCCGCCGCGATTGTACCTGATAATTTAAGGTCGGCAGTTACAAAGTGTGATAAATATGAGCCAACTATCAACGAAACATTTGCCGATTTTGCAGAGCATTATAATACTACGATTTTACCGGCACGGGCATATCGGCCAACAGATAAAGCGGTGGTTGAAAATACCGTTAAGATTATTTATACGAGAATATATGCTAAAATAAGGGACGAGGTATTCTACTCCATTGAAAGTTTGAACAGTGCCATTTCTATTGCCTTAGTGGAACACAATAACCTTATCCTAACCGGAAAGAATTATAGCAGGCGGCAGAAATACGAAGAAGTAGAAAAATCGGCCCTTCTACCGTTACCGGCTATGCGTTACGAATTCAAGAAACAGCTTTTTGCAACAGTTGCAAAAAACGGCCATGTTGCTCTAAGCCTTGATAGGCACCATTACAGTGTTCCCTATACCTGTATTGGGAAGAGGGTTAAACTATTATTTACCGGCTACAACGTAGAAATCTTCCATAATTACCGGCGCATAGCCATTCACAAACGGCTGCAAAGCCCTTTTAAATACACAACCGATAAAGAACATTTGCCACCTAAACATCGCTTTGTGGCAGAACTTGAGCCGGATAAATTGTTGACTATGGCCGATGAGATTCATAGAGATGTAAAACTGTACATAGAAAAAGTACTTGACATAAAAAAGCATCCAGAACATTTGTATCGAATGTGCATGGGTGTTTTAGACCTTTCAAAAAAATATGGCAATGAACGGTTGACTAAAGCCTGTCAGCGCAGCTTGATTTTTGGTATTTATAACTACCGTATTGTAAAGAGAATATTGGATGGCGGCTTAGAGGTGCTGTTAGATGAAGATTGTATTGAAAAAAATGAAATGCCGCAGCATGATAATATCAGGGGTGGCGATTATTACAAATAACAAAAAACAAAAATAATGAACGAATTGACGCTAGAAAAAATGCGGAAGATGAACCTCTTTGGCATGTATAGAACCTTTAAGACGAGTATTGAATCTGGTAAAACCGAAAATTATACACCGGATGAAATGATTGGCAGTCTTATAGATTCAGAATGGGACGATAGAAAAAACAGAGGTATCGAACGGCTAATCAATAATGCCCGGTTTAGATACAAGGCTTCAGTTGAGGAACTACAATTTGAAGCAGACCGCAACATCGACAAAAATCAGATCCTACGCTTTGCCGACTGTTCCTTTATCAGTAAGTATGAGAACATCTTAATTACCGGCAGCACTGGCATTGGGAAGAGTTACATCGCTACTGCTATTGGTCATCAGGCTTGCTGCTTAGGGTCAAAAGTGCTTTACCACAGCACTCCAAAACTAATGAGCAAATTAAAAATTGCTAAAGCTGACGGCTCTTACATTAAAGAAATGGTAAAGATCGAAAAGCAAGATTTACTTATACTTGACGACTTTGGCATTCAGCCGTTTGATGCTCCAGGTAGGGCAATGTTAATGGAGATTATTGAAGACCGTCATGGGAAAGGATCGTTAATTGTAACTTCTCAGTTGCCGGTAAGTAAATGGTATGATATTATTGGGGATAAAACAATGGCAGATGCTATTCTGGACAGGATTATACACCAAGCGCACAGGGTAGAACTAAATGGTGAATCCATGAGGAAAAAGGCAAAAATTAAACAAGCTTAACCCCGTATTGAACAATTTTACAAGACGAATTCATTTCATTAGCACCTTTAAAACATCAATATTTATTCGAAAAAATTGAAAACCCGGCGGCTACGATTTGCTCGAAATTTAACCGTGATTTGCCCGTAATTTAATCTCCTAAGCAGAATAATTAGATTATCACTAGATTTGGTATGATATTCTTTGCCTACGGATTAACCGCAATACGGAAATATGGACAAAAACATTCAAAAAGAGACGTTCCGTTTGGAATTTACTATCAAAAAGCTCAAAAAGAAGCTTGAAGACAAGCAAAATGAGTTCAATGAAGTGACTTTACAATTGAATCAGGTGCTTTCTGAAAATGAAAAGCTCAAAAGACAGCTTCGCAAGTATGAAAAACCGAAAGATGAGTATGATTATAGCTGGAGTTGGATCAGTAAAATAGTTTTTACGGTAGCCCAAGCTAATAAACCGCTCCGATCAGCCGAAATAATTTCGGTACTCCGAGTAAGGGAGCCAGACTTAAACCATAAGACAAGTAAAGAGAAGTTCGTTTCAGCGTTCTTGAATGTGGCTATGCAGCACAAACGGCTAATACCCTACAAACTGAAAGGAGTGCGAGGCAATTACTATTGCTTGCCGGAGTGGATAGATGACGAACAAGAATTGCTGCCGGAAATGAGGAAGAAAATTTATTGAGTTACGTTAAACGGCAATGCTTTTCTGAATTTATGCCAGATATTATGGTTGTCCAAACAGTAAGAAGGAATATCCTGCTCAATTTATTACGTTAAAGAGTGCTGTTACGTTAAACGGTAAAAGGATGAGGCAATCTCAATTGTCAATCCATAGCCGTTTTTCGTCGTAAACTGTGTACCAATTATGTACCATTTGTGTATTTATTGAAAATAACTGCCGATATTTCCCGACAACTAAAAAGTAATGGTGATTTAAGGCTGATGCAGGTGAAACAAGATAGAAATGGCCCAACATTTTGTATTTTCTCCCATAAACAGTGGCAATTGACAGGTTTTCAGGAAATGAAGCCGGTAAAACTAAGTAGGAAATTTTTTATTCCATTCCGGTAAGCAACCATGAACATCAAAATACCGCTGCAATAGGATAGCTTCAACGTATCCAGGCAAATGCTGTATGTTCTTTTCGAAAGTCACATACCAGTATATGTCTAATGCATTTATTGAAGTGTCTTTTTCCATATTTTCCTCAAAAAACGCTTGACGTTTGATCCCATCTTGTTTATTATTGATTCGCCCCTTTAGTAATTGGGTACTGAATTTTCCTTTTTGATTTATTGTACCGGATGCGCCAATATACGCAAGCTCCACTTTGCCTTTTCTTAATAGGTATATCAGATAGATACCTGCTGATTCAGGAACATCTTTACTCACCATTAGAAGTGATTGCCCCCTTCTGAAAATAAAATGACCACTTTGCTTATATTTATCTAATTCATCGAACATTTTACCATTGCCTTGAAACTTAAAGATACAACAGGACATAAAATGGTAACCAAATAATATTTTTTTGCTCACCAACCCAACCTTTTACTTCATTCAGTAGTCTTTATACTGGAATATTTCTGTGTAATAAATTTAAAACACTTACTTTTGTAGCCTGATAACTGAATAAAATTTGAAAAAGAGAATAAGCGATATAGTGAAAATCCAAACAGGGATATATGAAAAGCCAGAGCGTAATGGCGAGGTTTACTATGTTCAGGCAAGGCATTTTGATAGTAACAGAGCATTTATAAAAACTGTAAAACCTGATTTACCCACTGAAGCAAGACTACATAAACATTACTTACAATTAGGGGATGTACTGGTTGCAGCAAAGGGGTATGACCATTTTGCAGTAGCGTACTCGGGTATTATTAAACCAGCAGTAGCATCGTCTATGTTTATTGTACTTAGACTGTATGATACCGAAAATGTGTTGCCGGAGTTTTTAGCATGGCATATTAACCATCCTAACACACAAAATATCTTATCAGAAAGCTCAAAAGGTACATCGTTACCGTCTATAACGAAAAGCGATGTTGGTGATTTAGAAATATTTATACCACCGGTTGCTACACAAATGGCGATACTGGAAATTGACAAGCTAATGAAAAAAGAAAGTAATATTATTTTGAAATTAAATAACCTGAGAGAAAAAAAGATTCAACAACTAATTTTAAACACCTTAAACTAAACATGAGCAATAAAATAACTCAAAAAGACATTAACCAAATTGTATGGAAAGCCTGCGATACCTTTCGTGGTGTTATTGACCCTAGCCAATACAAGGACTACATCCTGACCATGCTTTTTTTAAAGTATGTTAGTGATGTGCATAAAGACATTTATCAGAAGCACTTAGCCAAGTATGGCGGTAATATAGAACGGACGGAACGTGCAATGAAGATGGAGCGGTTTACTATTCCCGCCAACAGCACATTTGATTATTTATATGAACACCGCAACGGGACGAACATCGGCGAGATAATAGATATAGCGTTAACTGATTTGGAAGAAGCCAACCGAGAGAAATTAAGCAGTGAAGACGGTAGCGGCATTTTTAGGAATATCAGTTTTAACAGCAATAATCTGGGCGATGTTAAAGATAAGAATAGCCGGCTAAAGAACCTCCTTATCGATTTCAGCGCAATGGATTTAACCCCATCTCATTTAGAGAACAATGACATTATTGGGGATGCGTATGAGTTTCTGATTTCGAATTTTGCAAGTGATGCAGGCAAAAAAGCCGGAGAATTTTACACGCCAAGCGAGGTATCTACTCTGCTGGCACGGTTAACCAAATCAAAACCCGGAGCAAGGATATGTGATCCTACCTGTGGCTCTGCTTCTCTGCTCATTAAGTCAGGGAAAGAAGTTGGTTCTGATAATTTTTCTTTATATGGGCAGGAGGCCAATGGCAGTACCTGGGCTTTGGCTGTTATGAATATGTTCCTGCATGGTTTTGACAATGCCATTATAAGATGGGGAGATACCATACGCAACCCTAAACTTAAAGAAGGCGATGCGCTAATGAGATTTGATACTGTGGTGGCTAATCCTCCTTTTTCGTTGGATAAGTGGGGCAAGGTAGATGATAAGGAAGAAAACAAGACCGCCAACAGTTTTGATCCTGAATCGGACAAATACAATCGTTTTTGGAGGGGTATCCCACCTAAAAGCAAGGGTGATTGGGCATTCATTAGCCACATGATCGAAACCACCTACGAAAATACCGGCAAAGTGGGAGTAGTTGTGCCGCACGGTGTTTTGTTCAGAGGCAGCAGCGAAGGTAAAATAAGGCAAAAAACGATAGAGGAAAATATTTTAGAAGCGGTAATTGGACTACCTGCCAACCTGTTTTTCGGCACCGGCATTCCGGCTGCCATCCTGATTTTCAACAAGGGGAAAGGCAACAATAAAAACGTGTTGTTCATAGATGCCAGCCAGCAATATGAAAACGGGAAAAACCAAAATAAACTGCGCAATGAGGACATTGACCGCATAGTGGCTACTTACCGCAAATTTAATGCAGGGGAATTGAAAGCCGGGATTGTCGACGAGAAATACAGCTATGTAGCTACGTTCGATGAAATACAAGAAAATGAATTTAACCTGAATATCCCCCGGTACGTGGACACCTTTGAAGAGGAAGCCGAAGTGGATATAGCCGCTGTGCAGGTAGAAATTGACAGGTTAGAGATGGAATTAAAAACCGTTCAGGATGAGATGAAAAAGCACTTAGATGCACTAAATATAAAATGATTCCGGTTGGACAAGCCGTAGATGGCATTACCCGTGCGGCGATATCGCTGAAAGATATAGAAGAATTAATTTAAATTATTAAAGAAAAAGTAGCTTTTACGATGGCTAAATACATATTTATAGGAGCAGAAAAATTAGTGGATTTTTATAGAACCAGAGGTAAGAATTTAATGTACCATATAGGTAATAATCAAGACGAGAATATGGCAGAAATAAAGCGAGAAATGCGCGACATTAAATTGGCCAGTATTGCCGGATTACCGATAGCTGCGCAACAGACTTATATCTTGGAAATAGATGATTTTGGCAGACATGTCATATACATTGCAGGCCAGGACACAACGTACATTTTGCTTAAAAAAGGTGACGAATACATTAAATCCCCGTACAATGAATACAAATAAACCCGGTTATAAGCATACCTCTTTGGGGTGGATACCAGAGGAGTGGGAAGTCATGGAGTTTGGTGAATTGTTCGATTTCAAAAACGGGATTAACGCATCAAAAGAAAGTTATGGCCAAGGAGTGAAATTTATCAATGTCATGGAGGTGATATACAACAATAGTATTACTGCTAACTCTATTCCCGGTAGCGTTGTAATCACAGATAAACAGCTTAATGATTATTCTGTTAGTAGAGGGGATGTGCTATTTAATAGAACGTCAGAAACAACTGAAGAAATAGGGTTAACAAGTGTTTATTTAGATGATGAACCAGTTGTTTTTGGAGGATTTGTTATACGGGGTGTTCCTAAAAATGATTTGATACAAAATGATTTTAAAAGGTATTGTTTTCGATCAATTTTAGTCAGGCAACAGATAATAAAAGGTGGGCAGGGTGCTGTTCGTTCCAACATAGGTCAAGGTGATTTAGAAAAAGTACGTATACCACTACCCTCCATCCCTGAACAAACGTCAATCGCCAACCTGCTCAACACCTGGGAGAAAGCCATAACTACCACCACGGCACTCATAGCGCAAAAAGAACAACGCAAAAAGTGGCTGATGCAACAACTGCTTAGGGGTAAGAAGAGGTTGAAAGGATTTGACGGGAAAGTTGAATCTCATGTTTTGCAGCAATACATAACGGAAGTGTCCGACCGCAATAAAAATAATGCTGTTTCAAATGTGCTGTCGGTGACAAACACACGTGGATTCATCAATCAGGCAGACCAGTTTGACAGATCTGTGGCAAGCGAAGATTCCTCTAATTATAAAATTGTTAGGAAAGGACAGTTTGCATATAACCCGTCTAGGGTCAATGTTGGTTCGTTAGATTTACTGCGCACATTTGATAGTGGCATCTTAAGCCCAATGTACGTTGTGTTTGAAACAGACCGATCAAAATTATTGCCTGAATTCCTGTACTACCATTTGAAATCGTATTGGTTTACGAGAAATATTCCAATGTTTGTACAAGGAAGTGTAAGAGACTCTCTTTCATTCGATGGATTAAGTGGAATGAAGTTCTTTATTCCGTCAATACAGGAACAAGTGGCAATAGTGAAAATACTTCATGTTGCCGATGAAGAAATACAAATACTTAAACAACATATGGAACAGCTTAAAGTACAAAAGAAGGGCTTGATGCAGGTACTGCTAACCGGGAGAAAGAGACTGAAATTTTAAACAATAAAACGACCTCAATATTTTTATATGCCAAATAAATTCAGTCCGCTGGAGGACTTACCCAATGAAGACGAATTAAAGAATATGATCTCTAATTTCGAGTATAAAAAAATAGAGAACTATCAATTGCCAGAACCAATACTCAGTAATGGTTTAGTGGATAAATGCAATAGTTTTATCATAGCGGCATCGGGCAGCACCGATGGCATGCTATATTCATTTATTGGCATAAGACCAGATGCCGGAGATGTGGTGGATGAACACCCATTTGTTTTTTACTATGATTACAATGATGAGTCAAAAAACTTTGGTGGGATCATCCATCACGGTAATTGGGAAGATAGAACAGTACCATTAAATGATTCACAAATACAGGCTATGAGTGCTAGCGGATTAACAGCCAGCTTTACCTATAAAAGTATTCCAGCTGACGGTTCAGGCTCACTTGATGATTTAAGAGCAAATGGAATGCTTGAAGGTTTATCCGACCAATTTGAAATTCTTTTTAAAAATAAACCAGAATAGTTTTAAATAAACCACATCAATATGAGAATATTAGGTATAAGAAATTCGCCAACAAAAATAAGATTTTGCATTCTTGAAGGAGATAAATCAAGCTATCTCTTCATAAACCATGCTGATGAAAATAAAATTGATTTGCCAAAATCTTTAAAAACAGAATTTGCAACTTATGAATGGGTGAAAAGTGAATTCAAGCGCCTCTTTGATAAGTATGGCCCTTTTGATCACTTGGCAATTAAGCAAAATGAAAACGTCCCTACTAGGTATAGCAGTGTAAAACCTGTTATGTTTTTTGATTGTATAGCTTCTATGGTGGCAATTGAAAACAATACACCTTTTACTTCACATATCTATACCTCATTAGGCACAAAAAGTAAAGAGGTTCTTTCATTTGTTGAAACCAAAGTTTCTAAAACTAACGCTAACTGGGATAGTCAAATTGCGGATGCAATAGCAGCTTCCATAAAAAATTTAAAGTAATGAGTTTAAATGCCGGGGATAATATTTACAAATTCACACTCCTATCAAAATTAGGCGGAAATTTTGGTGAAGTTTGGCAAGCATTTGATAATACAATTAAAAAAGAAGTTGCATTAAAAATTTTGGATGCATCATTTGAACCAGTAGCAAAGCTACTTGAGGAAGCAATCATTGGGAATAAATTCAATCATAAAAACCTGTTGCCAATTCACTATGCAGACGTTGCCGATTTCGGTGGTAAAACTTATACCTTAATTTCAGCGGAATTTTATAAAAATGGTTCGGTAACCAATCATCTGAACTCCCGTAATTTTCTACCTCTAAATAAAGCATTAAAGGTTTTACAGGATATTTTGTTCGGTCTGGAATATTTACACAATAGTGGGTTTTATCATAATGATATAAAGCCGGGCAATATTCTGTTTGATGACCAGTTTAATGCCGTCCTTGCTGATTATGGTATTACCGGTTATTCACCAAGTATAAGTCCTGTTATTCCTAAAAAATCCTACATAGTTCATCGTGCCCCGGAAACGGCAGTTACTCTGCCTCAAATAAGCATTTCTTCAGACATATTTCAAGTGGGTTGCACTGCTTTTAGATTACTAAATGGGATAAGTAACCTAAAGAATGAATTCAATACTCTTGGTTCAGCTAAATACGAAGAAAAAAAAGCAAAAGGTCAACTGCCTAACCAAAAATTGTATGAACCCTTTATCCCGTCACGCCTAAAAACAATAATCAACAAATCTCTAAGCATAGATCCTAATAACCGCTACTCTTCCGCCCTTGAAATGAGAAGAAAACTTGAAAAATTAAATTTTCCAGGGTATTGGACCTCTGACAGCAGTAACAATATAATTGGCATTGGTAGAAAATACACCTATCAGTTTGAATTAGATGCTTTAGCAGGTAATTTGTACAATTTTAGTCCTACAAAGACAAATAATATTTCAGGTATTACTACAAAAGTCAATGATTTTACACTGAAAAAAGTATGTAATGATGAAATGATAAAGAGTAAAAATAAATTTATGGAATGGGTTGTTGAAAATGCTGCTTAAAATGAAATCAACTATTATAAGGAGATTGGCTGAACAACAAAAAGCATTGTAAAATAGTATTGAATTATGACCAGTACAGAATTAGAAAAGGTTTTAAAAGAACTCATAAGCCAGCCTTATGAGGATGCATGGTTTGAATTCAAAACTAATGTAGCTTCCCATCATGCAAGCGTATCGACCGAAGGAATTGGAGAGTACATCTCTGCTTTGTCTAATGGTGCTTGTATTGCCAATAAGGATTTCGGTTACTTGGTACTTGGTGTTGAAGATGGTTCGCATAAAATAGTAGGGACAAATTTTGTGCCCCGTACCACCAAGATTGGGAATCAGGATTTTGAATTATGGCTCAGGACACTACTATCCCCTAAAGTAAATTTTGAAATTTATGAATTTACTGTTCAAGACAAACCCATTGTCTTATTTCGTATCCCGGCAGCAAAAGTAGAACCCGTAGTTTTTCAGAAAAAAGCTTATATCCGCATTAACAGCCACAAAACCGATTTAAAACTATATCCTGATTATGTCCGGTATATTTATAATTCTCTGGAAGATTGGAGCGCAAAAATTGTCGATAATGCTACTGTAGCTGATTTAGATACTCAGGCACTACAGGTAGCAAAGCAAAAATTTAAAGACAAATGTATAAATGAAGACTACTATTCTGAAATTGACAATTGGGATACAGTTAAATTTCTAGACAAGGCAAAAATAACGGTCAATGGTAAAATAACCCGTACTGCTTTAATACTATTAGGCAAGGCAGAATCATCTCATTACCTACTCCCCTTTATTTCAGAAATTACATGGAAGCTGGATACGAATGAGAAAGCGTATGAGCACTATTGTATGCCGCTACTCCTGAACACAACAAAAATTTTACAACGTATCCGTAATTACCAGTACAAATTTTTCCCTGATAACCAGTTGCTTGCTGTTTCGGTTAATAAGTATGAAACAAGGGTAATTTTGGAAGCGATGAACAACGCTATAGCACACGAGGACTACACGATGCAGTCACGTATTATAATTACAGAAAAAACAGACAAATTAGTATTTCAAAATTCAGGCAACTTTTTCTCCGGTTCGCCCGATGAGTATTTTTTCGGAGATAAGACCCCGGAAAAATACCGGAATCAATGGCTGGCAAAAGCGATGGTGAATTTGGGTATGATTGATACCGTAGGCTATGGTATTCATACCATGTTTCTTGAGCAAAAGAAAAGGTATTTCCCATTACCTGACTATTCAAAATCGCAAAGTGACAAGGTTATTTTGGAAATATATGGGCATGAAATAGATGTCAATTATTCAAAACTACTCATTGAGAACCAAAATTTAGATCTTAAAACTGTTATTCTTTTGGACAGGGTTCAAAAGAAAATAGCTATAACTAAAGATGCTGCGGATTTCCTCAAAAAGCAAAAATTGATAGAAGGGAGAAGTCCTGGTTATTACGTATCAGCCTCAGTAGCTAAAATAACAGGCAAAAAAGCACAATATATTAAAAATAAATCCTTCGATGATAAGTACTTTAAAGATATGGTACTGGAATATATTAAAAACTATGGTCAGGTAACTAAGGAGGAAATAGACAATCTGCTTTTAGATAAACTTCCGGCTATTTTAGATAAAGAACAGAAGAAAAATAAGATAAGAAACTTGCTTTATTCCCTATCTAAAAAGGAACAAGTAGTTGAAAATAAAGGAACTAAGCGTTATCCGATGTGGAAATTGAAGACAGATATTTAGCTAAACTTTAGACAGACTTAGCTAAACTTTAGATAGACTTTTAGACAGACTTACAGAAAAAGCAATGCACACACCAAGTTTTAAAGAAGATCATATAAGCCAAATACCTGCTTTGCAACTACTGCAAAGGCTGGGTTATACCTATCTTGGCAAGGAAGAAGCATTGGCATTACGTGGCAATAAAACTACCAACGTATTGCTTGAAGAAGTGCTGCGGAAGCAATTAAATAATATTAATAGCATTAAAGTAAGTTCTACTAAAACAGCCATTTTTACCGATGCTAATATCCAAAACGGCATACAGGCATTAAAGGATTTACCCATGAACGAGGGGTATATATCCGCTTGCGAAACAGCCTACAATCTCATCACATTAGGTAAAGATTTTGAGCAAAGTATTGATGGCGACAAGAAAAGTTTCCGGCTTCACTACATTGATTGGCTCAATATAAACAACAATGTATTTCATGTAACGGAAGAGTATAGTGTAATGCGCAGTACCAGTAAGGAGCATTACATACCAGATCTAGTTTTGTTTGTCAACGGCATCCCGCTTTGCATTATAGAGTGCAAGCGCCCTGATATGAAATCGCCCCTGCAACAAGCCATTTCACAGCATTTACGCAACCAGCAGGAAGACGGAATAAGAGGTTTGTACGTGTATGCACAGATAATATTAAGTATTACAACAAATGAAGGTAGTTATGCCACCAATGGAACAGCCGAAAAATTTTGGGCGCATTGGGAAGAAAAGTTCTCCTCCCCTGTCGAAGAAAAGAACTACAGAGCGACATTAATAGCGTTAAAAAATATGCCGTTGAGCAGGGACCAGAGTGCAAAGCTCTTTACTGACCGGTATAAGTATGTAAAAACGCACTTTGATGAGGTAGAACAGGAACATATTTTACCCTCGGTGCAGGATGAATACCTATTTGGATTATGCAGTCCAAACCGCTTGTTAGATTTTACCTACAATTTCACATTGTTTGATGATGGGGAAAAGAAGATAGCCCGCTACCAGCAGTTCTTTGCGATTAAAAAGGCTATGCAACGGATTAACCATTTGGAAAATGGCAAAAGGAAAGGTGGTGTAATATGGCATACTCAAGGTAGCGGCAAGTCGTTAACAATGGTGATGCTCGCCCAGGCGATAGCCTTGGATAAATCAATCCTTAACCCCAAAATTATATTGGTAACCGACCGTACCGACTTAGATGAGCAAATAACCGGTACGTTCCGTAAGTGTGGTATGATTGTAGAAAATGCTGCAACCGGCCAGCGTTTGGCAGATTTGTTGTTGAGCAAAAGCGATGCCGTAGTAACCACAATCATCAACAAATTTGAAACAGCAGTAAAAAGGGTTGGTAAAATAGATGATCCCAATATTTTTGTTTTGGTAGATGAAGGGCATCGGACACAGCATGGCACTTTTAATATAGAAATGCAAAAAACGCTGCCCAATGCCTGTTTCATTGCATTTACCGGAACACCTTTATTTAAAAAGGACAAAAAGACATCAGATATTTTTGGTGGTGAGATAGACAGATACACCGTAGATAAAGCAGTACAGGATAAAGCAGTTGTCCCCTTACTGTATGAGGGGCGGCACGCCTATCAAAATGTAAATGACAAGCCATTAGATGTATTTTTTGATATGGTATCAGAACCGCTGACTGATTACCAAAAGGCCGATTTAAAAAAGAAGTTTAGCAGGGCCGATCAACTAAACACCGCAGAGCAGAAAATTTATGCTATATGTTGGGATATAAGTAGGCATTTTAGGGATAATTTTCAGGGTAAAACACCCTTCAAAGGACAATTGGTTACCCCTACTAAGGATGCTGCCATTAAATATAAATCGTTTTTGGATGAAATAGGCTTGGTTAGCAGTGCAGTGGTAATTTCTGCACCAGATGACAGAGAAGGTGAGGATAGTGCTTATGGAGAAACATCGGATAGATTGAAATCCTTTTGGAACAAAATGATGGATGAGCATGGCAACTCAAAACGTTACAATAAAAACATCATCAGCAGGTTTAAAAACCAAAAAGACCCCGAAATTATCATTGTGGTAGATAAACTCCTTACCGGTTTTGATGTACCGCAGAACACTGTTCTGTACCTGACAAGAAAATTGCAGGGACATACATTATTGCAAGCTATAGCCCGTGTCAACCGGATATACCCGGATAAAGACTACGGCTATATCATTGATTACTATGGGGTCTTGGATGTATTAGACGAAGCATTGGTGTTGTATTCATCATTTGAAGAATTTGATGAAAACGACTTAGCTGGAACGCTAACCAATATTATCGAAGAAATAAAAAAACTGCCGCAGAAACGCTCGGAATTGTGGGATATTTTCAAAACCATTGGTAATAAGAAGGACGCAGAAGCTTACCAGCAGCTATTGAAAGACGAAGCAATAAGGGTAGTATTCTATGATAAACTGGCAGCCTATGCACGGGTTTTAAAAATGGCATTATCAGCTATCCAGTTTCATAAAGACAATGACGAAGCTACTATAGGTAGGTACAAAGAGGATTTAGCCTTTTTTATAAAATTACGGAGTGCCGTTCTACAACGCTATTCAGATGCCATTGATTACAAGCAATATGAGGGTCAGATTCAAAAGTTGATAGATACCCACATCACAACCGAAAAAGTAGAAATCATTACGGAATTGGTTAACATTTTTGATAAAGAGAAATTTAAGCATGAAGTAGAGAAGACAATGGGTGATGCCGCCAAAGCAGATAAAATCGCATCCCGGACAGCAAAGCATATTTCGGAAAAGATGGAAGAAGATCCTGCCTTCTATAAAAAGTTTTCAGAGATGCTCAAGGAAATAATCAAAGCACATGAAGACGGCAGGATAAACGATGCCCAAAAACTAAAGAAGGTCACCGACATTATGAATAGTGTCTTATCCGGCACCGATTCCGAAATACCTGAAGAATTAAAGGATAAACCTATAGTCAAAGCATTCTATGGTATTACTAGAGAAGGATTAGAGAGTAAACTAACAGACACGCAGACTCTTCAGATCATTGCCACGGACATCGCATTAAAAGCAGATGAAATTATTCGGCAACTCATAAAAGTAGATTGGCACACCCCCAACAATATGGATATTCAAAAAAGAATGGTGCATCAAATTGGCGACTATTTAATTGATGAAGTAAGGGATAAATACCAGCTATCTATTTCATTTGAAGAGATAGATACCATTGCTGAGGGTATTGTAGAAGTAGCAAAAATCAGGTATAAATAATGGCCGAGGATTTCATTCAATTTGGTTCAAAGCAAATAGATTTTCATTTAAGTTATTCCGATAGAAAATCATTGGGTATTACTATTACGCCCGATATGGAAGTATGGGTAAAAGCCCCGATAGATGCAACAATAGACAATATTAAAACAAAAGTGAAACTCAGGGCAGCTTGGATTATAAAGCAGCAGGGGTTCTTTTTGTCCTTTCACCCTAAAACACCCGTTCGGAAATATGTAAGTGGCGAAACACATCTATATTTAGGAAGGCAATACCTACTTAGAGTTACCCTGGCCCAAAAAAATGAGGTGAAGTATAAGGGTCGTGAAATAGAGGTGGTGACTAAGGACAAAAAAAATGTGCAGGAATTATTGAAACAATGGTATAGAGACAAAGCAAAGGAGAAATTTGCCGCAATAGCCGAACCGCTGATACAGCGGTTCAAAAAGTACAATGTTGCGCCAAAAGAGCTGATAATTCAGGAAATGCCTACCCGCTGGGGTAGCTGCACCACAAAAGGGAAAATCATCTTGAACCCCGAATTAATTAAAGCACCCAAATATTGCATAGAGTATGTTATCATTCATGAACTTTGCCACCTTGTATATAGAGACCATACCCAAAAGTTCATCGCTCTCCAAACTAAAGAAATGCCTGATTGGGAAAAATGGAAAGGGAAATTGGAGATGTTACTGGCGTAAGGTTTTGGGGAGTGCATATACTCATTGATCCTTCGTCTTACTCTGGGATTTAGGGAAATTCTTGGCAGTATAATTTTTCATAGTACCGGTTCCTAATCCCAATGCTTTTTCAGCTTTTAAAATTGTACCATATTCTTTGATTGCCCATTTTCTTACCTGAATTCTAAATTGGGCATTTAGATCAAGCATAGAAAAACCACGCTGAATTTGGAATTGGCTTAACTCGTTACCAGAATTGTTATGCAGTTGTGTTTTGCTAAAAAAATCATCCTTTATATCTTTTACAATTTGCTTTTCTATACTTTCTGATAGTTTTTTAGTCTCTCGATAATGAAAAATACGGTAGTTAAAATACATGCAAGCCAATTTGTCCAAATCACGAAACCCGCCTTGAAATTTAGATACATTATCTTCAAGAAATTTTTGCAAATCGGTGTTTTTGGGGGCACTTGCAAAATGTTCAAAGCCCATTGTCTTTTGAAAACTCATTTTATCCCAAGTCGCATAAAAATCTTTTATTACATTATCCTCATCACTAAAGGAAGGAAATACAATTACTAATTGGCTAATTCTATCCCAAAAATAACCTTGCAATTGGTTTTTATCTTCACGAAGTGCTTCGATATCCATTGAAGATGTAAAAACAACACGTAAGTTGGTTTTTTTACATATTCCAAAAGTTCCATCAGTAGTTGAAAGTCCTTTAAATAGTAAAAATTGTTGCTCCTCTGTAAGATTTTCGACATCTTCTACTACGATTGTTTGGTAGCTATGTTCATTGAATAAATTATCTATTTCACCCTCCTTGGTAGGGAAATTTGACGAAGAAATAAACTCTAATTTTCCTAAGCATAATTCTTTATTAGCATTTGAATTTATCTGAGCAAAAGCCTGTTCAATTGCAAAATGTTTACCAGTACCACGTGACCCAAGGACGATTAAGCAGAACTTGCCTGGATTTGCAAGAAATACTTTCAATTTATTAAAAGCCAAAATCCTTTTTGCACCTCCATTAAATGCTAATTCACTCATTTATATTGTCAATTATTTACCAAATATAGGGGGAAATATTTCACCATGCTCAAAGTGCATTCCTTTATTTTTCACATTTGCTACAGTTAATAAATGCCATACAAATATGCAAAACCAAATTTTGGAATTTTACTTAACGCACCATTTTATGCTTCAGGGTTGGGATAGAAGCATTGATAAGGCAATGCTGTATAAAGTCTTGCCTTATGTTTCAGCCAGTAAAGAAGGCAAAAAACTTGCAATAGTAATGCCGTCATTCCTTTCTCAAAAAGGAATACCGCCGAAAGAAGAAAAGTGTTTAGTAATTGTACTCCTACAAAATCTACTAAAAACAGCTTACTGGTGCGACCATCCCAACTATTTATTCAAAAAAGAAAAACAATCAGAATTTCAAATCATATACTAATGCACATACTAAAAATCATACATGGCTACCCACCAAATTACAATGCTGGCTCAGAAGTTTACAGCCAATCCGTTTGCAACGAACTTTCTAAACGGCATCAGGTATCCATATTTACACGAGAAGAAAACCCTTATTCACCTGATTTTGGAATCAGGCATGAAAAACAGAATGATCAACTTGATTTATTCTTTGTAAATAATCCGCAGGGCAAAGATGGATACCGGCATAAACAAATTGATGAAAACTTTGCCGCACTCATTAGAGAATTAAAGCCGGACATTGCTCATATCGGGCATCTCAACCACCTCTCAACCGGAATTGTAGATGAACTCAACCGATATAAAATTCCAATCGTTTTCACTTTGCATGACTTTTGGCTGATGTGTCCAAGAGGACAATTTTTAACTCGCAACATTGGGCAAGAAAATAATTTTCAATTATGTTCAGGACAACAAAATTCCAAATGTGCGACGGACTGCTACAAGGTATATTTCAGTGGCAAGGAAGAAAATATACGGCAGGATATTGAACAATGGAGTAATTGGGTTCACCAAAGAATGATCGAAACGAAATCCATAATTGATAAAGTGGATTTATTCATAGCCCCATCAAACTACTTGCGCAATCGTTTTATCAACGATTTTTCTATTCCGGATAACAAAATTATTTATTTGGATTATGGCTTTCCAACAGAATATTTGACATTATCAAAACAATCAGAAAAGGAAAGGAATTTTACGTTCGGCTATATCGGCACTCATATTCCGGCAAAAGGGATTAACCAACTCATTGAAGCATTTAAGCAAATAGAAGAACCAGCTACCCTAAAAATATATGGCAGGAATAATGGACAAAGTACAGATGCTTTAAAACAGATGGCTGCAACCGCTAAAAACAAAATTGAATTTGCCGGAGAATATATCAACCACAACATGGCAAATGATGTTTTTTCTCATGTTGATTGTATTGTAGTCCCATCAATATGGGTTGAAAATTCCCCGCTTGTAATACATGAGGCCCAGGCTTGCAATATTCCGGTTATAACAGCAAATTTTGGAGGAATGGCCGAGTATGTTCAGCATAAAGTAAATGGGCTTTTGTTTGAACACAGGAATAAAAATTCTTTGGCTGAACAAATGAAGTTTGCCCTGAATAACCCTGAATTATTAAAACGCTATGGCGAAAGAGGCTATTTATTAGCCGAGAACGGAAATGTACCGACTATTTATGACCATTGTAGTGAATTACTAAACATTTACCAATCATTGATTGCTCCGAAAAGCTTCTGGAGAATCACAATTGATACCAATCCTGAAGATTGCAATTTGAAATGCATAATGTGCGAAGAACACAGCCCTTATAGCGATTTCATACCGACACTATTCAAAGAAACAGGTGTTAAACGCAGAAGAATGGAATTTAGGATTGTCGAAGATATTTTTCTACAAGCAGAAAAATTAGGTGTAAAAGAAATAATTCCATCTACAATGGGAGAACCCTTGCTCTACAAAGAGTTTGACAAAATATTTACTATCGCAAGAACAAAGAATATAAAAATTAACCTTACTACCAATGGGACATTCCCTAAGAAAACTGTTACAGAATGGGCAGAATTAATTGTACCCAACACAACCGATGTAAAGATTAGTTGGAACGGGGCAACTAAAGAAACCGCAGAAAAGGTGATGCTTGGCATTGACTTTGAAAAGGCTATTGAAAATGTGAGGGAATTTATCAAATACCGGGATGAACACTTTGCAAATACAGGCTATTTCTGCCGGGTAACATTTCAGTTGACGTTCATGCAAAACAATATGCACGAATTGGCTGATATAGTAAAATTGGCTGCATCGCTTGGTGTTGACAGGGTTAAAGGTCATCAGCTTTGGGCGCACTTTGATGAAATAAAGAACCTTTCAATGAAGACATCAACTGAGAGTATAAATAGTTGGAATTTGTTTGTTCAGCAGGCATACGATGCTCAAGAGAAATACAGGAAACCTAACGGCGAAAAAGTGATTTTGGAAAACGTTACACCTCTTACCTGTAATGAAAATAAAGCAGTACCGGATGAGTACGAATGTCCGTTCCTAAATAAAGAACTATGGATCTCTGCAACCGGAAAAATATCTCCCTGCTGCGCACCTGACAATCTAAGGAAATCATTAGGCGATTTTGGCAATATTAATGAAACAAACATAGAAGATGTATTGCGAAGTACCACCTACAAGGAACTCGCAAAAAACTATAAATCAAAACCGCTTTGTATGACATGTAATATGCGCAAGCCATTTTCAAAGTAAAAAGCTGAATCCATTATTCAAAAATTTTAAAAAAAATAAATGAAACAGATAAAAACGATTGACCAGCTAAGAAGCACAATACCTGCCATTGAGGGCATTGAAGTTGCAGTATTGTATGGATCATTTGGCAGGAAGGAAGCAACTCCAAATTCAGATATTGATATTCAGCTTTTGGTAAATGATGATTTTGAGGCAGTTACTTTGATTGATCAACTTCATAGGGTGTTTGCGGAAGAAATTCAATACATCATAGAGGTTGCCATGAGAAATAAAGTGGTTGCTTATTTTAAACATCAACCTAAAATCGAATTTGCGATTTGTACCAACCTTTCAGAAATTAATCGGAATTATCTTGGTTCGGAAATTACAAATATTGAGGAAACAGTTCTTTATGAAAAGCAACCTGCAAGGCACGATATTATATGTTACTTGCATCGTATTGTCAAAGAGCACAAAGAGAACTGTAAGTCAAACGTAAAGATGATTGCTGATTTAACCGACAAATTTGTTTACGAATTTGAAAGCTGTTCTTGTATGCATAGAAGAAGTGACGGTTACCAATTTTATTTTTTTTACAATATTGCTTTACAAATTGCTATTCAATTAAATCACCTTTCTAAAGGATACACCAAGTTCAATTTCCTTCCTAAGTATTTTATTGCAAATGTTTTAACCAAAGAAGAACAAGAAATTTTTTATGAGCTGAAGGGTACGTTGTTTTTGCCTGATGCTAACCAGCAGAAGAGAAAATTGCTTGATTTCTTTTATTCAGCTCTCAAAACACTGGTTACGCCTGAAAACCTGAATGACACCAAAAAGTTTTGTGAATGGATTTACAATAGAGATTTCCTTTGGAATTTTAGAGATATAAGTACACACAACGCTAAAATAAAAAGTGGCAGAATTTTTAGAACGGCTACTATGACATTATTTCAGGATGAAGATAGATTTAACGAATTGCTCAAGGAAAAGAACATCAAAACTGTAATTGATTTAAGAGCAGACAAGGAAATTGATGAAAAACCATACTCAGAGCAAACCCTGACCAAATTCAAATACATAAAAGCACAGCTTGACCCGTGGAACCAACCAGATTGGTTTAAACAAAATCATAATCAGGGGACAAATGAAGAAATTGCTTATCGCTTTTTTGCTATTGGGTGCAATGATAAAATCAAACACGCTTTAGAAGCAATTATTGATGAAGACAGCGGTTCGGTTGCTATCCATTGTTTTGCCGGAAAAGACAGAACGGGAATCTTTATATCAATTTTACATTTGCTTGTGGACACTCCAAAGGAACTTATTTACGCCGACTATTTAGCAAGTGAAGTTGATGTAAGCCTTCCCCGATTAAACTTAGTTCTTGACATAATAAGTAATAGCGGTGGAATTGAGCCTTATTTAATTTCTTGTGGAATATCTGAACACCAAATTTCAAAACTCAAACACAAATTATTGAACTAATGAATTGGCAAGACATAAAAGTATCGGCAGATAACACGCACTATATATTTAACGACCAACCCATCTTGGGCAAATTTTTTAGTGAGGTATTAAAATTTCATGCTCCAGGTATCGCTCCAGTAAAGGATATCACCGGAGCATACCACATTGATAGTTACGGCAATCCATTATATATTGACAGGTATCAACGGACTTTCGGGTATTACTGCAATAGGGCAGCCGTCGTAAAAAATGGGAATTGGTTGCATCTGAATGAAAAGGGCGAACATGCATATTCAAATGTATTTTCTTGGGCTGGCAATTATCAGGAAAATATCTGTACTGTTCGTGATGAGAAGAATAGATACTTTCATATTGACCTACACGGTATTAAAATATACACAGAATACTATGTGTATTGTGGCGACTTTAAAGACGGATATGCATGTGTAAAGCAGAGCAGCGGGCTATGGTGTCACATAGATATCAACGGCAATAGGCTTAATAGAATGGATTTTTTAGATTTGGGCATTTTCCATAAGAATTATGCAACCGCTATGGATAGTATCGGTTGGTATCACATAGATAAAGCAGGGAAAGAGTTATATAAGCAACGCTATTTAGCTGTTGAACCATTTTACAATGGCTGTGCCTTGGCAACGAAGTTCGATTATCAGAAAGCTTTAGTTAATGAATTTGGTAATGAAATATTAGGGGTGTAAATACCTCAAAATTACCTTTGATAAATTAACGCCAAAGCATTTGTGCAATGAGATTAGTACAATACGATCGAAATATAGACCTTAACCATTGCCTGTTTTGTATAGCCGGATAGGTTTGTCAAACTCCCTACTATCGCTGTATGATTTACAGCTTTGTATCCTGTTAAGAGAACGGTAGAAATGCTCAATAACTACATTTGCCAACGCTCTCCCCAAAATGGAAATAAGGATACCATTTATTGTAAAACTATTCATTTTAAACCAACGACCGTCAATTTTAATGTAATAATTTTCAGCGTCCTGAAAAGCTACTAAACCTGATTTGATTTTCTTTTGTACACCAAATTCCATTGAATCCGGTACGAACTTTTTCAGAGATAACCCTTTTTGAAAGCTATCAAAAGTATCGTTAAGAGAACCCCTAATTTCAAGCTTTGTTCTATTTTTAGTTAGTCTCGATATCGGCTTGAAAATCCTTATCAATTGCTTTTCTATCTCACGGCTCCTTTTCTTCCTACTATTGTTTATTATATGGAAGTTGTCATAGATTTTTTTAAATTCGACATGATCCACCCTTGTCAGTATACAACTAAGCATAGCTTTTCCAATAAATGGGAACACATCATCAAGGTCGCTTTTCTTTATTGTCGCAACAGTAATTTTGGGCTTGTCTTTTGCAGGCGTATTTTTAGATATGTGAAGGTTAATTTCAGTATCATTATTACCATTAAACGCTACTGTTACATGAACTTTGTCAGGCAGGTCTTTACTCCCGAATGTGATAAAATTAGGTGTTACTTTGAACCAAAATAGATCACAGGAAAAACTATTAATAAATGCTTCCATAATTAAAATTGCATAGGACAAATCTAACGATTGCTTAATTGAAATTGAGAAAAAGAGTTGTTGAAATTTATAGTTTTAGCCTCTGAGCAACATTGTAAATTTTTATCAAATCATCCCATATTTGGTTCGACATTTCCCCTGTCGAGCCTACAAAAGACATCCAAACGGGTGTCTTTTTTGCATTTTAAAGGCCCATTTCTCCCGTAAAAATGCGGAATCTCAGGTTCGATTGATGTTCTCGCTACCATAAAAAGTTAAAACCCATACCTGTGAAGTAATTTCCGGATAAAGTCATTAAATTTAATCTTTAGTACCCATTTAGTAACATCTATATAGCTCCCTTTATGGTTGGTATCATTGCCCTTTTGCTCGTTATCGGCATTCCTGCCTTAATTGCTTATGTAATAGCATTGTTTAGCTATAAGAAATTGGTAAAGAAAGGCAGTAGTCGTCCGAGGCGGATGCGTATTATTATCTTTATCCTCAGCTATCTGCTGCTCCTGGCCGTTGAGGTAGTGTGGTTTTTAAGCACTGTTAGTTTTGAGCGGTAAGTTTTGCGCCTGATCAGCCATTCTGCAAACAAGAGATTGGGTACAAAACCCAGCCATGCGTCAATCATATAAAGGTGTACAGGATCAATGTAGACAAAGCTGAGGATAATTAACTTCCACGCACGCAGCATGACGGCAGACAGTGTGAGGGCATAGCTGCGAATCATATAACGGCGGTGAGCCGCGATGTTGCCTTTGCGGGCTTCAAGTACTGCCTTCAAAGTGAACAGGAACCAAAGGCAATCTAAGATAACAAAGGCTGCCCTGCCCGGCAGCAGACCATTGGCGTTAACGGCCAGTACCATTGCTGCCGGCGCATTGATCAGCAATACATCGTAAGCATATATTCTCCCCATCAGCCGGTGCAACTGCTTATGCTCCCGTAGTATGTACCGGGAAAATTGTGTAAAACCGGCCAGCAGCGCAGGCATAATGGAAAAGACATGGATATAAAACGCCGCTTTCCATACGGGGTTATGCAGGTATGGCTGCTTGAACTTCAGAAAGCCAATATCATCACTCATGGGATAGTAGCGTACAATACCCTTGAGCATAAGGAAGGTGGCAATACACAGCAAGATGTACATAGTAATATCCCGGAAAATGCTAACCACAAGAGCAAGGTAATGAAATTTTTCCGCCAACAAAATGCCTCAGCCAACCTATAGCAAAGTAGAATCATATTGGCCAATTGAAATTCTTAAAACCGGAGTAATCACAAAAAATCACTTATTCGATTCTGGTTCCCGCTTCAAGAAAAGCCAGTCATTAAGATTAACGTTTTTTGTGCCTATACTTCTTCTTGATCCTGTAATGCAGATCCATTTGTCAGGCATGATTTCTTCAATAAAAAAAGACACCCAACGGGATGTCTTTTTTTATTTTAATTCATAATAATTTCTTCCAATTAATTACCCGCCACTGCCTTCTGCACCAACTCCGCAGCTTCACTCAGCAAAATAGCTGATTGCACCTTAAGACCTGAGTTTACTATCAGTTCCTTGGCTATCTCTGCATTAGTGCCCTGCAGGCGCACAATGATTGGGATATTTATGTTGCCGAGGTTTTTATAGGCTTCTATTACGCCTGACGCTACCCTGTCGCAACGCACTATGCCACCAAATATATTGATGAGGATTGCCTTAACGTGCGGGTCTTTAAGGATGATGCGGAATCCGGCCTCTACGGTCTGGGCATTGGCGCTGCCGCCTACGTCCAGAAAGTTGGCGGGCTCACCACCTGCCAGCTTTATCATATCCATGGTAGCCATGGCCAGGCCTGCACCGTTGACCATGCAGCCCACATTGCCGTCCAGCTTCACATAGTTGAGGTTATATTCACCGGCTTCTACTTCGGTTGGGTCTTCTTCGCTCTTATCGCGCATATCGGCCAGGTCGGCATGACGGATGAGGGCGTTCTCGTCTACATTCATTTTGCAGTCAACAGCTATTATCTTGTCATCAGCGCTCTTGAACAGCGGGTTGATCTCCAGCATGGAGCAATCGAGGCCAACATACGCATCGTAGAGCTTACCCACAAATGCCACCATGTTTTTAAAAGCCACTCCGCTCAGGCCCAGGTTGAATGCAATTTTACGCGCCTGGAAGGGCATCAGCGGAAAACCGGGATGCACCCACTCCTTAAATATTTTCTCAGGGGTATCGTGGGCCACGGTTTCAATATCCATACCACCCTCGGTACTGTACATAATTACATTCTGCTTCTTAGCCCTGTCGAGCAGGATGCTCATATAAAATTCCTTGCGCTCGCTGGGTCCATCGTAATACATATCCTGAGCTATAAGGATCTTGTTTACTTTTTTACCTGCTGGGCCAGTCTGGATGGTAACAAGTGTATGCCCCAGTATGTTGTGCGCCACTGCTTCAACCTCATCAGCACTTTTTACCACCTTCACACCAGCTTGATCGGGATATTCCTTAATGCGCCCTTTACCACGGCCACCGGCATGTATCTGTGCCTTTATTACGGCAAACTTACTGCCCGAATTGGTAGCCATTTGCTTGTAGGCATTTACAGCATCATCCACCTTATCCACGGCAACGCCTTCCTGGGTGGGTACATTGTATCTTTTCAGCAGTTCTTTAGCCTGGTATTCGTGCAGATTCATTTGGAGCGGAATTTTTGTGGCGCGAAGGTAAGGATTATCTACAGAAAGGAAAATGACTTTTATCATTAAAATTCGCGGACAAATACGGGAAATAAATACTTCCTCTTAATACCTGACACAATGAGTGTAATTTAATTATATGCCAAATAATACATTCTAAAGTTTGTTTATTTTATAATATTATTTTATCTTAATCAACCTCTTAAGACTTCAAAACTTCTAAATTATCTTCAATATGTACAGTTTGTATACTTGCGACAGCTCAAGGTTATGCAAGACCCTCGCGACTCAGGATAGAAGCAAAAAGTCAATCTCAAATTTACTGAAAATCAAAAGCATTCCTTAGAGGATTGGCCTTTCTGTCGCGATCATTCAAAGGCTGTAAACCCCAGCGTTTTTCTATAAAGGCAAGTATACTGAGTGTTTCGTATTGGGTGTGGTCCACATTTCTTTTTTTAGCAAAAGGAGAAATAATTATCGCCGGCACACGTGTGCCCGGCCCCCATACGGTATCTATAACAGGAGGGGCTACATGGTCCCAGAAACCACCATTTTCATCATAGGTAAGAATGATTACCACATCATTGCGTGCAGGTCCGCTGAGGACTGCTTTGATCAGCGCCACGGCATGATCTTCTCCATCCTTCACATCGGAGTAACCCGGGTGCTCATTAAAATCGCCGAGCGGCTTAACAAACGAAACGGCTGGCAGTGTGCCATTGCGGGCATCTGCAAAAAACAGGCTTTCATCTTTAAGATGCTTCCTTCGTGCTTCAATTGCGGTATCGGAATAATTGGCAAAATAAGTAAAGGGCTGATGATGATACTGAAAATTAGAATCGGGATGAGTTCCGTTGGCATTATCCCAGCCACCCGAATACCAAACCCAGGAAACACCTCT
>Ga0214164_1000516_pt1 | contig 25315 bp, 16 predicted proteins | sample TroBogepilimnion_13_FD_153003 | JGI IMG/M metagenome (GOLD analysis project Ga0214164, IMG submission 153003) | Freshwater microbial communities from Trout Bog Lake, WI - Practice 03JUN2009 epilimnion v4 | ecosystem: Environmental > Aquatic > Freshwater > Lake > Epilimnion/Euphotic zone ...
GCGTGTCCGGCAACCCGTAGCGACGGACGGCGTGGGCGATGACGCAGAGGTCGTCGTTAAACTCGCGTTCGAACTGTGCCACGTCGCCGACGTAGTCCACGCCCTTGTTGAACCGCCCCGTGAACTTAGGCGCGATGGTTTGGATGGGAATTTTTTCATCGGCGATCGCTGCAAGAATCACCAACAACTCCGGCGGCGTTTGCGGCGAGTCGGTCTCATCCATCGAAATTTCCGTGACGAACGGCGAGCCGGCTTTTGCCGCGACGATGTGGCGATAGACCTTGCCCGCCTCCTGCACGGCGAAAAGATATTTGCCAGCAATCCGCTCTACTTCACCGCGTGGAATCTCAAACGGCCGGTCAATGCCCGCAATCTGCACCTTGCCGGACAATTCAGCATGCCGGTCAACAAATGCCTTCACCTCGTTGGCGGCGGCGGGCTTGCCGATGTAATCCGCGACATCAATTGTGAAAAAATCCGACGCGCTGACGAACCGATCCACGGTCTTGAGTCCGATGTGATCGGCATCCACATAGTAGGGCTTGTTCCAGCCCGCCGATTTTACAGCAGCATCTGCAGCGGCGCGGACACTGGCTGGTTCAGAGCCAATGATGTTGTGTTCGCGGTTGGATTTATTCCAGGTGGGACAGATTTCCACACCGTGTTGCGCCGCCAGGACGCACGCTTGCAACTGCGCGCGCGCCTGATGGGCGAAACGGTCGCCCACGCCCAAGGTGTATTTGTTGATTCGAAGGAATTGGTTCATGATTTAATGCGGAAGTTTAATCAAACCGGCAGCCTCCTTGCTATAGTCCAAACGGGCTATCGAATTCGGCTGCCGCTTAATCAAGATTGTTGCAATCTCTCCGGGCTGCGATTTTCATCGGCTGCGGGGCGACCCGCTGCCGGGGACTCAATCTACGGTTTGAAAAGCTACCTTCGCGGATCTGACGCAGCCTTGTCCTGATAAATTTTCACCCAATCAATTTCCATCTGCACCGGCAATTGGTTGTAATCAATCTTGCCCACCCAGTTGCCGCCAAGTTGCATGTCAATGAGCAGATAATACGGCTGGTCAAACGGCCATTGCCCTTCCTTGTCGGTTCGGATGCGGGGATAAGTGAAGGTTGGTCGGCCATTCATGGTGAACACCAGTTTGTCGGGATGCCATTCCAGGCTGAAGACGTTGAACTCATCGGGATTGAAGCGCGCGGTGGCATGACTGTCTGGGTTGGTCTTGATGCCCAGATCAAACGTGTAATGCGTATGCACCGTCTGGTAGATGCTGCTGTCGAAATTGAGATGCTCCATGATGTCAATTTCGCCATTGTGTTTATATTGAGTGCGCGGCTGGCTGGGCAGCATCCAGAAGGCTGGCCACGCGCCCTGACTGTGACCAAGTTTGGCGCGAATTTCCAGCTTGCCGTAGGTGAAGGAATATTTCCCCTTGGTCATGATGCCGCCGGTGATCACTTTGGCGGCATCCGCCGAATTGGTGTTGACGATGCCGCGCAGAATGAGCTTGCCATCACGGATATCGCAGCACACAGGATCGTGACTCATGTGACGATCCCAGTCGCTGTGACCGCGATCAATCCTGCTCCATTTATTGGTATCGAGTTTGCCCGCATTAAAATCATCCTCCCAAACCAACAGCCACCCGCCTTGAACCGCCAAAGCCGGCAAGAAAAACAAAACTACCGTCATCAGCGAAAACCACATTCGTGTATTCGCCAGATAATTTGACCTTGAACCGTGCGTGAATTCGCAACTTGCCAGCATTTCGTATTCAGTTTGAACTGCCTTTGCGGCTCATTTTTTGTCCGGCTCGGCATCCGTGCGGAACGGTGACGCGGGCAAATCGGCGGCGTTGTAAAGATTGCCCTCGGCCACGCCCGCCCAATTGTAGCGCACCGCCACGGGCGCGGAAACCGCCGGGCTGCTCACCACCACCGTTTCGCCTTTGATGACGGCATCGGCGGGAACGAATTGTTTACCCACGCCGGCAATGACAAAGCCCGTGAGCGCGCCGCCGTTGGCCTTCAATCCTTCGGCATGGGTGAACCGAAGCACCGCCTGGCCGTCCTTGATTTTCGCCGACTTGAACCGCGGCCCGGACCATTCGATTTTCTCGCCGTAGGCAATCGCGCGCGCGGCCAGCGCGAGCCGCTCACCCACCGGCTGTTTGCGCGTCGGATGAATGTCATTGGCGTCACCCACATCGGTGGTTACAACCATGGCCGTGTTTCGCACGCGATCCAGCGTGAGCAGTTGCGCCTCGCGGACCATCGGATCGCAGGTGACATAGGTGGCGAGTTGCACGAAGCAAAACGGTAATTCGCCCTGCTGCCAGCGGTTGCGCCAGTCGCGGATCATCAGCGGGAACAGGGTGCGATACTGCAGGCCGCGCCCGCCGTTGGCTTCGCCCTGATACCAGATGACGCCGCGGACGGCATACGGAATCAGCGGCGCGACCATGCCGTTGAACAGGTTTGCGGGCTGCTTTGACAGGTCAAAAACCGGCGCGGAAGGTTTGCGCGGGGCGGGCTGGCCTGCGGCCTTCGCGGCGGCGAGTTCATTGGTGTATTTCTCTAGCAACTGCGGTTCGTCGGCTTTGAACTTCGCCAGCTTCTCCGGCAATTCACGGGCGTCCTGCTCCGACCTTTGAAAGGCTTCACGACCGGCGGGAACGCTTGCCAGTGCTTCCCGGCTCGTCCACGCCTCGGAGGGCGTGCCGCCGACCGAGGTGAAAATCATCCCGACCGGCACTTTCAAATCCGCCTGTAGCGCCCTTGCGAAAAAGAAGCCCACCGCACTGAAATCCCTGGCCGTCTGCGGCGTGCAGACGACCCATCTGCCCCGCGCATCCTCCACCGGTTGCGCCGGATTGTTCCTTGGCACGAAATACATGCGAAGCTGCGGAAAATCCGCCGTGGCGGCTGCCTGCTCACAATTCTCAATCGGCTTCTGTCCTTTGCGCGGAGCAAGTGGCCGTTCCATGTTGGACTGGCCGCTGCAAATCCACACCTCGCCTACCAGCACATTCGTCACGGTGAGCCTGTTGTCGCCAGTCACGGTGAGCGCGTATGGCCCGCCCGCAGACAGTTCTCCCAAGCGGACGATCCATTTGCCGTTGCGGACGGTTGTCTTGGCGGAGCGCTGGCCGAGCTTGATCACAATCTTCTCGCCGTCGCGACCCGTGCCCCAGATCGGTAACGGCTTGTTTTGTTGGAGGACGACATTGTCGGAAAACAAACTGTTCAACTCGGCCGCGTGCGACATCGCGCAGGCCAGCAGCAGGGCGATGGTTGGAAAGGTGAATTTGGTGCTTCGCATTGTGCCTCTAATTCTATTTTTCATGGTCAGTTGTTTGTTCAGGCAGTTCGAAAGCCCAGATTAAAATTCATGCGGCAGTTTAATCAGCGCGATGAACCCTTTGCCATAGTCCAAACGGGCTATCTCCTGAAATTGATTGATGCGTTGTCAGCGGATTTTGAACTCAAATGAGCCGCTGCCAGAATTTTCAAACGGGCCTGGCGTAGGCTTGGTTGGGTTGCGTTGCTTGCCAAAGTAATCGGTGTTGATCTTCAAATTTGAGCCGTCGGGATTCTGATAGGGAAGTCGCGCCACTCTTGTTTCGCCCAAAAGCTTCGTGGTCACGAGCGCGGTCTTCGCCGCCTTGACTGTTTTATCCAATTTCAAACGCAGCGACGGCCCGACAAGGCCGACCACAGGATTGAATTCCTCCTGCACGGCCGGGTTGACTTCCTTCGCGTAAGGCCGTGCGCCGTGGTAATAGACGTTGCCGCCGGTTTGCAGCGGATATTCGCAATCGTCGTAGGGCCACAGGCCAAAGCCAGTGCCCCGGCTCTGATCATTCGGTTTGGACTTCTCAACGGGCTGGGTATCTGCGCCGACAAAGATGTTGTTGTAAAAACGATCATCGCCGCCCTTGATGTTCACCAAGCTGGCGACCTTCGTCGAGTGTGCCGGATGAAACGGTGTGTCGCGCCGCAGATCGGGCTTGCTGGTGATCTTGCCGGTGAACAAATTGTGCACGTAAGCTCCGCCCTCGGACACGTCGTGCAACGCCGTCGGCGAGAGAAAGATGTTGTTGTCCACGACGAACGGCCCGTGGTTCACTTCGACGAACACATCCTCCGTAAGGTTGTCATGAAATAGATTTCGCGAAACGCGCGTGCCCTGCGCCATCCAGTCCAGCCACAGCCCGCGCACAGTATGGTAGATATGGTTGTCGCTGATTTCGGTGTCAATCGCGCCGTGGAACTTGATGCCCGCCATCTCCGCGCCGGTGAACAAGCGGCGCACATGGATGTCGTGGACGGTATTGCCGGTGATGCGGCTGAACGCGCAGCCCAGGCTGCCGACGACGCCGGCCTGCTCGCAGTGCGAAATCTCGTTGTTGCGAACAAGGTGATGGCCGATGGTAGCCGAGTTCCAGCCGTTGGTCAGTGCGCGATTGATCGTGCCAACATAACCGACGGCGCTCCAAGCACGGTTATCCCAAGCGTCGCCATATTTTCCCAGCGAAACGCCGGCACAAATCGAATGGCTGATGTTGTTGCTCTCGATGATCCACCCCTTGCTCCAATGCGTGCCAATCAAACCTATCTGTTCCGCCGTCGGCGGTGACCACGGCGTGGCAGCGTCACGCATCGTGAAACCACGCACGGTAATGAAGTTCCGGCCCGGTTTGTCGGGATAGAAGACGGTCTGGCGGACGTTGATCTCGACCAGTTGCTCGTTCGGGTTCACGCCCTTGAACTGTGCCCAAAGCGTCGTGTTCGTCGCATCCACCCGGCCAAACCACAACGGCGCTTCGCCGACTGGCTTGAGCACGTCTGCCAAATTGGCGGCCTCGGTTAGCCATTCGCCGTTGAGATAGACCGCGCCGGTGTGATGCTCGCGCTTCTTCGGATCGAACCAGTCGCCGTGGATAAGGTCGCTGTAAGGATTGAATCCGCCAAAGAACGAATTGAGCAGCGTCACCTGCCAAACATCGTCCTGAACTCGTGTCCAGCCTTTCACAATTTCCGAGCCTTTGATCTCGACGTGCTCCCCGGGCGCGGCCTGATAGACGATGCGGCTCGCGTCGGACGTGCCGCCGCGCGGAGGGTTGACGCGCTCGCGATAAATGCCTTCATGCACCGTGATGACATCGCCCGGTTGAGCGAGTTCGGCGGCGTGCTGTATGGTGCGCAACGGCGATTTTCTTGCGCCGGAACTGTCGTCGCTTCCGTTGACAGCGATGTGCAGTTCGGCGGTTAATGCCGGAGTGGCCAGAGCAACTGCTGCCAGTCCGATGATTAGTTTGGTTTTCATAAGTGGCTTCGTGATTTTGGCTCTCTTTTAACAATGCGAGTTCGCACGGCAGACTGTTTCTGCGCTTCATGCGCTAGCGCGATTGCGCCACAGATACCGGCATCATCCCCCAACTTGGGAGGAACGATGAATTCCGAAATCCCAGTCTTGGTCAGCACCGGTGAATCAATGTAACCCGCCAGCACGGTCCGAAATGCAGAGCGGATGCGCTTGATAAATTGCTCCTCGCCGAGTTGCCCCGCCTTGCGCACGCTGCCGCCAATGATTATGCGTTTGGGCGACAGCACGCAGGCCAGCGTCGCCAGCGCGTATGCCATGTATTGAATGGTCGCGCTCCACGCCGGATGGTCTGGCGACAGTTGCTCGGAGGGCATCCCCGCGCGCCTGGCAATGGCCGGACCGGAGCAAAGTCCTTCCCAGCAACGGCCATGAAATGGACAGACGCCCTTGAATTTATCGCCGTTAAGTCGGGGCATCGGGATGTGGCCCATCTCGGGATGCACGAGGCCGTGCAGCAATTTGCCGCGCGCCATGCCGCCGCCGCCGATTCCCGTGCCGACGGTGATGTAAACAAAATCATCCAAGCCTTTGGCCGCGCCCCAACGCCATTCGCCCAGCGCCGCGCCGTTGACGTCGGTGTCGAACCCGATGGGGATTCTCGGAAACGCCTTGCGCAGCGGGCCGACGAGGCTGGTGTTTTTCCAGCCCGGCTTCGGCGTCGTGGTGATGAAGCCGTAGGTCAGCGAGTCTTCGTCAAGATCAACCGGCCCGAACGACGCGACGCCGAGCGCGGCAAGTCTTCCGTGCTCTTTCTCCTGCTCTTTGAACCACGCGGTGATGTTCTTCATCAGCCGGGCGGGGTTGTCGCCGGTCGGAAATTGAGTGCGGGCCAGAAGCCGGTCGCCCGGCCCGCTGCCGATGGCACAGACAAATTTTGTTCCGCCAGCTTCAATCGCGCCGACAATGGAATTCTTCACTTTCTTGCTCATGGTTTCACTTGCTCTTGCCATTTTGTGCATCATTACCGTCGTTACCATGCTGGATAGCCGGGGCGATAACTTCAGCGAGCGTCGGCACGGGCAACGCTGCTTCGTGCGGCTGCGGTTGGACGTTCGCCGTTGTTCCGGGTAAGGCATACCAGTAAGTCGTCGCGGCGTAAGTCAGCGACGTTGGTTTCCAAGAAATCAATTCCATGTCGAACTGGAGCGAGCGGTGGAATGGAATGACATCGAGATTGCGCGAGCGGATGGACGTGTTGTGGCCTTGCGTCATCGGCGAGTCAATGCGCGGCTCACCGCAGAACGGTGTGTTGTGAACCGGCTTGGGCGCGTAGGAATAACCGTAGTAATCTTCCGTGCCCGTGCCCATGTGCGAGGGGAAGGGTTCGCCGTCCACCCAGATTTTCTCATCGCCCTCGCCATACCAGGTGGCAACGGGGTTGAACAGTGCGAGTGTGTCGCCGACATAGACGCCTCGACCGGCGAGCTGGACGAAATTCCAGTCGCGGCAAGGGGGAGTTTTCAATCCCGACTCGTAATGCCACACAGCATGAAAGTGCATCGAGCGCTCGTCCCACTTCCACGTTCCGACGGTTGCGCGAAGCACAACTGGAATGGGCTGCGCCGCGAGATTGATCAACGTAAGCCGCGCAGATTTCTTGTAAGGCATCACCCAGCGGCAAATCATCGTGCCATTCGTCGTCACGGTGCGATACCAACTGTCCACTTGATTCGCGCCGACGCCGCTGCCGAAGAAGTCGCTGGCCGGACACCAGACGGCGCGCTCGCCTTCGCACTCCATTTGCACGATGAGCGAACGCAATGCCCGTTCCGGCGAGGCAAGTTTTGTGAGCGGCACGCGCAATTCGAGCCGGCGCACAGCCATCGGGCCACGCGGCAATTCGAGCGAGCGTTCCTTGCCGGCGGCGATTTCGTTTTCGAGCGACAAAACTTTCCCCTCTGGCTCATCCGGCGGCACGAGCAAAGTCTGGTTCACCTGCTCGACCGCAGGCCCCACTTCCTCAAGCGCCGCGCGCGTGAATGTTTCCACCTTCGTTCCCGACGCGTAGGTGCGGTAGTTGATCTGGTAATATCGAGCGCCTTTACTTGCCTCCTCCCAAGTGACTTTGCAGTGCTTCGCGTAAGGAATCGGCAGATACAAAGTGTTCCCGCCATTCGCGTCGGGCTTGTAGCCCGGATGCGGCTGGGCGAGCGGCGTTCGCAGATTGAGGTCGCCGCTCAACAAATCGTAGGCGGGAAAGACGAGCGCCGGTTCGGCTGCGCCGTCGAGATAGATGCGCAAAGATCCATTCTTGTTTCGGTCGGTGGTCAGCCAGAAGCGGACGATGCAGCCCGGCCCATCGGTATCCAGCATCACCTTTTCGGTGCGGCCTTGATTGGTTTCAACGCGAATGAACTGGTTCTGGTCGCGGTTGGCAAACCAGCCCGGTTTGTCGGGCGCGACTTTCGCACGGTCGTAACTGCTCGCCTGTTTGCACGTGAATTCCGGCTGCGGCCACTGCGCGATGGCATTGTAATTGGTCATCTCGCCGAGCAATGAGTTCAACGTCACGTCCGCACGGCCACAGGCTGCCGTGAGCAAGGTTGCGACGGCAACAATCGTAAATTTATTCCACATTGAACGCATTGCTATTCGCCTATTCAATACCGAGTTTCTTCTGCATTTCCTCCAGCGGCACGCCTTTGGTTTCAATCACCATGAATTTCACCCAGATGAGTTGCAGAACCATCATGCCGCAGAAGAATAGAAACACGTAGCCGGGCGCAAACACTGTCACCATTTTCGGGAAGAAGGTGGTGAGCAACGCGGCGAACACCCAGTGTGTGGCGCTGCCGAGTGCCTGGCCTTCAGCACGATGACGGTTTGGGAAGATCTCCGAAATGAACACCCAGATGACCGCGCCCTGACCCACGGCATGAGCAGCGATGAACGCAAAGATGCATGCGGGCACGATGGCGTAGTGTTGCGTGAAGAACGCCCAGGCCGTCAACCCGAGCGAGGCGATGTAGCCGAACGAACCGATGATCAGCAGCGTCCGCCGGCCCAGCCGGTCAATCAGCCACAAACCGACGAAGGTGAAAATCAGGTTGGTGATGCCGATGCCGACGGATTGCAGCAGAGCCGCTTTCTCGCCCAGGCCCGTCATCTCGAAAATGCGCGGGGCGAAGTAGAGCACCGCGTTGATGCCGGAAAGCTGGTTGAAAATGGCGATGAGAAATGCCAGCAGGATCGGCACGCGCAAACGCCACGACCAGAAGCCCGACGCCACCTGTTGTTCCGCGTTCGCCGCAACCTGAATTTCGTCGGCGTGCGCCGCAAGTTGCGTCGATGATTTTTCCGGCTCGATGAGTTGCAGCACCGCCAAACCCGCCGGGCGGTCACCCTTGCGGCCGATCAACCACCGCGGACTCTCCGGCAGGCCGAAGCACATCACGGCATAGATGATCGAGGGAACTGCGGCGATACCAAGCATCCAGCGCCATGCGTCTGCGCCGCCAACCTTGGCGATGATGGCGTTGGACACAAAGGCGACGACGATGCCGAAGACGATGTTAAACTGGAACATGCCCGCCAGCCGTCCGCGATATGCCGGCGGCGCGATTTCAGAAATGTAAAGCGGCGCGGCGACGGTCGAGATGCCGATGCCAATGCCGCCAATGACGCGGGCGGCGATGAACATGCCCACGCCGTTGGCAAGACCGCAACCCACCGCAGAGAGGACGTAGAGCACGCCGATAAACAGGAGGGTTTTCTTGCGTCCGAACTTGTCCGTGGGCCAGCCGCCGAGCAGCGAGCCAAGCACCGTGCCATAAAGCGCCGAACCCATCGCCAGCCCGTGCATGCCCGCGCTCAAGCCCCAGAGTTTTTGGATGGTCTGCTCCGCGCCAGAGATGACGACAGTGTCAAAGCCGAACAGGAAGCCAGCGAGCGCCGACGTGATGGACCAGAAGAAGATGCGTGCTTTCATGTTTGTTTTGTTTTGTTTGCTGTTGTTATCGGGAAGACCAGGCAGACTTGAGTCCGTGGACTTGAAGTGAGTTAATTTTCGCGTTGCCGCCTTTGGCTTCAACGGCAAGCGCAAGGTCATCAGCCTTCGGCTGGAACGGCATCGGCACATAAGTCAAACCGTCGCTGGCGAAAACTTCCAAACCCGTGCGGTCACAGAAAATCGTGAGGCGCTGTTTACCGTCGCGCAGAGGCGCGGGAGCGCGATAACCGTTCATGACGAGTTCCTGTTTCTTCGCGTCGTATTCAATCGTTGCACCACGCACGGAAAAGATGACTTCGCCCGCATCGCCTGGCTCGAACTCGGCGCGCAGTTCCACCAGTTCCGCCTTAACCTTGGCGAGGGGATTGGCGCTGTCGGGTTTCAAGGTTGTCGCATCGAAGTTGTGCGATTTCGCACGCAGCGATTCCAGTTCCTTGACCGGCGTCCGCGTTAAGCGCAGGCCATCCGGTGTGGAAACAAGTTTCAATTCTTGCGGAATCGTCATGGACTGATTGAATGGCATCCCCTTTGTCTCAGTTGGAAACCAGCCGATTTGGATGCGGCGTCCGTCCTTCTCGGGAATATCGCTGAAAGTCTGAGGCGCGTAGAAGCACCAGCCGCCGCCGCGATGGCCCGGCAATTTTGGCGTCTCCGGCGTGAACTTCGTGCCATCAAACGTGCCCACCATGTATTCGCTGCTCGCAGCGGTGAGCACCCACTTCTTATTCGAGGGGTTGCCGTCCACAGGCAGTTCAAAGAAGTCCGGACACTCGAAGAAACCTTCCGTCTGGCTCATCACCGTCCAGTCTTTGAGATTCGGCGAACTGAGAAAATGGATCGTGTTCACTTTATCCGGCAGGCCAACATAAAGACACATCACCCACTTTTTCGTTGGCTCATGCCAGAATACTTTTGGATCGCGGTTGCCGCCGGTTATCTGCTGCACAACGGGATTGCCGCTGTATTTCGTGAAGGTGCGCCCGTCGGTGCTGTAGGCGAGGCATTGCACCGTTGGATTGCCCGCCGCCGTGTAGATGAGCACCAGTGGCGGCTTGCCATCCTTGCCGAAGCCGCTCGTGTTCTTCCAATCCACCACCGCGCTCCCGCTGAACATCTCGCCAAGTTTGTCCAGCACGAGCGCTTCGCCCAGTTCCTGCCAGTGGATCAAGTCGCGGCTGACGGCGTGTCCCCAGTGCATGTTCGCGTGCCCCCAGCCGTAGGGATTGTGCTGGAAGAACAGATGATACTCGCCGTTAAAATAAACCATGCCGTTCGGGTCGTTGTTCCAGCCACGCCGCGGCGAGAAATGGAACTGCCCGCGCAACGGCTCGCGGTAGAGATTCTCCATGCCCTTCATCGAATCGCTCTGCTCAATCTGACTCAGCGCTTTGGAATCATCCGGCAGCCTGTCCACCTGAAGCGTCACCGTCTTACCGCGCCAAGCACTCACATCCATTGATGCCCACCAGTCCGGCTTGGCGTTGGCGAGTTCAATGTTATTCTTCACTTCCTCGCGGCCATTCACGAGCGCCGTGACCTTGCGCTTGGGCGCGCCGTTCTTGATCGGAAGGTTGAGATAATGCTTCGTGATGAGAAACTCACGATTCGCGTCGGTGAGCAGTTGCGGTGGCCGGCGGTCGGTTTGGACGATTTGGTCCACGCTGATGTGCCCCCAACCGCCAGTGGCCTGATCTACGATCTGGATGACCGCCATCTTGCCCACGAATTCACTCACACCCCATGACTCCGGTGACAGAGCCTCGCTGCCGCCGGGCTTGTCGTTCGAGCCGGTTGCGTTGCAGACCACCTTGCCGTCCACGAGCAGGTTCATGTAGGTCTTCTCGGCGTCCTTGCCGCCGCCAATGAGGAAACTGATGAACTTGCGCTCAAGCTTGAACTCCGGCGATGTGAGCGTGCCAGTAGAGCCGTCGCCTTTGAAGTAGGAGTTGACGAGGCCTTTGCCCTTGAAGCCAGACACGGGCATCTGGCCCGGCAATGTGCCGCGTGCCGGACCGTTGCCAAAAGCTTCGCCGGTGGTTTTCCACTGGCCGTAATTCGCGCCTTCAAAATCGGCGATGAGGATGTCGTCCGCCGCGCGCAAATTGGTGGCAGCAAGGACGGATACGCAGAGAATGATGGTTTTCAGTAGTGATTTCATGTTGATAATTTCACCGCAAAAGTAAGAACCCTAACCGCCAACTCATGTTTGAGGGTTTAAGGTTCAGCCGTCAGTTTAATCAGCGCGACGATTCCTCGCCATAGGCCAAACGGGCTATTCCTCCGTCTTTCCGTTGGTCAGCCACTCCAGATTGAAGCGGGCCAGCGTGAGAAAATCGTAGGGTTTGGGGTCGTTGGTTTTGCGCTTCGGATTGCCAGCCTCGTAGAAGCAAAGCACCGTGCCGTCAGCAAGCACAGCCAGATCGCTGTAAGCAGCGCGACCGGCGTAAAGGCTTTTGCTCACCGGCCAACTCTTGCCCTCGTCACAACTCATCCAGACAGTGAGATTTTTCCGCTCGTTGGATTGACGGCGCAGGCCGTTGAGAAAAATTTCCGGCGGCACAGGTAATGAGAAGAGGATGCAATTGCGGTCTGACTCCGGCTTCAGGGAATGGCGCACAAAACCCGCCATGCAGCCCGGTTCGGCAATTTCTTTTGCCGTCCACGGGCGCGACCATTTCGTAGCGCCATCGTCACTCACGACGAATACACGCTTTTTCTCCTTCGCTTCCGACCGAACTCCAAGCATCACACGACCATCGGCCAACTGCACCAATTCCGTCTCACTCGAACCGTTGGCAACGGTCTTATCGGTGACAGCTAGTTCGCCGGTATGCCACGACTTGCCGCCATCGTCGCTGTAAATCACGGCATTGAGATTCGGCGAATGGTTGTTCGCACCCTGTCCCAGCGAGAGCCACACCGGCGCAAGCAGCCGACCATTGCGCAACTGGATGCCGTGGCCTGGCCCGGTGGCGAGCGTGCGCCAGTCGAATTTCGACCGGAACATCTCGAACTCGCTGGTGATTTCCACCGGCTTTGACCAAGTGACGCCGTCGTCGTCGCTGCGTTGGTAGAAGCAGCGCATATATTCGAGGCAGAAAAGAAAATGCACCGTGCCGTCGCGGTCAGCGATGGCAATGGGATTGTTGTAGGTGACCTCGTTGGTGTTGGCGTTCATGCGCACGGGATTCTTCGGATTCGGTCCGTCCACATTGCAGATGTTATGTGCTGCTTGCCAAGTGCGGCCGCCGTCCGTGCTACGGCGCATAAGGACATTCATGTCAGCCCAATCGCTGTGGCCATGCCGCGCCTCGCAGTAAGCCAGCACCGTTCCCTTGGCCGTCACCACCACGCCGGGAATCCGGTAAAGCTGATAGCCATTCTTGCCAGATTCAAAGAGATTAGTCTTTTCCAAGAAAGAACTTCCTGTGGCCATACCACTCGCGAGCCAAAGGATGATCAGCGGAGAGCAGAAAACTTTTTTCATATTCTCAAGGAGGCAGTGCTATCGTTTGCCTGGTCCAAGTTGGCCCTTCGCCATGAACCACGCCGTCCTTATCTATCCAGAGGGGATCGTAAACCAGAAGAAAGCGGTCCTTGTCAGTTTTTGCATTCCGGAAAGTGCCGTGGGCGGCAATCCAGTCCCGACCATCCGGCCCGGTGAAAATAGAGCAATGTCCCGCGCCCAAAAACGGGCTGTTCGGATTTCCGGTATAGGGCAGGCCATACTTTTTACAATGTTCTGGATCTTGCGCGCCGTAGATGGGATTGCCTTTGTATTTGGTCCAAGGTCCGGTTGGATGAGGTGCGGTGGCATATCCCACTTCGTATCCTCGCGACCATGCGGAAAAAAACAGGTAATATGTGCCGCGGCGCTTGATGACAAATTCGCCCTCCACGCCGCTGGCTTCCCATGTCCCCGGAACACTGTTCGGAATCGTGCGCACTCGCGGCCCGACCAGTTTGGCGTGCTCCAGGTCAATTTCCTGAACCCAATGGCTCTTCCAGAAAGCGTAAGTCTTGCCGTCGTCGTCCACAAAAAGCGTCATGTCGTTTCCCCAATTGCCATTGAGCAGTGATTTATTGGTCGTCAAAACCGTGTAAGGCCCGGTGATTTTGTCCGCCACCGCCAATCCACACGAATGTGTATGCGGATGATTGGTGGACGAATTCGCACTGTTGAAGGTCAGCCAAAACCTGCCCTTGGTGGCGTGGATTTCCGACGCCCAGAAAGTGTCGCGATACCAGACGGCTTCGGGCAACTTGCTTGAATCAATGAGATAACCTTCGTATTTCCAGCTCTTCAAATCAGCCGACGACCACAACTTAACGCCGGTTCGCGCGCCACGGCTGAATGGGTAACAAGTCCCGGTGAGGTAGTATTTGTTGTCCCAGTTGATAATGTCGGAGTCGCGAATCCCGCCATCAATGGCTTCGCTAACGATGGGGTTTTGATAGACGAAATTCGTCTGCGCTGGAAGGATAATGGGGGTTGGTTGCGTGTTCCCGGCTGAAAATACCAACGTGACAAAACCGATGGCAACGGCCAGCGCGATGGCTGTTTTGGTTTGTATTATTCTCACTCTTTGTTTGATCGGGGACGATGGTTTTGGAAGAAGCGCCAAATCTCTGCGGCGGTTGATGTATGCGGGTCACTCAAATGACCGGGCCAGTCATGGACGCCGCCTTGGATTTTGTAGAGGCGCACCTCAGTCTTGTCCACCCTCGTCCACCACCGATGCAAATGAACGCGCAGATCCGTTTTGGAAAGCACTTTGGCGGGCTCAACCGTTTCGGTTTTCTCCAGGGACAGGTTTTTGACCCAGAAATCCATGACACCTTCTATGCCGAGGTAAGCTCCCCAGCCCTCGCGGTTCAGGATGTCGCCAGCCCACAACGTCGTTTGGTCGCGCGTGCCATTCACTGCCATCACCGATGTCCGTGCGTGCGGTGAAAACTCGTTTGTCCACACCGCCATCATCGTGCCCGCGACCGGCGCAATGGCAAAAACGAAAGGCTGCGGCTGGCAAGCCAGGAAATAGCACATGTCGCCGCCGTTCGACGCGCCGGTGGCAAAGACCGAGCGCGGGTCGAGACCGAGATCATGCACCAGCCGCGCGGCCAGATCGCGCGCAAACTTAACATCGTTCACCTTCATGTCTTTGTGGAAAGCGTAGCCGACGTTGAAAAAGTTGTTGCCACTGTCGTCGGGTGTGCCCTGCGGATAAACCGCCACGAAACCATGCTGCGCAACAAGCCGGGTGAAACCCAAACGTTTCCGGGCATTTTCTGCAGAATCGCTGTAGCCGTGAAAAACCATCACCAGCGCCGCGCCCGGCCGGAGTTTTTTCGGCAGATCGAGCAGAAAGGTGCGCTCGCGCCCGTCCACCGTGATGGTGTGAGTTCCACTCTTCCACGACCGGACGCTAAACGATGGAGACGGTTCGTTGCTGGACTTTGCGGGCGCGGCAAAGGTGTTCGCCAGCAGTGCCATGGCTGCTAGGCCCATGATCAGTTTGGATTTCACAAGTGGTTTCATGTTCAAGTCCAGACGGTTAAAATACACTTTGATGCTGCGCTGGGCGGATGATGGGGATCGTCTCCATCTTTTCTGCGGAGAACAACCGTGTGACAAAACTGAGGGCAACTGCCAGCGCGATGGTTGTTTTGGTATTCATTCGCAATTGGCCGCGTTGCCGTTCGAATTTATTTTGCCGGCCAGAGGCGAACCAACACCGCGCCGTGACGCGGAACTTTGGCAGCAAAGGCATCGGCGAAATCGCCCAAGTCCTTTTGCCGCCAGAGGTCGCGGACTTTTTGTTTGACGGTCAGGCCGAGGTCAGCCCAGTTGACTGAAACCGGCGCTTCCAGCTTGCCGCGGTTGAACAAACCCACGGCCTTTGAGCCGTCTTCCATGTCCTTGGCCCAGACTTCGAGGTCGCCGCGTTTGGCAACGCGTGCGGCCTGGCGACCGAGCGGGTCTTGGTTCACGTCGAGCACTTCGTCGTTGCTAAGCAGGCTCAACGTGAAGTCATCAAATTGCGTCATGTCGCCGCTGATGAGCAGCGGCGAGGCCAGCAGACACCAAAGGCTGATGTGGGTGTATTGCTCGTTGGGCGTGAGCCGCGTGGGACGCAGATTGCCAAAGCCGACCTTGCCGACGATGAGCATGTCGAGGTCATTGAAATGCCCCGGTCCGGCGAATTTCTCGTGGCCGTTTTGATTGAAGCCGATACCGCTCATGGCTTTCCATGTGTCGGTGATGTCGCGCGTGGTGCGCCACGAATTGCCGCCAATTCGGTCGCCCCATTCCCAGACGTTGCCCATGCCGTATTGACAAAAGTTGTAAATGATGTCGCGCGGCACTTTGTCCAACGCGGCACGCATCAGGGCGTAAGGTTTGATCATTTCGGCGAGTTCATTCGGAACGTCGGGCGGCCAAAGTTTCAGTTTCTTGAAATCGTTGGTTGAATTGCCGCGCTGGGCTTCCAATGCCGGCGTATAGGAGCACCAGTCGTATTTGAAATAATCAAACCCCCAATCGGCATAACTCTGCGCGTCAAGCTGCTCGTGGTCAAAACTGCCAACGCAGCCGCCGCATGTCCACGGGCCGGGTGAGGAATACAAACCGATCTTCAAGCCCCTGCCGTGGACGTAATCCGTCAGCGCCTTCATGTCGGGAAAACGCGGATTGGGCAGAATGCGTCCTTGCGCATCGCGTTGCGGGCCTTGCAGCGTCGGGTCTTGGGAATCACGGTGCACTTGCCAATAGTCGTCAATGTTGATGTAAGTCCAGCCGTGGTTGATGAGGCCGCTGGCCACCATCGCATCGGCGGCGGCCTTGATTTTGTCGGCGCTGACGCTGCCGGCAAAACAATACCAACTGTTCCAGCCCATCGCCGGCGTGAGGCCGATGCGCGGGCCGCAGACGATCTTTAACTGCCGTTCCGCCACGCCGAGTTTGTTTTTGGCGCGCAACGTCACCAGAAATTCGCCTTCCTTTGCGAGCGCGCCGGTAATGCGGCCTGAATTGTTGTCGAGACTTAAACCTTTCGGCAGGCCGGTCGCGCCGAACGTCATCGGCCGGTCGCCGGTCGCCGCGATGGTGAACAGAAACGGTGCGCCGGGACGGACGCCGAAAACTTTTGCGCCGTGAATGGCCGGCTTGGGCGAAGCCTTGGGCGTGAGGATGACGGCTTCCTCCTTGATTGCCGGCAGGGGCAGCGGCTTGCCTTCACGCATGGTGAGTTGCGCGGCGGCCCAGTCGGCATGGTCGTCGTCAATGCCGTCGCCGCCGTCCTCGACGAGCAGTTCCAGTTTCTGAACGCCGTCCAACTTCACGTCCACCGCCTCTGGCGTGTCGCCTTGATGGAGCAATTTGCTTTGCCAGAGCGTGCGACCGTCGCCGACAACCTTGAAAACCACGCTGCCGCGTCTGCCGCCGACTTCATCGTCCACGCCCACTTTGGCGGAAAATGTTTCCGCCGCGCCGTTCACCAAAATGGCACATTTGCTCTCGGCGTGCGTGCCGAGGCCGTTAGTAAAAATCTGTCCACCAATGGCGAGCGGATGCCGCTCCACCGACCTGTCGCGTTGCGGCTCGCCCCAGCCCTGCTCGATGTTGGATAGGTCGAGCGAGCCAACTGAATACGAGAGCGCCGCGCGAACGCCCATTGCCCCAAGAACCAAGGCAACCACGGTTAGATGACTGAGAACGGAATAGAGGTTTCTTTTCATCGGGTGTGTAATGTTTGAGCTAACTTTCATGTCCAAATTTTGATCGCCATTCTTCATTGGTCTTGAGGCGAGCAAGCCTCCCAGATGAGGCCTGCGAGACTTTGTGGTTAGCGATTCCATTGCAAGGGCGCTTGCGATAACCAAATCATTCCTGAGTGATTCCATCGGCATCGTCGGCCAGTTGGAAGGTGGTGTAGGCCACGATGCTTTTTCCGGGCAGGATCGCCGTGATTCGGTTGTCGGTCGGATTCACTTCAACCTTGGCCAAAGGCGTCAGCGTAAATGATGGCTTGGTCACTTCGGCTTCTGTGACTTGGTATCGGCGGAAGACGAGCGACTCCGTCACGCCGGCCAGTTTGAGTGTTACCTTCCGCTCCTGCGCAGACTTGTTGAGCAGATAAATCGTCGCCTGCCCTTTTGGACTGCGCAGAGCGGTAGCAATAATTTCCGAATCATCACTGGAAGTTGCCAACACGGCCGAGTGCTTAGCCGCGAAGCGAGTCAGGATGCCATAGGAGAAATACGGCACGGGTTCAGGCGTCACCTTTTTGTAGTAGTCCCAAAGATTCGGATTCCAGGTGCGGACCAACTGCCATTGGCCGTCGAGATCGCCGCGGTTCACAAAGCTCCAGCGGTTGAAGCCGTCCACACCTTCGTTGAGGCCGACCAACACTTTTTCCGCGTTGAGCATTTGCGCGTCGTAACTCTTGGGTGCTTCCGACCGTGGACCTCCCAACGCCATATTGTCGCCTTCAAACTTGGCCGTGAAGAAACGGCCGAACTCGGCCACAAAAAACGGAATATCACGCTCCCGCGCGACCTTAATACAATCCGAAAACTTGCTCACGCCACCATAGTTGTGCACGGAGAGCGCACCCACGGCGAAGTCCTGCGGTTCGAACTGACCCCTCTGCAGGTCGTGGCTATCGGAGCCACACACTGCAACCTCCTTCAGCCCGCACTGGTCAAGCGCCGCTCGCAGCGCACGGATAGCAGGCATAATCGAGCCGGGCTTCTTATCCGTCTGCTGCCACCAGCCATCTTTCATACCAGGCTCATTATTTACCGTGACCCAGCGGATGCAGTCGTAGCCGTTGGTCTTGACCAACCGCGCCAGCAAGGTGGCGTAGCTCTCGGCAAAGTCCGCCACTGACCGCGGTTCGCTTTGCAGCCGGCAAACACCGGGATGAGCATTCCAGTCCACGTCCTGCCACATCATCGTGAAATACACGTCCACATGATTCGACTGGCAATATTGAAGGATGCGATCAAGCGTCTGCATCTCCGCGTTGTCCCAGGTGAACTCGCCGCGCCGCGGGTTATACATGCGCATGTCAATCTCAACCCGGATGAAATCCAGCCCGAGCCAGCGGGCGTGCCGCAGCAAAGCGTTCCAAGCCTGGTCATACTCCGGGCGCACCGGCGGATTACCTCCAAACGCGCTGCCCCGGCAGGTGCGATTGTCGCGGCGGATAAGGTCGGGGTAATAAAAAGGCGTCGGCCCAATCGCGTGCCACGACGCGCCGATGCCGCCGCGCATCGTGTGGACGACTTTGCCGGCGTTGACGGTGATGGTGGTTTCGTTCGTTTGCGCCGCTGCGAGCGTCGCCGCCAGCAGCGCAAGCAGCAGGAAGGTCTTTGGCGTTATCATGTTGTAGGGACGAAACGGCATACCCATTACTTCAAGCCTTTCTTTGTTTCTGCGATGACCCCGGGTGCTTTGTGGTTGAGTTGGTAAGTGCTGTAAATCGTAAGCGAATTCGGCGGAAGCGCATCGTTCAGCTCGGCGGAGGAGGGACGGAGTCGGAATTTCTCTTCGGGATTGATTTTCACGTCGGCACGATTGCGCTCGGGTTCGCAGTAGCGGTAACGCAGGAGCGTGATCCGCTTTGGCAACGAAAAGCGGAAGTTCGTGCCGCCGGTATCAAACGTCATGATGACGCGCTGATCATGGGAGAGTTGCATGGTAATTGGCATATTTATCTCATCAGAACTTAATCGCTAATTTCGACGCCGATGACAGAGGCGATTTTGTCCGGTGCTTCCTTGGGCAGGTCAAGGGTCACGCCGCTTTCGGCCTGCTGAAATTCGAGTTTTTTGTGACCGGCCAACAGGTAGGCTTTGGTGATTTTGCCATTGACGGCGGGCAGTTCAAACTTGCCGGTCGTCGGCCAGTTAAAGAGGTGGACATAGATTTTTCCCGGCTTGGTCGTTGCTCGCCAATTCCAAGCAGGAATGAACTTCGGCTTGCCAGCCTTGTCCTTCTCGGTTTCACTGAGCGCACCAGCCTCCGCGCCGAACGGCGTCGGGCCGCTGCCGTAAATCGCCTCGCCATTGACCTTCATCCATTTGCCCACCTCGGCCAAACGCTCAATGCTCGGCTGCGGAATTAAACCTTCGCTCGTCGGGCCGACGTTGAGCAGGTAATTGCCGCCTTTGCTGGCGATGTCGCAGACGTTGCGGATCAACGTCTCGGTGGATTTCCATTTATTGTCATCGCGCTTGAAGCCCCATGTGTCATTCATCGTCATGCAGGTTTCCCAATCGCGGCCGGGAAAACCCTGCGCCGGGATGTGCTGCTCAGGCGTCTCGGTGTCGCCCTTGAAGCCACCGCCGAGCCGGTTGTTCATAATGATGTATGGCCGAAGCTGCTGCACCACGTCGTAAAGTTTCTTGGCACGCTCATAATTCATGTCGCACGACGTGTCCCACCAGAGCACGGCGGGGAATTCGCCGTAGTTGGAAAGAATTTCCTTCACCTGCGGCACGGCAATCTTGTCAATGTAATCGTCCATGTCATGCTGCTGCGCTGGATCCCACTTGCCTTTGCACGCCGAGCCTCCGTTGTTCCAGTCCTGCGCCTGGGAATAATAAAAGCCCAGCTTGATGCCTTGTTTTTTGCACGCGGCAGCCAGATCTTTGAGCGGGTCTTTGCCGTAGGGTGTGGCTTGGACGATATTCCACGGGCTGGCTTTGGTGCCGAACATCGCAAAACCGTCGTGGTGCTTCGAGGTGATGACGATGTATTTCATGCCAGCGTCTTTGGCGGTCTTAACCCACGCGTCGGCGTCAAACTTCACCGGATTGAATTGCTTGGCGAACTGCTGATATTCCGCCATCGGAATTTTGCCGCTGTTCATAATCCACTCGCCAGCGCCCTTGACCGGCTGGTCACGGTAATTTCCGGCGGGCACAGAATACACGCCCCAGTGAATGAACATGCCGAACTTCGCGTCGCGCCACCACGCCATACGGGCGTCGCGTTGCTCCCGGGTTTCAATTTTGTCAGTCTGATTGGTTTGACCGGTGGTCGCGGCTGGCGCAACGAGCGGTGACAGCAACATGACTGTGAGGATGAAGATTCGTTTCATTTTTGTGCTTGTTTTTGTTGAATGTTTTGGTTTTGAAAAGAAACAGATTTGTTCAATTCATGCTTGGGGGTTCATGGTCATCAGGCCGGAAGTCTATTGCGCCCGATGCGATGCCCCAGCGCGCCGTAAAACGCGACGTAGGCATAGGCAATCAGTGGAACAATGAACGAGACTTGCAGGTTTTTGGTTGCGTCCGCAATGTAGCCCTGCACTGGCGGCAATACCGCCCCGCCCAAAATCGCCATCACCAGCAGCGACGAGACCTGGCTCTTGTAAATGCCCGTGCCTTCCAGGGCCAGGCTGAACGTATTCGACCACCCAATCGAGGTGAACAAACCGATGGCTACCACGCACCACATCGCCACCGGACCACCAACCACAATTGCCACAAGCAATAATGCCACCACCGTCAGCGAGAAAATCGTCAGTGTCCGTCCCGCTTGCGCCCGGCCGAATTGGAACAGCAGCCAGCACAGGCCAATGAACGGCAGATATTTTGCAAACACGGGCCCGTTCGCCACAAAACCATCTCTCCACAGGGACATCACCGACGCATCCGAATTACCGCGCATTGCATCCAGCGGCGCGCTCTTCGCCGCCCACAACAGCAGATAGGCCAGCAAGGGAATGACGATGAGCATGATCTGTTTGCTGGCCTTCTTCATCTCGCTCAACTCCACCGCGCCCATGAAGCGGCCGATCATCAGCCCGCCCCAGTAGATCGAAACGTATTTGCTCGCCTCGTCCGCCGTAAAACCGGCCACCGATTTCTGGCCGAGAAAATTGATGATGGCGCTACCCACCGAAACTTCGCCGCCGACATACATGAAAATGGCGATTACCCCGAGGACGACATGCGGATATTTCAAAGCGCCCGCACCGGGTTCGACATGACCTTCGCCGACGTGCGGCAAATGGATGAAGAAGAACACAACCGCCAGCACCAGAAAGATGATGCAAAATGCGAGATACGGTATCTTCACCGATTCCGCACCATGCACGCCGGACTTGGCAAAGTATTGGAAGATGAGAAAGCCGCCGATGAGCGGCCCGATGGTCGTGCCAATGGAATTGAAACCCTGGGCCAGGTTCAACCGACTCGAAGCCGTTTTCTCCGGGCCAAGAATTGTCACATAGGGATTCGCCGCAATCTGGAGCATGGCAAACCCCAGGCCCACGATGAACAACGCCGCCAGAAACATCGGATACGAAGCCGCATTCGCCGCCGGCCAAAATACCGCGCTACCTGTCGCCGAAATCAGCAATCCAATGACCACGCCGTTCTTGTAACCAATCTTCGCGATGGGATCTCCCGTCGTCGCTGAAATAAGGAAGTAAATGAATGAACCCACGAAGTAGGCGCCAAAGAACGCGAATTGCACCAGCATCGCCTGAAAATAATTCAGCGTGAACGCCTCCTTGAACCGCGGAATCAGAATGTCATTGAACACGGTCATGAACCCCCAAAGGAAGAAAAGTGATGTCATGATCGCAAACGAGGCGCGATAGTTTGCGCCGTTGGTGTTGCCGCCGATGGCGGAGGCGTTGGTAGTGGTGATGGTGGCCATAGTGTTGATGGTTAATTGTTTTTTGTATTCGCGTAGGTGTCGAACAGGCTGCGCACTTTCAATGCGTTGGTGAAGTCCTGTTTCAGCATCGGTTGCTCAAGTGTGACGGCAAATTGCGCCGTCGCCCCGCTGGCGAGGTGGACAAAGTTGTCCGAGATGCGCGCATTCACGCCGGCAATGTCGAGCCAGACCCACAGCGCGGGATGTTTGGCACGAACACTGACGGTGTAGTTTTTGCCAGAACCCGAAACCTCGGCCTCCAACTGTGGATCGGGCAACTCAAGCTGCTTCGGCTTGACCAACAACACCGTGTTTTGCGAGACACTCTGGCCTCCCAAATCAAACGACAACCAGACCAGCAGATTGGTCGTGCCATGCCTCTCAATGAGGTCGCGCAAGGCCACCTCGCCGGCGCGGCGGCTTTCCCGCGCCGCCAGTGCAACGCTCTCTTTTCCGGCGCGAAGTTCTGTTCCGGTCAGGTCGGTAATGCGCCATTTTAATTGACCGGAAACCGGCTGCAGTTCATCGCTTGTGAGCCACATCGCCACGCTTCCATTGTTCAGTTTGAAATCGCCCGACACCAGGAGCGGCGCATAAAAATGCCGCGCGCGATATTGCAGCGCCTTCCAGCGGCCAAAATAATCCACCGACGACCACGAGGTGCAGGGCCAGTTGTCGTTGTATTGCCAATACACGCAGCCCATGCTCTTGGGCATCTCGCGCCGCCAGCCTTCAGCGGCAAACTCGATACCATACGCTTGGTTGATCTGGCTCAACCAAAGCGTGTTTTCAAAATTCTTCGGTTCGCGGAAATTCATCCGCACAATCTGCATGATTTTGTCCGTGCCGATCTGTCCGTCATCTTTCGAATCCACCGACGAACGATTGGAGCGCTCGTGATGCTTGAACATCTTGGAATAAACATCTGTGCGATCTTCCGGCGCGGTAAAAGCATCCACCGTGGCGGGAACGGGAAATGATTGGAAGCCGAACTCGCTGATAAAACCGTGAATGCCGCGATATGCTTCAAACGGTTTTCCGCCATGCCAGACGTCCCAGAAGTGAACGTCGCCGCAATCCGGCGAGCCGGTGACATAGGTGGTCTGGGGTGACAGCGAACGCATCACGCCCCCCAGCGTCTCCCTGAATAAGAGATAATAGTCTGTCACACTCATCTTGTCCTTCGTCCATTCCTTTCCCTCCCGGAAAAACATGATTTCATTGTTGCCGCACCAGACGCTGATGCTGGGGTGATGACGCAGGCGCTTGACCTGTCCGCTTGCTTCCTGGCGCACGTTCGCCAGAAAATTAGTGTCATAGGTGTGATAGGTGGAACAGGCGAACTTGAAGTCCAGCCACACGCAGATTCCCAACTCATCACAGGCATCAAAGAGTTCGTCATCCTCGTAATACCCGCCGCCCCAGAACCGCAGCATGTTCATGTTGCACGCCGCCGCGTCCGCCACATAACGGCGCAATTGGGCTTTGGTGGACCGCGTGGGGAAGGCATCCGCCGGAATCCAATTCGCGCCCTTGCCGAAGAACGGGACGCCGTTGACCACAAATTGCATCGGCGTGGAATTGGTCTGCTCCAACACCTGCATCGTGCGCAAGCCGATCCGCTTTTGCGTGACGTCCAGCAATTTTCCATCGTCATCCAACAACTCGGTCCGAACCGTGTAGAGCGGTTGTTTGCCCATGCCCGCCGGCCACCAGAGTTGCGGATGTTTGATGAGCAGTTCCGCCGAGACCTTACCACCGGCAAGCGACGTGGTTAGCGGCGATAGTATTTTCCCATCAGGTGTCGTGACAATGATCCGCGCGCCCAACATTGATGAGGCAATGTTTTCGGCGGACACGTTGAGGGTCAATTTCACCTGCCCCTTCTGGCTGTGGTCCTGGAGAATCTGCACGTCCTCAAAGCGCGCGGTGTCGTAACCCACCAACGAAATGTTCCGCCAGATGCCACAGGTGATGAGCGTCGGACCCCAATCCCAACCGAAATTGCACGGCATCTTTCGCACATACGCCGCCCCCGGATACTGCCAGGTGGGCAGATGCCGTTCCGCGTCCTTGGTGCGGATGAAGGGGAGCACCGAGTCGAACTTCACTTCGACGGAGTTCGTCGCCGACTTGAGGAATTTCTTCACATCAAATTCCCAAAGGCGATACATGTTGTCCGCCTTGCCGACTTCAATTCCATTGATAAAAACCGTTGCCAGCGTATCCAATCCTTCACAGCGCAACAGCAGATGCCCGTGTTTCAACAGTTCGTCGCTGACTTGAAATGTCCGGCGGTAAGTCCAGCCCAATTCGCCAATCCACTGCACCCGTTTTTCGTTGTCACGGTAAAAAGGGTCGGGAATCCGCTTGGCCGCCAGCAAATCGGTGTGAACACATCCGGGCACGGTGGCTGCGAACCAGTCGTTGCTCCCACTGGCGGAAACTTCCCAAGCGCCGCCGAGGTCGAAGGAGGTTGGACATTGCGGCGAAGCCGCGACGGCGGGAATCGTAATTTGCGCCAGAATTGAAATGGCCAAGGCAAACTTAAACCACCGGGAGCAAAGGCTCTTGCTGATTGCGCATAAACCGCGATGGTTCGAGCCGTTGTCGTTGTCGCTGTTGGCGTAAGTGTCGGTCGTGATGGCGGTCATAACTTTTAGTCATCCGCGAGCACGGGATACGACTTGGGCGCATCAGCAGGTTGCGGAGCAGGAGACTGGTATTCTGCATGACTCATGTTTAGGTCATCAGGTTAAGCGGCAGGCTCAGTCCCGTCCATAGCCCGAAAGAACTACTTTGAACAAGTTGACCCGCTCGACCAACTCGGAAAGGCTTTTCGGGTGCTGGGTTGGAGTGGGGGCAACCCAAGATTCTGGCGACGGCATGAAGGGCGACGCGGGCGTCAATCTGGAAGTGCCCTTGAAGTTCCTGCGTCACGGCCAATGGACGCTACGTAGCTTCGCCGACCGGCCGGGGGCCGACTAAGCGCATAGGCGGCAAATTTGATCAAATCACCGTCACGAAGTATTACTGTAATTTTAAGCGCCAATCTGCTGTGAATGCAGCACAGTTTTTCGTGAATTGCGATAATATCGAATGATTCCGATTCCAATAAAGCCCACGCCAAAAATAATCATTGCCATGTTTGCCGGTTCCGGCACCGCCGTGATGCCCAGACTCCAGCCATTCAATGTCGCCTGGCCGCCCCCCGCCACTTCATCCGCAAAATACAACGTCCAGGTTCCGTCCGCTGCCGAACCGCTGACTGCTCCCAGAGTCCCCGC
>Ga0214164_1000518_pt1 | contig 25261 bp, 20 predicted proteins | sample TroBogepilimnion_13_FD_153003 | JGI IMG/M metagenome (GOLD analysis project Ga0214164, IMG submission 153003) | Freshwater microbial communities from Trout Bog Lake, WI - Practice 03JUN2009 epilimnion v4 | ecosystem: Environmental > Aquatic > Freshwater > Lake > Epilimnion/Euphotic zone ...
AGGAGTAACACGCTGATCAACATATTCATGACGCATACTCATATTTTAAACATACGACATTTTGGCTGATTTATTTCAACTGCAAAATCTGGGTTTATACGGCAATTATGGCACTGTTTTTTTATAAAACTATACATGAAGAGTGCAATTTTATTTAACTATCAAAATCTAATGTTATGAAAAAGAGAGTAAGAGGTATTTATGCCGGTGCGCTTACAGCCATTTTATTGCTGGTAAGTAATTTACCAGGTTATGGTCAGGATGTAGTTTACACCTATGGTATTACTTCGCATCAAAAACATAACTTATTCTATTACCTGCCGCCTACGGCCATGGTTGTTCTTTCGGTGTTCTTTCTGGGCGTGTATCTTATTTACCACTATTGGCACAATGGCAAGCTGATAGATGATTTGTCGTAGATTGACTACCCGGTTAAAGTCGAAATCAGAACTTTCAAAATGTCATAATCTGGCTGAATCCAATTTAGCCAGCTGAATATTTGCTGAGCGTTGTTAAGAATCACTTCAGCTGCACCACCCCCGCCTTAATGGCATATACCGCCAGACCAGTGCGGGTGGTTACATTCAGCTTCTTAAACAGGCTTTCCCTGTAGCCGTCTATTGTGCGCGGACTCAGAAACATCTGGCTGGCAATTTCTTTATACGTCAGTTCGGTGCAGGCCAGTTTCAGAAAGGCGAGTTCATTTTCGTTCAGTTCATTTTCCAGTTTGGTCTCTTGCTGGTGCAACCTGCCCAGTAGCCGCCCGTTCACCAGTTCTGAATGATAAAAGCCATCTTCACAAACCTTAATAATTGCCACCCGTAGCTCGCCCGGGTCCGAATCCTTAAGCACATAGCCACTGGCACCGTTGCGCAGCATCTTAATCACATTGAGCTCGGTATCATACATAGATAGCGCCAGTATATTCATATCCGGCCAGGTTTTCCTTATAGCATTAGCCGTTTCATAGCCGTTCATCACCGGCATATTGATGTCCAGTATACAGATATCCGGCAACGTTTTGGCAGTTTTCAGTTTATCAACCAGTTCCTGGCCATCACCTGCTTCCATCACTACCTCAAAATTGTCAAACTTCGATAGTATTTCAGCCAGGCCCTTTCTCAAAATGGTATGGTCATCGGCTAGTGCTATTTTTATCATACCTCTGGATTGTTTGCATTCGTTAGTATTACCAGTCTTATCGTTGTTCCCTTCTCTGGTTCCGAAGTTACTTTCAGTTCCCCCTTAAGCATAGTCGCCCTCACCTGCATATTAATCAGCCCGATACCTGCATCTTTTTGAGCACCCGGTTTAAATCCGGAACCATTGTCCCTCACTGTCACCTCAAGGCTGCCCGGCCCGTAATTTAGCCCGATTTCAATGTGCGCCGGCCCCGCATGTTTCACCGCATTGCCCAAGGCTTCCTGAATGATGCGGAACACCAGCAATTCCCGTTCATTGCCAATACTGTATTCCTCGCCCTTCACCACCAGATTGCAATCCACTCCCTTTGCCGACCGTATATACTCCAGGTCCTTTTCCACAGCATCTACCAGCCCGGCATTGGCTATAAAGCCGCTATTCAGCGTATGGCTTATATTCCGCAGGTCATGTATGGCCTTACCCAGCAGGTCATTGCTGCTCGTGGCCTGGTCCACAATCTCCTTTTCCCTGCTGCTGTTTCTGATGTTGTAGAGCTGCATCTTCACTATGCTCAGCAACTGCCCTATATTATCATGTATCTCCTCACTGAAATACCTGAAGCTTTGCTCTTGCACCTCCAGCCTGCTGAGCAATAACTGGTTCTGATAATTGTTTTCCATGGTTTGTTTTTCTAAGAGGTTGTGGTATTGCTTTTTTTTGTGGACGATAAGGAATAGGACTAGGGTGAATGCGAACAATATTATTATTAGAGTACCGGCAATAAATATGGTTGTCGCATATTCTGGATTCATTTTTTGGCCATTTTTGGGTAAAATAGAAAAACAAAACCAATTCCTATAAACACAAAAATATTGATTAGTCCCTGTATATTCTGAGCAATTTCAATAAGATGATCATCTTTTGCAATTACTATAATATATGCCCAGAAGAAAAAAGTACCACCATATAGGATTAATGAGAACGCCCAAAACCAGAAGTTAGCATATTTATAAAGTAGGTCTATTCTCTCATCAACCAAAATTTTATACAAAGCAAATAGGGCCATAATGATTGCTGAAAAACTCTCTAAGGTGAACATGTTTGACGCAATATGATTTACTGGTTGCAAGTATTTATAATTGAGATAACCTAACAATGATATTACAATGAAAATTGCAATATTGTAGGGTATTCTTCGTCTTATTTTAATTGAATAGAGGAAAAACAAGCAGATTAAAATAAAATCCAGAGGACAATAAAAATGGTACAAGATCATCGTATTAACTTGCCTATACTGAAATATCCTCACTAATATTTCATTGACTAATCCGGTAGCAATTAAGACATAAAACAATCTTGCTGACTTTTCAAACAATAAAAATCTGTATGCACCAATTGCAGTAATCAACAATAACAAGCAAAAATAGATGTTACTTATCACTCCCATTTTCATGATTTATGTAATGCAGCTACCTGACGCATTATCGCTTTCCTCCATTTACCCTCCCATTCTTTTTGATGTACTCTGCTTGCTTTTTCTTTATTGTATTGAATTTTTGCTTTTTATGTTTTTTGTGACTAAAATGTTCCGGTTGGTGCCTGGGACCTCCACCCTCTGCATGTTCTTTTTTTAGAAAATCATCTGTGACCTGGTCTTGATCGTCAATATTCCCATCTTTCTTCACTCCGCAAACAGGGCATGGCCAGCAGGCCTCAAATGCCAGCATTGAACCCAACTGACCTGCAGCTGGGATATGATTACCAAGTAAGTCCATTCCAACAAAAACCAAGGTATAATTTTCTTGATTATTATTTTTCTGTAGCGAATAGTCTTGTCCTATATAAATTTGCAAAAGCGGCACATTATTATTGGAAATAAAATCCATTAGTTCCGTCGCGTCAAAGGTTATAGACTGTATGAAATCCGCTGAAAGCCTGTCGCTATTGTGATGAGTTCCTTCTTGATATTGCGATACCCAGGTTTTTGCAGTAGCAATGCTTATTGTAGGGCCAGAGAGATCAGAAGAGGTCGCGTATGAAGTGCTCGTTTTATAGAAACAGGGACATTGATTAGGGATATTATTAGCATCAAACTGGTCTGGAGTATAGCAAAATTGATTTGGCTGTGGGGTGCCTGAATTTAGCAATTCAAATAAAGGTGGCACAAACACGGAATTAAATTTAGTATCGTGAGCCAAAATGTATTGGTCGTCGGCAATCTGCAAAGAAGGAACAATAATCAGTCTTACGACACTAAGATCATTTGGATCAATTCCAAAATATACATGAAAATATAACTCTGTGTTGGGCTGCTGTTTCTGTAGTTGCGTGTAATAGTTTATTAGATCGATAGTGTTCATAACAAAAGACAATGGGATAGGTGGATTTGTTTGACTTTGATAATTCTCCACATACCCCTGCAATGTATTTGCTCCTTCTGCATTGTTAGCATTCGGCAATTGAGGACTGGTTTGACCTTGACAAACGTTAATCCCGAATAACAATAAAATAGTAGTTAATATTTTCATAAAATATTTTTTTAAGTTAAGAGTAAATTTTGTTTGATTAAATAATAATTGTTTGAATCGCTTACCACAAATATAATCGACATTTTTAAAGTTGCTTACCGTATTTTCCCCGTTTTTTAAAATTTATAAAAATACGGTAAGCAACTTATTTTCAGAATGGATTGATTACATCAAATGAAAGTGTTACCGGGAAATTAGACCTTACAAATTGTGCATTTGCAGAGCCAGACAAGCCTGAATATACATCCAGTCTTACTCTGAAATTATTTTTTACAGCTACACCTATTGAATTCTGCCATAAAAAGAATGAATTTTGCAATGCTTGTTTTTCAAAATTCTTATTGCCAAGTACATACGAAAACTTTGAAGTATAAAATATCTGAATATTGCCTAATTCTCCTGCTGAATAAGCATTCAAAACAATACCTGAAGTAGTTAAGTAGCCATAAGAAGCGGTATTAGTTGAATCCTTGGGTATATCTATACCACCATTTGAAGATAAAAATGCTTTTATCTTCAAAATATTCCAATCGGTAAAAGCCAGAACCGGAAAACTTACATTGTAATTCAGATTCCCGCCATTTGCTATAATGTTTTGAATTGAATTGCTCGATGTACTTGAACTGCCGGTTGCGTTTGAGCTACTTGTTATGGTATAACCTAGTCCAATCCTGATTGGACCAAAATAATCTGCATAGGCTTCACTACTGTAGGTTAACTTTTGCAGACTGCTGCTATACAACAGGCTGTTATTTGCAAAAAACTTACTTGCAAGTGTATCCTTTTCTGTGAAAAATGAAATGGATTCATCATTATAATAAACAGGTAAAACTTTCCTGTTGTTACATATTTCTCTCAGGAACTTGATATTACTCTTAGCAGTACTTCTATAATTTGCTTTTACACCTTCTGCATCAGTTAAAAGTGCTGCATTGAATTTATCAACAGTATCTGTTCCGTTCTTACTGGTATCTCTGAATTCGATACTTTTTGTTGCTGCTATGGCTTCTATAGAATCACAATCTGTTTTTAATGTCTTCTTTATACTTTTAATTCGCTTTTTCAAACCCTTATGCGTAATTCCATAATAGTCAGGTGATTCCTGCTGCACTTTATTAATTTGCTTATTTAAGGTATCAGCAACCGGTAATATATCGTTTAACTTATACCCCAAATATTTTACCTTATCCAAAATAACATTAGTGACCTTTTTACCAGCAATTTGATTAATTTCAGTAGCATCCATAGGCACATTGATTTTCCTTTGTATTTTATCCAATGTCTTGTTGGATATATGTGTCTTATTAGCAAAAGACACATTCTGCGAATAGCCGCTGAAGCAGCTAAGAATAAATACTCCGGTTAAAATGATTTGTTTGTTGTTCATAACTTTTGATTTTTTGTTCAGGTCAAAAGTCGAAAGAAAACAAAGTGGCTCTAACCGTAAAATAGCGGAAAATATAAGGGTGTTTTCCCCGTATTCATTTGAGAGAGAACAATTAATGTGAGGTGTTTTTCGGGGAGGGGATGACAAAAAAAAATTAACCTTGCCATATGGCATTGTTAATTTCAGACTCAGATTGGGTCTCTCCTATCTAATCAATTTTGGTTTTCCATACCCCATAAAACTAAAAAGCTGAAATTCAGCCCTGTTGCTGCGGTCTCAAAATCCAACGCATCTACAAACTCAGCCCCTCAGCCCATATTCCCTGCACCCCCATCGTCCAAAAACCGCAACACCAGAATGGAATATTAACAACCAAAACCCATCAACTTCCTCACTAATATAGCTCAATACCAATAACAAAAAACCACTATTTGGGTGCCTGCAAAAATTTCAAAGTAACAATAACATGTATCATATTATAAACCAATTAGTTAGACCCGATAAAAATTACATGATGTACCGTATACTGTACATGACAGTACACTTTTCGTACTATCATAAAAACATCTTTTTGCAAATCCAATAACCCTTCCGACCTTTACCCGCCCGCAGAAGCTTTTCAGTATAGGAGGGTTCCCGCCGAAGCTGTTAGGAGCAGTTGCCGGAGCTTTATAATACGTGATAGCGAAGAAAGGTGGTCCAAAAAAGATTATCAGGCAAAGTTTATATAATTAATATTTACTCAATAAAACACTTCTTACGCAATTTTTTTTCACCTGAAAAAATTAAACTGCTTAAAGTCAATAAAATATGTCACTGAATTCTGCAAAAGTGGGAAATTTAAGCCCAAAATGGGAAGCAAAATGGGCAATTTTTGGGAATCAAATGGGTTATTTGATGAAGCAAATGGGTAATTAGTGAAGTAGTTGGGAAGTTTTAAAAAGTAGGTAACATTGTTGAAGAAGTTCCCCCGTTATCAATGGTTGCAAAACCCACGATCAGGTACAAATCAATAAATTAGTATATTTTTAGGTTCTCATACAAAAATCACCTTTATGTACTATTATTGCGTATTGTTGGAAAACAGGAAAGCCGGAGCTCAGATACAACCTCCATTTCAAAAAAACAGAGAAGCCGATATGGTTACCAAAACACACAAAGCATCCTTACTTATAGCCGAAGATGAAGAAAGCCTTCGCGAAGGTCTGAAGCTGAATCTGGAACTGGAAGGTTATGAGGTAACAACCGTGGATAACGGACCGGGTGTTATCAAGATGGTGAAAAACGAATATTTCGACCTCATCATACTCGATATTATGCTCCCTGATATGGATGGTATTACCGTATGCGAAACCATCAGGATGCAGCACAATGATATCCCCATTCTCTTCCTCTCTGCCCGCAACAGCAGTGCCGACAGGGTAGAGGGCCTGAAGAAAGGTGGTGATGATTACCTCACCAAGCCGTTCAATCTGGAAGAACTATTGCTGAGGGTAGATAAACTCGTTACCAAAAGCAAGAAAATGAGAGAACCCCAGGCCATGAGCGATATTTATGAGTTTGATGGCTGTAAAATAGACTTCCCGGGGCATGAGTGCATTGATAAAAACAAAATGACCCAGGAATTGAGCAAGAAGGAAGCTGCTTTATTGAAGCTGCTGGTAGAACATGAAGGCGAGGTAGTGAGCCGCGAGCAGATATTGCAGATAGTATGGGGCTATAATGTTTACCCCACCACCCGCACCATCGATAATTTTATCCTCAACTTCCGCAAATTTTTCGAAACCGACAGCCGCAACCCGAAGCATTTTCACAGTATCAGGGGCATTGGGTATAAGTTTACGAAGTAGGTGGTTATGTTTAGGGCATTAGTTTAGGACCCAATAACATTAGCCATAAATAAGCAACTGCTAATCCACCGGTAAATCCTGCAATTATAAAGGTAAACCGTTGTTTGAGAGGAATGAATTTGACTACAATTACCCATAATATCAGAAGGCTGATTATTCCTGTAACTATATAAACGCTCCATGGGTTCCAGTTAAGGATTCTTGCCAACCTGAATTCATCTCCATGCATCCGTAGTTTACCTGTTAATAAATGAATTATAGCTGAAATAAGATTGAATAGCTCCCGTAACCAGAATAAGGATAAAAACACCAACAGCCATTGGCCGAAAGAGAGTTGATTTTTATTTTTAAATTTCCTTCGAAAGATGAATAATAATATCAATCCTGTTGTGCCTGTTAACATTGTTTGAAGTGGTCCCCCGGCAGTCATTAAGAATCCGGCTATACTATGGCGCTTCTTTAGTTTATCAAATTCCTTTTTTAAAGGAAAATTCAGGTTGTGGTCAATTTCATAAGCGTATTGATTTCTAATAGTGTCCATTCTTAACCATCGGTCATCACCTTTGCCATAAACCGTGAAGGCATAATTGATGTGCGCCTCCCTGAAACCAAAATACCTGGCCGCAAGCCAATGACCACATTCATGAGATAAAGTACCGGCAACAACAGCAATTATGAACCCGAAGAAAAGGTACACATACAGGCGTTTATCAAATATCATAGGCAGCATTTTTGCCAGCATGGATTACAAACGTTTTTTGCCTGTGTTTATTACACAAAATTCACCATTGCAGTTCCGGGTCCAGGTCTTCCCTCCGCATCCGGTTCTCATGCCGGCTTTTTATTTTTTCAAGTTGCCGGTCATAAATCAGGCGCGCTATTTTGGCCGGCACATTATCATCACCCAGTATGGCATTGAGTTTTTGCTCCGAAATGTCGAGCCGATACATAAGCTGGTAAAAGGTTTCAGCCCCCCGCTCCAATATGGTAACTATCCTTTCGGCCAGCAATTGGAGAATGGCCTCTTCCGAAATAGTGCTGGGTAACTCCAGGTCCCAGTCCTGGCGCAAGGCAAGCGCTGTTTCATCTAATATAGTATCTGCCATAATTCAGCTATTTGAGTTGATCGGATCACAAAAACGAATGTGCTGATATACCTTTATTTACATAACCCAATACTAAAGTAAGGAGATGAATACAGACCAGCAATGATTAAAAGCAGGATGTCAGAATACCCGCATTAGTCCGCAGAAAACTACTATTATTCCCATAGTGGTAATACCATATAAAACATAAGGGAATGACTCACTGGAAAATGTGGAGGTAATGGTAAGCAGGAAACTTAAAAAGCAAATAACTGCACCTGCTAGTATAAATGCAAGCCCTTGAGCCCTGCGTTTCGTCTGCCTCAGCTTTATAGATTCCGATACTAGTTCTTTCACAAACCATTCATCGTGCCCTTTTTCCAGCAGGCCCTTTTCTATCTCTTCCCGGCCCTGGCCGTTTTCAAGCAGAGAAAGTACAAAATTGCCCAGGGATTCTGTTTGCAATACCATAAGACCTTTTATTATCTTATGACAAGTTATGAACATTTTATAAAAAACAAAAATTATTCAGATAATTTTTCTTTGATCTCAAATATCAGGCCTCCGGATAATTTTAGTTATCAGAAACCTAGTTCCCGTAACGGGTCCCAAAAGAGGATATCAAAATCCACGACTTTATCATCCACCACCTTTACACCCTCCTTATGGAGTAATTGCTGCATTTTTTCGGGTGGCGAAAAATGGTGCTTGCCGGTAAGCAGCCCCACCCGGTTCACCACCCGGTGGGCAGGTACCGCAGGGTTTACACGATGGCTCAGATTCATGGCATACCCTACCAGCCGTGCGCCCGATGCCGCCCCGATAGCTGCTGCCACTGCGCCGTAGCTCGTTACTCTGCCCTTGGGTATACTGCGCACCACATCATAAATGGCAGCATAAATGCCTTCGCCTTTGAGTGGGCTGAGCAATGGCAGTTTTACTTTGTTTTCTGTTTTATGTGGTGTTTTCATATTTCAATCAGCTATACAATTGTACTGCTTTTAAAATAAATATCGGTGAAAATCGAGAAGGTATTTAAAATAATTATGTTTGATTGTCTGATATTGTATCAGTCAATTGGTACCTTTACCTGTATATTCCTGTTATCATTTTGTGTGCCTTATACTATCAGGAAAGTTGAGGGACTAAAAAATCTTTTTCAAATATTTCACTATTCCCGTTATTGCCATTATATTTGTTCGGCATAAATAATTACTTAACATGAAAAGTATCGCGTTCCTTTTTTTATTTGCTTTTGGATTTAATTCGGTTACCTCTGCTCAGGATTTCTCGTTTGACGAACTCGCCAAACTGAGAAAAAATGACTTTCCTGCTTTTGAAACCAAAGCACATGAAAAAGGTTATGAGCTCGATCATCTCGAGTATAACGAAAGGTGTACCATCTACCGCAAGGGAACAGATGTACTGTCTTACTGCCACTATTACGATGATGGTTTTTCTTACCACAGCCATATAGCCATCAAATTTGAAACTGCCAATAAAGAAGCTTATGAGAAAATCAAAGCCCAGGTTGTTGCAGGTATGACTTACTACAAAACCAGGCTGGTAAGAAAAGCACACAAGCACTATATGGAGCACATTTATGTAAATGATGATATCTCAGTTCATCTGTATGATATCTCGTTTGAAGATGATGACAACCCTTATTTCGAGATTGAAGTAAAATCTATTTACGCGCCATACTAAGCATATTGGCTTATTATCAGAAGAATTTCCTTTCTTATAAATTCTCTTCAGGAGTTATTATTTAGCTCATTGTGGCCTCTTGTTCCAATGCTTCATGCGCTTCTCTGCAATGACAGCAATTGCAGGCATTGAGTGTAATATAATCGGTTCAACCAGATAGCTGATTAATTTAATCCTGAAGAAGCTGAATATTAGGAATAGCGGGCAATAACGGCCCTAATTTAAGCGGTAATTACTACTCGTTTTCCATACCTCGCCTGGGTTTGATATTCTTATTGATGGTGTGATTATAACCTACGGTTTGTGAAAAACCGGCACGAAAAACCGATAGTGATCACCGCCTGTTTATCATAACCGGCATCGCCATAGAGGCTGAACTGATTGGTGATATAATACCGGGCTCCGGCTTTGAGATAAGGAGTTACTGTATGGTCAATTTTAACTGCAGTACTGTCGCCCTGAGGATAAGCATGATACCTGATATTATTTAAAGAAACGCCAACGCCAATAAAAGGATCAACCTGCCTGGTATGCAGTACTTTTCCAAAATGATAAAAAGCCGTCAATCCACCGTTCAGTATCCTGGTATTGTTGGTGCGGTAGCGGGTAAACGCGCCATTATTTCCGGTATAATCCTGCAGATTGTTGTATACAAAAGTATCGTAACAAAATGTTGCTCCCAGGCTTATCTGCCGGGTAAGGCCATATTCAACTTTGGCAAAAAAAGGTATAAAGCCAGTGATGCCTCCTTTAGAAAACCCTGATGGAAGGGAATAACTTTGCCTGTTGTTGTCAATAAACCCAAGGGATGTGGTTGCAACAATCGCATTCTTGTAATAAGGCGCGTGCATCTTATGCACTTTTTTAGCAGCAGTATCCTGCTGGGCCAATAAGGTACCAGTTAGCACCGATAGCAGTAACGTGAAATATAACTTCATAATTAAAGGCAAGCTAATAATTATAACGCTAAAAGCCGGAAAATATTTTCAGCTCGTCAATTCTTGTTATTGTTATGAGTAGGGCCGTTAAATTTCAGGTAGAAGCAGAAAATACCAGATATCGGTGAGAGAGGCAGGTTAATTTGAAATATATTTGGGTTCACTTAATTTGGTTTTATGTGTTTTAGAAAGTTTTTTCTTTTGGTAGCGCTTTTTCCTGTAATCACACTGCGACTCTCTGCTCAGCATATTTCCACAATAGCAGGCTGCGGTATCCAGGGTTTTGCAGGCGATGGCGGTAAAGCCCGTGCTGCAAAACTCAACAAACCATTGGGTATGGCAGAGGATGCAGAGGGTAATTTATACATAGCCGACAATAACAATGATATTATCCGTAGAGTAAATAAGAAGGGTATTATTACCACCTTTGCCGGCACCGGAGAGCAAGGTTATTCCGGCGACCATGGCCCTGCCCAGCAGGCAAAGCTGCACTGGCCGAATGATGTAATTGTGGACCATGATGGCAATGTGCTGATCATAGATCAGGGCAATAACTGCATCAGGAAAGTTGATAAAAATGGAATAATAACTACCATAGCCGGCAGAGGCAGTGGTGGCTTCAGCGGAGATGGCGGCCCCGCTACAAATGCTGAATTGCTTATTCCAACGTCGCTCACTACAGATGTTGCCGGAAATATTTATTTATCAGATGCTGGTAACGAACGCATCCGTAAAATAAACAGGGCGGGTATCATTAATACCATTGCGGGCAACGGCCTGAAAGGGTATACAGGAGACGGAAAAGATGCCAGGAAAGCAGCGCTCGCTTATGTAGATGGAATTGCCAACGATGGGAAGGGCAATATTTATTTCGTGCAGCGCGAGCATCATGTGATCAGAAGGATAGATAAGCGGGGGAAAATTGCAACCATTGCAGGCACTGGAATTGCCGGTTTTTACGGCGATGGCGGCCCTGCAATATCTGCCAGGCTTAATAAGCCCTATGGAATAGCAGTGGATGATTCCGGCGTTGTTTATTTTGCCGATAACGGAAACAACAGAATCCGTAAGATTGATAAAACAGGGATAATAGCTACAGTGGCAGGAAATGCCAATTCCGGATGTGCCGGCGATGGAGGTAATCCGGTCAATGCAGCTTTCAGCTATGTCAATTACATCAGGCTGGCAGATGATGGCGGACTGCTGGTAGCGGATGCCGGTTGTAATAGAATCCGAAAAATCAGTAATTGCCCCGTTGTGAAATTTATACATCCGGAGGGCAAAGTGATAAAAGGTAAAAAGATAATTTTACCCCAATCTGTAAAGGGAGGTAAATGGAGTTCAGTAAGTGCCAATGTTTCAATCGGTGCTGATGGTTTGCTGACAGGTCTGGCTTCAGGACCGGCCTCGCTCACTTATACCACACCGGATAATGACTGCGACCTGCATGTTTATATGACAGGAATAGAGGTGGTAATAAAAAAATAGCAGATATTTGCTTTAGCTCAATAATTTAGTATATAATTTTTGCATAAAACAACTTAGCCCATTTAAAGTAAATAATTACGCTATGTGAATTGTGAAAAACAAGATATTTCGCTAATGTATGGTTGTAAAATTCATTTGAATCTGTTTTTCTGGATTGATAGTGAGATAAAATCGCATATCTTTAAAAATGATTCTTGTTTTCCCAAAAAAATAATGTAACTTTCGGTCTCTAATAGAATTTTTAGTATGTTTACCACCCGTTTGTGGTAAAATGACTGTTTATTTAAGGATTTAGCTCATGGAAAAACTTTATTATCAACTGATCGCAGCTAAAGCTATACGGAACTCCGTAACTAAGAAAGCTTTAAGACTGTTAATGTTAGCTTTTACCCTATCAAGTATGAGCTACATCACTATGGCACAAGTTGTTGTAGGCCCTGCCGGTGGAGGGACAAATATTTGCAGCAGTACCGCGGTGGGAGGGTCCGCGCCCTCGTGTACGGCGTTGGGGCCAATCACTATAACAGAGACGCTCGTCACTGACTTCTCAATTGGCACTGATGGTATCACACTTAACCCGCCTGTGGGCTGGCAGTTTTGCGTAGGTTCCACACCGGTTATTACCTTTGCTCCCGGTGCAGATATCTCTACTATTGGTGCGGCTACTTTTACTTCCAGTGCGCTTACAATCAATAATATCAATGTTGCAGGCATTACCCATAATGATGTCGTTACCATAACAGGTTTGCAGATACAGGCGCTATCGCCTTTCTCCTTACCGGGCAATATATACTCCTCAGCAGAAAGCGGTATTACCGGCATTACTATAGGTACAGGCATAGGTGCATCCAATTTTGGTAATCTGGCACTTATTCCTATAACCATGACGGGGCCGTCATCAGTGTGTATCGGCAGTTGTATTACTGTAAGCAGCGGCCCTGCCGGTGGTACATGGACTACCACAACTTCTGGTATTGCAACTGTTACAGGTTCAGGTACAACAGCAACAGTATGCGGTGTTAGCGCTGGTACTGCAATAGTTAAGTATACGGTAGGTGGTTGTTCCACTACCTATCCGGGCAACATTGTAGTTAACCCCAATCCCGCGCCCATTACCTTTTCTTCTCCCGGATTTCCCGACCACATGTGCGCCTTCTATGATACTATAGTTGCTACAGGCGGTATATCCGGATCATCTTATGGTCTTTTCAACAGTTCAGGCATAACTGTAAATAATCTGGGTTCAGGTCTGGGTAAGGTTTATGCCCACTACCCCGGAGTAGATACACTTTGGTATACCTTCACATCAGGTTGCCAGACAAGAACTATAGTTACTGTAGATCCACTGCCGGCGCCTATTCAGACGCCTCCTTACCAGGTGTGCCAGGGGTCTTGTGATACCCTTACCGATGCATCGGGCGGTGGTACCTGGACAAGTATGACAACTTCAGTAGGTACTATCGGGTCAACAGGAGTATTCTGCGGCGTTTCTGCAGGCACATCATTGATAGAATATGAAATCCCCGGTGGTTTTACCGGCGGATGTATCACCGATACTACAATGACCGTTCTGCCCCTGCCAGCGCCTATTGTAATGGTTGATGAAATTGACGAAATATGCAGTGGCAGCTCTTTTCAGTTAGCAGATGCTACAGGCGGCGGTACCTGGTTTAGTGTTTCCGGTAGCATAGTTTCGGTATCTCCGACTACTGGTGATACTACTACTGTGGCCGGGGTGCCAGGTATGTCGGGCACGAGCCTGATCTCCTACATTGCGCCGGATGGTTGCGCACAGACTATAACGGTAACCATTGATCCATTGCCCGGCTCTATATCCGGCCCTAATGTAGTTTGCGTTGGTGATTCCATTACCTTATCTGATGGTACAGGAGGGGGCAAATGGACCTCAGGCACCCCAACCGTAGCTACAATTGATTCCATTTCCGGATCACTGTTTGGGGTACATGCTGGTGTTACCATTGTTACTTACACTATATTGCCAGGCAATTGTGTGGCCACTTATTCAGTTACGGTTAATCCGTTGCCCAGCCTCATTACAGGGCTGGATTCTATCTGTGTCGGTGTTCCGGCAATAGGTGCTTTATATGATTCCACATCTGGTGGTACCTGGACTACAACATCTGGTGGAACTATACTTCATGTAGATGCTACAGGCGACCCTGTTGATATAGCTGGTGAAGGAATTGGAATAGATTCAGTATATTATACCATTACGGCTACAGGTTGCCGCACCGGTTTTGTAGTTACTGTAAATGCATTACCTCCGCCTATTTCCGGGCCAACTTCATTGTGTCTGCATGATTCGGTGTTATATACTGATATTTCTCCTACCGGCGGTACATGGACCATTGATCCTTCTATCCTGGCTCATGTTGCACTTTATCCTGATTTTGCTAGTGTAGTCGGTGCTTCAGCTGCTGCTGTAACCATTACGTACACCAATCCTTCCGGTTGTATTGCCACATTGCCTGTTACTGTATATCCTAATCCCAGTCATATCTATTCTGACAGCACTGTTTGTGCAGGCTCTACTGTAATATTGCACGATTCAGTATGCTGTGGCACCTGGACAGTATCTAATCCAGGTTCTTATACTGCAGCAACAATAGGTTCAACTTCAGGGATTTTAACGGGAATTGCAGAAGGTACTGTAATAATAAGTTACTTCGCTCCTGGAGGCTGCTCTACATGGGAGTCGTTCAATGTATATGCTTCAGCGCCCATTTCCGGGCCACATACCGTTTGCCAGGGAGGAACAATATATCTTTATGATACCCTACCAGGAACTGGTCCCAACGGGGGGTGGTCCAGCAGTAATCCGGGCGTTGCAACTGTTGTCTCCACTTTATTAGATTCAGGAAAGGTTACCGGTGTCAGCGGTGGCGTAACTACTATTACATTTACCATGGGCAACGGTTGTTTTGTTACCTATACAGTAACCGTATATCCGGTATCCAATATCCTGGTATCCGGGCCTGGCCCGGCAATTTGTCTTGGTGATTCGTTCCTTGTTTCCGATCTTACACTTGGCGGTGTATGGACCAGTCTGGATGGCTTTATAGCTACAGTTACGCCTATATCTCCTACCTTAGCCTGGGTGCACGGGGTAGGTACAGGGGTCACTGATATCGTGTATACTTTACCTACTACCTGTAGTGCGGCTATTGAGGTAACCGTCAACCCGCTGCCGGGGCCTATACTTGGCAGGGACTCTGTGTGTATGGGCGATACTGTTATGCTTTCGGACTCTGTTACTACAGTATCGGGTATCTGGACTGTGACCAATGGTAATGCTACAATCACACCGCTTACCGGAATACTTACCGGCGTTCATGCAGGCTATGATACTGTAGTATTTACTTATCCGGGTTCCGGCTGCCAGGCATTTTTACGAGTAAAAATTAATGTACTCTATCCTATAAATGTTACAGGGCTCAGCCGGGTTTGCGTGGGCAGTGAGTTGTTTGTTTCGGATACTACGCCGGGTACCGGAGTCTGGGGCGAATTGCACCATAATCTGGATACGATTACAAATATTGCACCTATTGTACCTTCCGGTTCATCGGCTACTGACAGCGGTAAAGTGGCCGGAATAGACACTATTACTTATACTATAACCGCAACCGGTTGCACGGCTTATTTAGCTGTCTCCATTAACCCGCTACCTACCATTACCGGACCAGACACAGTATGTGCCGGTACTGCAATAGTTGACACCGGCCATATTCCCGGTGGTACCTGGTCTTTGTATAACGGGCATGCCACCTGGACGCCTACAGGTATAGATTCTACAGTAAATATACATGGCATAACGGTGGGTAATGATACCCTGAAATACACCTCATTACTTGGATGTAGTATAATCAGGACAATTGTTATTGATTCCACACCTACCGGTATTTTAACCACTACGTCATTGTGCGTTGGCAGGGAAGAGCTGGTAAGTGATGGTACTATTGGCGGTTTGTGGACAGCTGTTAACGGGCATATCATTCTTACCGGATCAGGATCAACGGATACGCTACATGGCATTACCATTGGTGTTGACACCCTTGTTTATACATTGCCTATTCATGGTTGTTCTTCACAGATTATTGTAACAGTAGAACCAATTCCTGCTATTACACTTACCCAGTCTCACCCGTCGTATATATGTATAGGCGGCAGTTCGACCATTACAGCCAATGGCGCCGGGGTGGGTGGTCATTATACCTGGACGCCATCTTTCGGTTTGAGCGCCACAACTGGCTCCAGTGTAGTTGCCTCGCCAACGCTTACCACTACTTATAGCGTCACGGCAATATCCCTATATGGTTGCGACAGTACGGATACTATTACAGTACTTGTAGACAGTACCTTCCTGCATATTAAGGTGCTGGGAAGAGATAGTATATGTCGCGGACAGAGCGATACATTGATAGCCTCCGGCAGAGACAGTACCTATTTCAACTGGTTCCCCGGTGTTGCAGGCCTCAGTTGCACCATCTGCGATACTACTATTGCCACACCCGATGTAACCACAACCTACAGAGGATTAGCCATTGATGATTTAGGGTGTAAAGACTCTGTGGTATTTACCATAACGGTCAACCCGCTGCCTATAGTTGTAGTAACGCCCAATCCGGTAGTATTGTGTCATGGTACGCCTGTTCAGTTGCACGCCACCACTACCAATACAAATAATGCCACTGATAAGTTCTCCTGGTCACCAAACCTGTTTATATCCAATGATTCGGTTTACAACCCGATCATTAATGATACCACCAACCTTGTATATGTGGCAAGAGCAACTACAATTTATGGTTGCAGTGATTCTGTGAAGGTTAAAGTATCGGTACTGGATACCAATGTGAACAGCATAATACTGGATACCAATATTTGCCTTGGTTCCAGCGCCCAGCTATACGCCTTCAGTCACAGTGTTACCAGCAATCTGGATATACCAGTGTTTACGTGGTCACCGGATACGGCAATCAATAATCCGGATATCTGGGATCCGATTGTTTCGCCTACAGTTACTACAACCTACTCAGTTCATGTAGTAGAAAATGTTTGTTTTGATACAACAATGAAGGTAACAGTTTATGTTCAGCCTTATCCTGGAATCAATCTGTATCCATACGCTGAGACCATCATTGCAGGCACACCTACACAGCTAAATGCAAGTGTGGAAAATACACCTGTACTGTTCTATGCATGGGAGCCAACCTCGTCATTGTCCTGCGACAGTTGTATGAATCCTGTAGCTACTCCAACGGTTAATACTACTTATACCGTAACGGTATCTTCTATTTACCATTGTGTGGATCAGGATACCATCAGGCTGAATATGATCTGCGACAACAGCCAGATATTTATACCCAATACATTTACACCTAACGGAGATGGTATTAATGACCGTTTTTATGTAAGTGGTAAAGGTATCAGTGTAATTACATTGCTGCAGGTATACAACCGCTGGGGTCAGTTACTGTTCGAAGCTGATAATATACCAGCCAATAATGCAGGATTTGGTTGGGATGGTACTTTTAAAGGACTTGTTCTTGAGCCCGATGTATTTGTGTACATTGTGCATGCCCAGTGCGAACTTGGCGGCAATGTCTTTAAATACCAGGGGAATGTTTCTATAGTACGGTAATTCATAAATAAGCGAAAAAAGAGGAAAAATGAAGCGAATTTTAATTATACTTTCAGGTACTATCCTATCTGCAATGGCTTCTTTCAGCTATGCCCAGGATATCCACTTCTCGCAGTTTTCCGAGAACGAGATATTCCATAATCCTGCACTTACCGGTGTTTTTAGCGGTGAATATAAATACGGGTTAGATTACCGCAGCCAGTGGGGCAGCGTTACAACTCCTTTTAACACCACCATGTTTGCCGGGGAAACCCGTGTACTCGTAAACAGGGAAGCAGGTGATTATGTGAGTTTCGGGCTGGCAGCAACTTATGACCAGGCAGGTACTATCAACTTTACTAGTACCCAGATTTATCCGGCTATTGCCTTCAATAAAGCGCTTGAAGATGTGCACAATACGTACTTATCTGTTGGTTTTACCGGTGGCTATATTTCGCGTAATGTTGACCAGACCCTGATGACTTTCAGCAGCCAGTATGTCAACAGCGAGTATCTTTCCACCAATCCTACTATGGAGACTGCCACCTACAAAAGCCTGCACAATTATGATATAGGCGCTGGTATCAGCCTTAACAGTTCGCTCGACCTGCAGAGTACCATTAACTACTACGTTGGAGCAGCAGTTTATCATATCAACAGCCCGACTGAAATTTTCAGTGGTGGCCAGGTGCTGGTAAAGTTGCCAATGAAGGTGGAACTGAATGCCGGGTTCCATATGCCTTTCAGTGATAATTTCGGACTTACGCTTCAGACAAATTACAGCAACCAGCATCCTTACTCAGAGTTTCTTATTGGCGGGATGATTGACTGGAAGGCTTTGCAGGTGGGGCTACCAAGTATTTTCTCATTTCATTTCGGCTTGTATATGCGTTATCAGGATGCCGTAATACCCACATTCAAAATTGATTTCAAGAATGTATCATTAGGCTATTCTTACGATATCAATAATTCATCACTTGGGTCTCAGGCAGGTGGCGCAGCCGCTACCGAAATTACCCTGTATGTGAAAGGTAATTATAATCATAAAAAGAACCCACGTGATCCGGTTATGTGTCCGAGGTTTGAAGACAGCCCGAATCCGGGAAATACCTGGAGGTAATATTGAGCATGTCACTTCTATAAAATAATTTAAAATGGCTGCGATCTCAAAGATCACAGCCATTTTACTTTTTATTCAGATTGTTCCAGACTTCAAAAAGCACTTCCTGTGCCGGCCTTCCTGCTGGTATTTCCTGCAAAGGCTCACAGGCTATGAGTGATTCATGGCAATCGGCAGGCAGCAACTGGTAAAGCCGGGTTCCCTTTGTTTTCCAGGCCAGCATATCATCGCTTACTTCCTTAATGATCCGGCCGGGGTTGCCCACTACGAGGCTTCTGGCCGGAATAACTGTCTTTGCCTGTATAAAAGTCATTGCACCAATGATGCACTCATCGCCTATTTCGGCTTCGTCCATTATAACAGAATTCATACCCACCAATACGTTCCGGCCAATATTGGCGCCATGAATGATAGCGCCATGCCCTATATGTGCCCCTGATTTTAAGGTAAGGGTAACGCCCGGAAACATATGCACGGTGCAGCTTTCCTGCACATTGCAGCCATCTTCAATCACAATACCTCCCCAATCGCCTCTTATAGCAGCCCCGGGCCCAACATATACATCGCGCCCTATGATTACATTGCCGGTTACCGCTGCCAGCGGATGAACAAAAGAAGATGGATGAACTACCGGTACAAATCCTTTGAATGAATAAAACATAGGGGGCAAAGGTAAAAAAGAGGGTAAGATTTAACCTAAATAAATCGGGGGTATGACAAATTGCACTTTTTCCTCAACCCCAAGGTTTTAGTTGCCCCGGCCTTCAGTTGGGGTATCATGAAACTTGCAGACTTTATCCGAAACTTTTTGGCAACAATTGTCGCTATATGTTTTTGGCTAAAGAGATCTGATTTTTAAATACTCCCCCGACCTTATGGCCGCGGTTACTTCGATAAAGTGTACAATTTGTCCAACACGAAATAAAATGGAGCGCAGTTTTCAGTTAGGTTATGGTCAATGGTTTGTGTGATGAAAATTGTCAATGTAAACAAGTCCAAGGTTTTACAGTTTATTATTCATCGGTAATATAAAATTTTTAAATGCATTGGAGGAATTTTTGGGGTGAAGGGATGTAACAGTTGGGTATATGGTATTGAATATTTGTTTAAAGGTTGAAATATTTTTTTTATGAAATACCCCACCTTTTTCAGATATTAACCTGTCTGTATAATGAGTAGAATTATTTTTTATGAAAATTGGATAATTTTTGCTAAAAGAAAAAAAATGCCTATATTTAAGGTTCAGATGTTTTAATAAAAGTCCGTACTATCCTTTATACTGTTTTAATGCTAGATAATATGAAAAGGCGCTACCACATAATCTTATTTTTATTTACCCTTTTTTCCTTCTGTAAGGTTTCTGCCCAGATAGTTGGTACCGATGTATTTTTGCAAGGCCAGTGGCTGGAGATGGGGGTAGATCAGATGGCTGCATTCGGCACCTGCAGTTCACCTGCTACTTATCATGCCCACGCATGTTGCGGATCTACTACCTGTGCTACCTCTGGTGCAGCAATGGATGCCAGTTATGACTGGGGTCATGATGGCTGGGCAGTTGGTTCACCATGCTTTATGGGGCCTTACACTCAACCCGGCTATCCGGCTGAAGGATGGAGTGTACAGGTTGGCGCTACCGAATACCGCAACTGGGCTGCCGGCGGATTATGTACCGGTTCATTTGATATTACCGGATCAATTACAAGCTATACAAATACAGGGGGCTCTGCAATCGGAACATTTACGGGCTCAGTTGCCGGCCTTAATATTGTGCAGCAAACAAGAGTGGATACTATGGCTTCGTGGGTAGTAGTAACTACCAAACTCTATAATACAACAGTAGCTCCCATTACCGGCGTTTATTATGAGCGTACCTGCGATCCGGACAACTCGTCAGATTGGGGCGGAGGCTCTACTACCGAGAATGTGATTCTGCACCAGAACGAAGATGCCCGGCACGATGTGGAGATTGGTACATATTCTAACTCCGGTGCTTATAATATGGCTAACAGCTGGCTGGCCCTGGGTACCAGGGACTGCCGTGCAAAATGCGGGGTTTTAGGTGGATTATCTCCTTCAAATACTCCTGCAGAGTTATGGGCGGGTACTGGCCCTGTGCTCACTGCCTTTCAGGACAGTAATTTTGCAGATGAAGGTATTTTCCTGGTATTTAATATAGGTACTATTTTGGGCAATGACAGTGCAATAGTTTCTTATTCCTATATCTACGATAGCAGAGATGGGTTCGACAGTGCACTTCCTAATCCGATACTTTCAGTTAACGGCGTTGCTCAGTATAATAATCCCGATACGTTTAATACTTGTACTATTCCCACGGTTAATATTGTGCCGATTAATATCCTGTATGGAGCTGATAAAGACTGGAGCTGGTCTAAATGGACCTGGACGCCAGCCACAGGCCTTGCATCCACCACAGGGGTTTTTAATACGGTTAATATTACTGCGCTTCCCGGCATAACAACCTACACCATTACCGGCACAGACAGCACTATAGGTATGACCGACTGTCAGAACCAGGTGCTTTACCTTACTGTAATTCCTTGCTTCCATGCTACCAGTGATACTCCATGTATGAACGAAACGTTGCACCTGGTTGCCCATGGTGATTCTACCGGCGCTACGTATTTCTGGTATGGTCCGGGAGGTTTTACAGCATTTACCCAAAGCACCACCCGTTTCCCGCTGACAATGACAGATACCGGAGTTTACTATTGTGTAAAAACAGTTGGGGTAGGTACGGATACAATACATGTAGATGTAGTCATTAAGCCTATACCATCCGTTACCATTTCAAGTAATGGTCCGATATGTTCGGGTACTCCCAATAACCTGCTGCTTACGGCAACACCTGATTCTGCCGGTGAAACCTTCAGTTGGAAAGGGCCGAATGGCTTTACTTCCATTCTGCAGAATCCTACAATTGTAAATCCGCCTTCAGCCTATACGGGCTTATATAAGGTAGTTACTACCTGGAACGGATGTATGGACAGCAGCGCATGGCTGATGGTTTTTGTAGATTCTACTCCAGCCGTACCAACTATCTCCAGCAATGCACCTATCTGTTCCAGCCATTCACAAAAACTGGATACACTGTTCCTTAATTCAAGTGACGTAAGTCCGGGATCTACTTATTCATGGGCAGGCCCGTCAGGTTTTACTTCGGTACTGCAAAACCCTACAATACCACAGGTACATGTTCCGGCATCCGGTGTATATACAGTTACGGCCTCTATAGCGTATGATGGTATCACCTGTTCCAACAATAATACCCTTAACGTAGTTATTGACTCCACACCATACCAGCCCGTATTGGGCAGTAATGGCCCAATTTGCTCCGGAAATGCCTTGTTGCTTACCGCAACCAGTACTATCCTTTCCGGATATAACTGGTCGGGGCCAAACAGCTTTACTTCAGGTCTGCAGAATCCGGTAATTACTCCGGCTACAACATTTGCTACCGGAGTTTATACTGTTACAGCTACTATTATATATCCTGGCGGGGTAACCTGTACATCTGATTCAGCCAGTCTTATCGTTGTGGTCGATTCAACTCCGGCTCTGCCAGGAGCAACCAGTAATTCACCTGCTCCTCCGGGCATCTGCCAGGGCGATACTTTATTTCTGTATTCCAGCGATTCTACTGCTTCTGTAAATTATAGCTGGGTAGGACCGGATGCCTTTACCTCTACACAGCAGAATCCCTACATCTATCCGGTGCCTCCGGCAGCCACAGGCGTTTATACTTTAACTGCCATACTGGGTATGTGTTCGAATTCTGTAGTAACAACTGTTACCATTACACCTACACCTATACTGACAGTATCCAGCAACGGGCCAATCTGTACCGGTGTGAAAGATACCATGTTCCTGCAGGCAACCAGTAATCCCGGAACAACCTTCAGCTGGACGGGCCCATATACTTTCGTGAACAATACGCAGAACCCGTTCCGGACACCTGTAATAATGGAATATGGAGGTATTTATCAGGCTATTGCCTATCTTAATGGTTGTCCTTCAGCCCCGGTTAATGATACGGTAATTACCATTCAAACGCCACCAGCGCCATGGATAAGCTGGCTTACCTATTGCCAGACATATGACGTGAACCAGATGCAGGCATATGGCGACAGTATTTTGTGGTATCCCAACAGCCAGGTAGGTTCTTTAGGCACTCTGGGTGCGCCTGTGCCTCCTTCAACAAATGATACAGTAATGTGGTTTTTTGTAAGGCAGACCAACCAGGGCTGCACCAGCGGTTTGGATTCCTTCAAGGTAACTATTAACCCTAAACCGCTTGTTACGGTTACTCAGTCTATGGGTGTATGCCCACACGATACTGCTGTGCTTACCGCTGTTGATACAGATCCTATTGCTTACTACCACTGGGCTCCATATCAGTATATCAGTGATACTGTGGGTGCATCAGTAGTTATCAGGCCTGAAACGGATCTTACATACACCGTAGTGGCAACCAATAAATATGGCTGTACAGATACTGCCTATACCAATGTAACTGTGAAGCCGGCAGCGTTGCTTAAAATAGATGTTGGAGATTCAATCATACTGTATCCCGGTGAAACCTACCAGTTGAACCCGATGACCAACTGCTCTTATTTTGCCTGGTTCCCTCCTTCGGGTTTGAGTGCCGACAATATTTCAAATCCGGTTGCATCGCCACAGATCAGTACCAAATACACCGTAGATGGTGTTACAAGCTGGGGATGTAAAGCGGTAGATTCAATCAGTGTTTACATTGATAATGGCTCACTGCTGGCGCTGCCAAATGCATTTACACCAGGAAACGGGCCTAATAATGAATTTAAGATTCTGATCAGGGGTAATGCCGTTCTGCAGTATTTCAGGATATTCGACAGATGGGGTGAAAAAGTGTTTGAAACTACTGATATAACCCAGGGTTGGGATGGTAATTTCAAAGGAACGCCTCAACCATTTGGTGTGTATGTCTATGAAGTGAGCGCTGTTACCAGCGATGGTCATATGTTTACAAAACACGGCAATGTGACATTGATAAAATAATTAGTCCGGGTATTTTAAAAATAAAGGCCCTGATTTTTTCAGGGCTTTTATTTTCAGTAACAACCGCGCTTTGAAATAATAAGCAGGAAACAGATTTGTAAAAAATATCTTTCATGCATTTAGATTGAGATAAATTATACTGATGAAGAAACTGCTTTTTATTGGTTTATTTTCCCTGCTTATTTGCAACCATGGGTTTTCACAATTTGTAGGAACTCTTGCAGGCTATCCGCTGGTAACAACAGGGTGGAATTATGGCGGATTTGCAACTGTAGTGGATAGCACTATTCAGTTGACCACACCTGGTACCGATGAGAATGGCTATGTATACTTTGATTCAGCCACCAACCTTACTTCTTGTGCACAGTTCTCGGTGAAATTCGATTACAGGATCATACCACCAACAGGGGGTGCAGGAGTAGCCGATGGGATTGCCTTTTTTTACATTGCCACTCCGCCCAGCGGGTTTATTACCGGAGGTGGTCTTGGGCTCCCGAATCCATTGACCGGTATGGTGTTTACACTCGATACCTGGGATAATGATGGTGATGGGCTCAATCCGGAGAGTGAACTATTTGGTTATCCTACACCGCTTACCTATAGCGAAGCTGATTATGCGCACCTGATTACAATTATAAATCCGCACCTTACCTTTATGGATGATGCTACCTGGCATCATTGCGAAATAGATTATAACGCGGGTAACATAACGGTTTATTATGATTACAGCATAATTCCGGGAATGACAGGTTTCTACCTCATTTCAATTCCAACCGGTTATTTTGGTTTCAGTTCCAGTACAGGGGCAGGGTACAGCACACAAAGCGTAAAGAATGTACACATAACAGCAACGGGTATTTCTTTTCCGCCAACCGTAGTATCGCCTGTCACTTATTGTCAGTACTCAACAGCCTCACCACTTACTGCTACAGGTACAGGGCCGTTTCACTGGTATACAACCGATACGGCTACAGTGGTATCCCTGCCTGGTGGCTTTGTGCCATCAACTCTGGTTGCGGGAAGTACAACCTATTTTGTGCGTCAGGGCGTAGGCGCTTGTATCAGCCAGCCCGATTCTGTAACCATTGTTGTTATTCCCCGGCCGCCTGCTCCTGTTATTACAGGTATTACAACCTATTGCAGCGGAGATACACCAACTCCATTTACCGTTTCCGGTGCTACCGGAACAGTACTTTGGTATACCACAGGTACGGGTGGTACAGGCAGCACCACACCAACTGTAATCAGTACTGCAACAGCAGGCCTTACCACCTATTATGTGTCTCAAATTGCAGGAGGTTGTGAGAGCCTGCGCGATTCAA
>Ga0214164_1000522_pt1 | contig 25220 bp, 10 predicted proteins | sample TroBogepilimnion_13_FD_153003 | JGI IMG/M metagenome (GOLD analysis project Ga0214164, IMG submission 153003) | Freshwater microbial communities from Trout Bog Lake, WI - Practice 03JUN2009 epilimnion v4 | ecosystem: Environmental > Aquatic > Freshwater > Lake > Epilimnion/Euphotic zone ...
ACTTTGTCCTACACGAATATCTGGAGCCCAAGTTAATGGAAATTTCAACTGGCTTCCGTTACCGCTAAATGTTTGAGTTTGTTGTAATTGAGTTATGTAGTTTGTGTGTGACACACGGTCAAATCTCATGCCAATAGTAGTAGTACGAATAACAGTTTCGCCAATAATAGCAACTGCTCTGGCTTGTACTCCATCAACCCGTAGTCCGCCGTCTAAAGTAATTGTAGGAGTTGTTAAGTATCCGCTACCCGGTGTTAATAAAACAACACGAGTCACAACACCGTTGCTGATAAAGGCTCTACCAGTAGCGCCAAGGCCACTTTCGCTAGTAAAGACTACCTGAGGAGGAATATTATACCCAGATCCGCCATCAATTAACACAATTTCTGTTACAATGAAACCCACATTATCTAACCAGAATTTCCAAGGGTATGTTTCTATAGCAGTATCGCTAGCAGAAAGTTTGCCGTTTTGAACAGTCACATCAATTATACCAACTTTGCCATTTTCATAAATTGGCATTATATCAAAGTCAGTAATAGGTAACTGAGCAGTATCCAAACTTTCATAGTTGCTTACATATTCCCTGACTTTTGTTCTATAAGGTTTAACTTCCGCAACATAGTCTTCAAAGTTTGCTAAATTATCAACTGGATAATTCACTGGTTGATTTAACGCACCAACGTTGTGTTGTGCTTTAACAAAACTAGTTTTAAATATCCAATCTACATATACTTGTTCGCTTAACACATAGTGAACGCTGTTGAAGAACAGATTTAGATATTCTTGTTTTAAATTATCTATAAAAATATTATTTTTAATAGTGTTTAATATAATTCTCAGTTCAGCTGATGCTACTGTATCAAATCCTTCAACGTCAAAAATACTAGAATCGTAACCAACATCTGTTCCTGAGAAGTTGTACAAACTAGTTTTAAACTGTATGGTACCATTTTGTATACCCACAGTTTGATAACTTTGTGTCCAATCAAAAGATGATACATTGCTATATCTTTTTAATAATGTCCAGTTACCTGAGTTGTTATTGCTAACACGGACTAATACACCAATACCGTTATTGGTTAATGAATTGATACTGTCCGCTATGGTGTATAACTCGGAAAAATTGTTAACTACAAAATCTGGAGCATCAAATTGAGAATATCCAGTAGCATACCAGTCAGCGTAACTCCAGTAATTTCTTACATCATAACTTTGTGTTAATGTTCTAGACCATTGTTTGTAGACAGGATCGTAAGTGTACACACTCCATTGATTGTTTGCTTGGCTATCACTATGAACTAGTACAGCATAGTTTCTAATAGAACATTGTGTATTATTATCATACCCGTTGCCTGGGGATAAAATAGTAGCACCGGTAACTTGTCCAAGAGCGTTAATAGTTGCTCTTACTACTGCGCCTGTTCCTGATCCAGAAATTTCTATATATGGAGATGTTGCTAGTCCATTTATACTAGGGACGTAGCCTTTACCAGCAAAATTTATTATAATACCTGTAACTTGTCCGTTTGTAACAATTGGACTTAAGTTTGGTTTAGAAAAACTAGCAATAGTAGCATATGGTAACTCAGCATCTGTATCCAATATAGCATCGTACAAGCCAGCAACCACTGTTGGTTCTTTATCATAACTTGTTAAACTGCTAATGTTAAGTTCAGCAATTTGATTATTAATCATTACCCCATTTGCTTGTTCGATCAACTGCTTTAATGCTTCGAATCGATTAATGAACATACCCTGTCTAGGTCTGTTTTCTATACCGTATTTTAATTTAAATGGTAGTCGCGGATCAGGGACAACTTTACCTTGTTTATCTATTCCGCACAAACTATCAAACCATTTTTGTTCAATTGTTTTAGGTAAATTAATATTAGGATCATTACTAATCATTTTGTACTGTGTATGTACATTCTGATCAGTTTTATCTATTTCCCAATATTCTACGGACAGTACAACATCCGATGCTGTTAGATAACCTTTAACATTAGTTAAACTAAATGTGCTCAATCCAGTAATTGCTAGATATGTATAATCTTGTCCTCGAGGATTAGCAATTAGACTTGCCACATCCATAGCTGACATGTTTCTTCCAGCCACATACGGAATTACAGTTTTATTCTTAACCCAGAAATAATAAGTGTTCTTAAATGTTTTACTAATTTTATCATATGACTGAGTTACCGCATAGGCTGTGTCACCGTACAAACTCTTGCCGCTTATTCCGCTAGCTAGACCGGCATTGGTATCAGCTTGGAGATCCCATTGACTTGGTTTTAGGGTAGATGATACCCATTCGTAAATGTCTATGCTAGCATTAGTAGCTAGTTGATTCCAAGTACTGTTTCTATAAACAATATCCTGATCATAGCTGTTGATAAATTTAGCTGTTCTTAGATCCCACCATAATTGACCAATTTGTTTTTTTGACCATATACTAGTGGTATTCACGACCAAATTACTTGGTCCTACACTATAAATTGCTGGATCATAGAAAGTTTTATATCTGATTTCTTCTTCAGCAGGTCCTGGAATTTTTCCTTGTAATGGATCTACTACATCTAAATATTTTAATAAACTACCAGTTGCTCTATTATACAAAAATGCTTTTTTAATTTTTTTAACATCGGCAACTGGTACTTGATTTGTGTGTATTGTCCAAGTATATGTGTTTGGTAACTTATAATAATTATAAACTACACCTGTGGAAGTATAAGAATTTACAGTGGTATTAGGAGCTCCGGCAAATATCTGATTTGCTCCCACAGCAAATGCCAATCCTAAACCGTCAGTGGTAGAACTTGTTGCTGATATTGTTTCGCTGTATACCCATTTTGTATCATAGCGATCGTATATGTCAATGCGCCCAGATGAATTAACTGTCGAAAAGACCACCAATGTCTTATAATCATTCATAAAGGCAATTTTAGTTCCAAAATCATCTACAACATCTGATCTAGGATTGACAGAATAAGTGTTAGTAGTGTCATATTGGCCAGTTGCTAACAACGGATATACTTTAACAACGCCAGTTGTCGAAGCTTCTGGATCGCTAACAGCAATGTATTGAGCCGAGTCTGAAACACTAATACTTGAAGCAAACGCAGTTGTTATTCCTGATATTGTCTGACTAAAGACAAAGCCATTGCCTGAATTTTTGTATATTGTAAGAGATCCAATTTGTGATCCACCGCTTGCCGCAACAGCCAAAGTCAATCCATCATTACTTACGTTTATCGAACTACCAAAATTGCTACCTGTAGTTGCTCCCATATAGGTGATATCATACTGCCAGCTGGTTGTAACAAAATTTAGTACACCCGACGGTGTGCTATCTGGGCTTCCTGAAAGTTCAAGAGTTGTACTACTTAATACTGCCGTAACTGTTTGGCCGGTAGTAAATCCTACACCCTGAACTACTAGTCCTACTGTAATACCCGTAGTACTAGTAACTACTAGTGTAGCATAACTACTACCAATAGGATTGTAGGCAGAACTTGCTTTAATGTTGGAAGTATAAATTAATTTATAAACACGGCCTGTACCGCTGTTATATCCAACTGCTCCTACATATAGTTCATTAGTATTAAATGCGATTGTTGATCCAAATTGTTCTCCGGTAACGTGACTTGGATCTAATCCAACAGAAGGACTTACAATAGAATCTACTAATGAATAACTATTTCCAAATGATTGTTGATATAAACTAATCACACCTTGATTAGTATTCAAACTGTTATTAGCTATTGAAGTAATATCTACTGGAATATATGGTATTTGGTTCCAAGCTGATATGCCGTACGGCGCAACAATTTGATAACCATTAACAAATCCAGTAATAGGTGTTGGTAAAGTTACTAACAAATCATTTATAATATCTAAACCGCCAACACTGCTACCTTTGATTAATACCTGATCTCCTGCAAGATACCCTGTTCCTGTGCCTGACACTGTAACAGTATAACCAGCTAGGACGGGTTTGACAGTAAATTTTGCTCCAGACGCTAATACTACAGAACCTGACAAACTTGTATAAGTTTGCGGTGGAGTTCCTACACTTGACCAAGTGATAGTACTAATAGATGCTTGAGCAACTGACTGAACTATAATAGTGATATCGTTAACCGAATCTACACCGCCTACTTGAGATCCTAAAATAGTAATTCTATTACCTACTTTGTAACCTGCTCCGCCGGATATAACATTTACTGTATAACTTGTTCCAATTACCACAACATTGAATCGAGCACCTTGGGCTTGATTTTGAGTAATGCCTGTTACATTACTATATTGATGTAATAACGCATTGGTTGTTTGATAATAATAGGTACCGTCCGTTACGATAGCCTTAGCAATGTAATCAATATTGTTAGGTGTAGAATATATGCCTTTGTAATTAGTTGCCACATATCCAGATGTAGGACTGCCTATTACTAGCCATTTTTTATCATTACTTATTGCCACTATTGTGGCAGCAGATGCTCTTGAATTTTTATTTACTGACCCCACTAGAACACTAAAATCTGATATATTTTGTCCACCAAGATGTGATACATCGACAGTTAGCTGATCGTTTACTTGATAATTTGTGCCGCCGTAGTTTAATAAAATACTAATTACTAGTCCATTGGCAACTGTTACTGTGGCTGTAGCTCCTGATCCGGTACCAGTAGTAGTGTATTTCAAAGGAACATTTGGATATACAGTTGTTCCAGTAGCTGGTACATAACCTGAGCCGCAATTATTACTTACTTGAACTTCAAAAGGAGTATTTGATTGACCTCCAAGATATTTTGCGTCTGCTGTTAGTATCTGACCACTTACATACTGTGTATTATATCTTACTAATTGAACAAATGTAACTACGCCATTAGTGATTGTAATGTTTGCTACTGCATCAGTTCCGGTACCGCCGATCAACGGCACATTAGAATATGAAGCTATACCATTGGCTGGCAAGTAACCTGACCCACCTGATACCAAAGTTAGTGATAAACTTAAGCCAGACGTATTAAAAGATGTCAGTGTGCCTTGAACACCCAATCCAGGTGTTCCAGAATAGTTAGCTGAAATAAAAGGTGTTTGAATTAATTGATTTCTTGACCAATCAGTTACTATACCCGCTTTTGAATATATAGCTGTTTGTCCGTCTGATGCTGTTATTGCTGCAATATCTCCAGCTTTATTCATAGCAATCGCACGACCAAAATTATGATTATTAGCTAATGCCTGGTCATTAATGACTGAACTATAGTATACAGGATCATAAATCCAGCTAGCCCAATTGGTATTAGATGCTGAAATTTTATCAGTCCATAACAACTGTCCAACTACCGGAGTTAGTGGGTTTAAAGATTCCAGTTGATCTATCGATGAATTTAAAGCACGTTGAGATATAAAATAAAATATTTCAATAGTTGCTAGGTCATTAAAAGGAGCAAACACTACATTAGGTTTTAAATTAACTGTAAATGAATTTGTAGTCGTTGCTGTTATCACATAGAAACCATTTATTTTTGCCGTACCTATAATTCCAACGCAATCTCCTATATTGAATGTAACTGTAGTAGCTACTGTAATAGTGATTGTATTTGGTGTAGGACGAGTATCAGATGTAACAGATCCTACCGATCCGGCAGCATATTTTAATGTGTATCTATAAACATTCCAGTCATAAGGAGGAGGAGCAAACGCACACCATATATAATTGCCATCAACATATTTTGTTGGATCATAAGAAGTTATATCTAACAAATGACCTAAACTTAAATTAACATCTTTTGAATTCACATAGCCTGCGCTGAGCAACAAAGGTTTATATTTTTTAAGAACGGGCCACGGGTTAGAATCGTATCCGTTAGGTAATACATATACATCGCTGGGCAAAACTTGTGTGATAAGTGGATTTAAATTTTTATCTATTTGATTAACTAAACTGTACCCTTGGGGATTACTTCTTACTAGTCCTTCATTTAATACAAATTCAATTTGTTGATATGCGTTAGCCGCACCATATTGGCCGACTCTTACTGCCCACTCTTCATAAAATACTAGACTTTCTTTGTTTTCGCTACTAAGCACATCAAATAATTTATTAAGAACATTCTGCGTACCTTTTTCTCTAATCATTCCTTGGTAGAATTTAAATTCACTAACATCATCTTGAATAATATTATCGAGATACTGACGTTTTTGATAACCAATTAAATGCTGACCCATTTTTTGTTGTGCACTATCAAAGCTGTCGACATCGAGTCCATAAAAATCCTGGAACTGTGTAGCAATGTTCGTCCAGTTAGGAATTATCTGACTAGTTGGTTTTTTAGATAATTCTGTCCATTGTGTTAAATCAAAAATTTCTTTACCTGGTAAAAAAGCATTAGCACTATAATAGTATCCTTGATAATTTATAATATCACCAAGATTATAATCTTGCCACTGTTGCCAGTTTTGTATTTTTGCTGCATCAAAAATAAATCCTGGAATGTCAAGGCCGCCGTACCAGCCCGTGGTAATATAACCTGAAACTTTGATACGTTCTTGTCTGTAACCACTTTCTGGATTGTAGATAGTATCATTAAATATTGTAGTGTTATTAAGAATAACAACATGCTCATGCTGAACAAGATAAAAACTTGCTCCGTAAATACCGTCTTTATTTCTTGGACTATATTGTACTGTATTGTTTTTTCGATAGCTATCTAAATCTGCTTTAGATATAGCTGTACCATTTACTTTAAATATTTCATATTGATTAAAAGGATTATTAATATCGTCTACTACATTTAATGGAGTTACAAACGTAATATTACCAGCGGCCGGACTTAAACTTATAACACTTGCCCCGTCAACACTCAATCCGTCTAACTTATTAAAATAACTATATTCAAATACGTCCGATGCTGGTACATTTCGTAAAGCACTATAGTATTCACCATTGTATCGAACAATATTTCCGTAAGGAACTACTAGATTTGGTGTCCAATCTGCCCATTTATCGTGTCCAGTACTCCATTTTTGAGTCGACCAAAACATAAACTCTTTGGCACTAGTTTCCCAGTTGCTTACAATTCCTAAATTAAGATTGAATTGATTGAATAGGAATCCTTGATCTTTTAAATATTCACCGTAGCCTAACAAGAAATCAACTACGTCCTGTTGAGTACTAAATGTTGTCCCATAAGGTACTGTAATTTCTTGTGTATTATCCCATGCTTTTCTAAAATTAGCAGTAATGCCACCGATGATTGGTAAGAACGGTAAGCTAACAAATTGTGTATTATCAAAAGTTACACCCGAGGTCGTTAACACTAGTGCTTTGAAAAATCCGCCGTTATATTTTATAATGGTTCCTGCGGCATACTGTTCATTAGGCGCCCAGTTAACAAAACTTTCTGAAATACCGCCAACATTTATGTCAGCACCTGGTTGAGAATAAGCATAGTACTTAAAGTATGGTTGGGTTTGACTGTAACCACTTACTTGGTAACCGCCTTGCAATCTAGTTACGATAACTCCACTGTACGTTAATTTTTTAGTAGGACTAGAACTGTTTAAAAAAACTTGATAATCTTCTTTGGGAATAAAGACACTACCTTTGCTACTAGGAGTTTTACTATCTAGTAATAAATTAAATTGATCTTGATTTGTAAAAGAACCAACTCTATAGGACAGACGAATATCCATAGTTGTTAGATCATTGGCATAACCTTCATAGGATTTTAAATTATTACTAAAAATATAATTTAAAATAAGATTGACCACATAATTAATAACACCTGCGGTTGGTACCCGAGTAGTGCTAGAAGAAATACTAGGTAATATAATATCTTGAGGCCTGATTCTTAATCCAGTGTCCTTGTAAATCAATTGATTAGCTTTATTTCGTACAACACGACTTCTATCTAACAACACACCAAATGTTTTAGATGGAGTTAATAGTGCGCTTGTAATTAACAAACTAAATGGATAATGGCTGCTCCGACGCCAGCTGGCCTCTACCGGAGCAACATCTCCAAATACAAAGTTAAAATCTATGCTAGGTTTTATTGTGCCTAATGCTAGCCCTGAAAATAATGGACTAATAAGATTTCCAGATTCGTCAACTGGAATATGATCCATCAAAAATGGTTTTACATAATCTGCCAAATAGATGCCTGGTGATCCTGGAGCTCGTAGCATACCGTCTGCGATATCTTGCCACATTACTTGATTATCTTTAGTATATGGAGCAGGGCCATATATTTGATCCCACCAGCTGGGTTTAATAGTTTGTCCTAACATTTCCCAAGGACAAATATTAGGTCGGTCGGTGTTCAATAACCAACGATACACACCTCTCCAATATCCTGGTAAACTTGTCTTATCAGGAGCACTATTCTTAGAATAGTTGTAGGTAAAGCTGTTGTTACTATCATAACTTAGTGGTTTTGAAAAATCCACACCAACTTCTTTAGCCCAACGATAAAAATTAGGAGCTAGCACTTCATTAAATTCATCTCGAGTATATGAGTTTGTTTTACCGTAGCTAGGAATTAGATTATGTACATCAAATATATCTGGATTATATTCAACTTTGATATTATTAAAAATACGTTTTTCTAATTCTAAGATTAAATCATCACGATAATCTCCATAAGCCAGTACTTGACTGCCATCGTGACCTTGTATCATTAATTGAGGAGCAACTAGTGTAGTATCTAGATAAATCTGTGGCTCGTACTTGGGGTAGATGCCTAATTTAGTAGGTGTTTCTGGAACAAAAGACCCATCTGTATTATCATATTCCACTGTTGTAATTACATCACCGTTATTCATTGTTAACGAGTCTGTCATTACTACAAAACCTTGATTGTTAAATGTATAATCTCTACCGTAAATTAATTGTAAACCATTTAGATAAACACCCACTGCTTTATTTGAAAGAGTTTCTAGTGTAAATACCGTACTTAGTGGATATGTTTTAATTCTATAATCTACAACTGTGATATTTGTACTTACTTTTGCTCCATAAGGAATCATATCGCTAAAATAATAAGGAGCTGTTTTAGGCTTATTACCATTTATTTTTTGCATTATAAGTTCTAACATCACTGACGGTTCAGCATCAATACCTAAGTTTTCAGCTGTGGTAATAAAAATTCGTTTAAAATGATTATAGTCATCTCTACTTTGTTCAATAGCTCGTATAACATTGTTTGCCTCGCTGGTAATATGATACATTGACAAACTTGCCGGACCACTATGCTGTACAAATTTAGTGCCGTATGCTGATGTATTTCCTAAATCTCTAAGATTACTGCGACCTGGAAATGAACCAACAAATACTGTTTCTAAATTATCTACTATACTGTTAACATGATCCGATACTTCGCCGAGTGTGAAATCGCCCATTGAGTTGTTTAGTGGATTGTTTTGTAAATTAATAGGTATTTCATAATAGCCGTTGCTATTAATAGGCTGATCTGCAAACGCTCTAATCGTCAATACATCGGTCAATGCTATTGGAGTTGCCAATACTATCTTTTTAAACAGTTGACCGTCTACTAATTGCCATAAACTAGGATCTACTCTTTTACCGTTTACATATACTCTAACAATTAGATCAGATAAATTTGAAATATCATCAAATATATCTAAATTAAAATTATTTGTTTTATTAGAATTTTCATAAATTCTAATGGCGGCTTGAGTATTTGTAACTAATGAAGTTTGCCAGCCATTATTATATACTGTATCACCGGCATAAGTTTGACCAACAAGATAACCCACATTGATATTTTTTGTTAGTAATGCTGTATCTTTTTTGTATTGAAAACTATCTGTGGCAAGATTAAAATTAAAAACAATATCGCCTATGTTACTGACATTTTTATAACTTAATGGAAATCCCAAAGTTTTGTCAGCAAAACCAGATCCAATTTTGTAAGAAAATACGGCTGTACCTTTAAATGTTGATCCTGAATAAACGCCGGTATCTCCATAGCTAATGCCGTTATCGTCTACAACATCAAATAACGGAGTCTGATTGGTATCACTCTTTTGCTGGCTTTTAATCCATGTTGTACCATTAAACCAATACATTAAACTTTGATTAGTGATACCTTGATTAATTAATACTGTTTGATTTAATTCAGGTGTAACTATTTCAACTAAATGTATTTGTTTTGATTGACCTGTATGTTTTACATCTATGAATTCTACACGATATATTTTATTAGTCACTAATGGATCGGTATCTGCTGTAAATAAAATTGTCTGATTATTTGCTAATGAGATTCCGTCAATACTATAGCCTGCTGAACCTTCGATGGTTGAAAATACATCTGTTGTAAAATTGTCAATTAGATCAACATCATCTATAGCAACTGTGCCAAAATTAAATAATTTTAAATCTGCTTTAAATTCAATAATAGGACGAGTTGCCCTTGCCAATTGATTTAAATTAGGAATATCTCCGTTGGCCACAGCACTAGCAGTTATTACATCTTGGTGGAACCAACGATTATAACGTGACCAAGGATTATGATCTCGGCTAGCACGATTAATCACAATGTAATCTGCAACCGCCGCATAGCCTGTTGCATCACTAAAGGGTTCTTGATCAAACGGTGTGTTATCAAATTCAACAGTCTGCGATACAGTATACGGACTAACAATTTCTAAAACACTTTGAGGAACTAGCTTAATCGCAGTACCAACACCTTCTACATAGTAGTTTCCTGTAGCATATTTTGCCGGTGTAACATTGCCGCCAAAATTAACTTTCATTCCGTTACTTAGCTGTGTACCATTGGTTAATTTGTAAGTTTTTTTACCTAATACATCTGCTTCAACATTGATATAAGTATTTTGATCAATGTCATAAATTTCTATCACGCCACCAAGATTAATATCATTTTCACTTTGATAATAAATCATAGTAGGAGCATCATTGGCTATGGTCCAAGTAATCGTTCCTTTCTGTACAGCATACGTGTCTATACCGGCATTTAGATATCTATCTACTTTACCTGTAGTTCTTGACAATTTAAAACTAAAAGCATTTCCTGGACTGTTGATTTCAAATGTATAAGTTTGACCTTTGTATAATTTTAATACAGGGTTTGGAGTAAACCCGTTAGGAGTAAACACATACTGATTATCTTCACCTACGGCAACTAGATCAACTTTTATAGTACTAACTACTTTTTGTTGCTGACCAAACACAGTAATTGGTTCAGGACCGTAAGGAATCCAATAATAATTTTGAAAATTAATTATTTTATCCCAATCGATGTGCGGATCCCAACTGTAAAATTCTTCTTGATTTAATCTGGAGTGATTGACAGTATTGCCGCCAAATACTCCTAATTGATTAATATAGTCGATGTAATCTTTATAAAATGTTACATTGTTTAAACTATCTTGAATTACAACACTGGGCTCTAATTGATAATTTTGTCTATTTGTTTCTACAGCAGTAACATAGATATCCGATCCTGTGGCTGCTTTGGCATTTTTTCTTCCAATATAACCGTTAACCTTTTTTACCGAACCTGGTTGATATAACTGATCAAGCGTTGCTTGTAAGAATTTTTTATTGCCAGGGGTTTGATAAAACCCAGGTAATAAATTAGAAGTAAGACTGCTGTTTCCAAAAGGCGTATTATTAGCCATTAGATGCTCCGTTTGTTGCGCTGGTTATATTTTGTGTATTAAGAACTGTGGTCAATGCGTTGCCTGTTACTGTTTTAAGATTGGCGCTGGTTAATCCTGATACTATAACTATATCGCTAGCTTGGGCACAACTTATAAAAATCTGATTGCTAGGACATTGAATTTCAAACAAACTACCAAAGTATTGGCCTGCTTGCTTTGGAACGATAACAAAACTAGTAATGTCTGGATTTAATTGTGTTAATACATAAGTGGATAATTCGGTAAAATAGAATGTATCACCAAAATTCCAATTATCTAGGGCAAAGAAAGTATTGATAGCTGTTAATATTCTAGCAATGATATTAGAGCTACTGGCTGTACTGCTTGAATTTTGAACTACATTAAATGTTGCTTGTAAACTTAAATCTGCTTGGGCTCCAAACAATAATTTATAGCTGACTGGATGATAAACAATTTCATCGCTAATTGATTTGATTAAATTTAAATTAGGACTCAATGCTGAATTTAATTCGTTACTGCTTGGGGGCAACGGTTCAGTTGTTACTGCTCCTGAATTAATCCATTGTCTAAAGTTAGTATCATAAGTTTTTGTTAAAACATAAACATCCATGATATTACTTGCGCTAGGATCAATACGACTATCATAGTCAGCACTATGAGTATATTGAAATTTTAATTTATCGCGACCAACATACACTTTGTAATCTAATGTTGGAACAAATCCAGCACCGTTGACATACTGTGCCACGTAGTTAGTATCAACAAAATAATAATATTGCCCGTTGATTCCGCTTCCTGGTTTAGTTGGTAAAATTGTAACCGGGCCTGTGCCGCCAACTACTGGATCGTTTACCACATATTTGTAATCTTCTTCGCCTTGGCTTATCATATATCTTTGTTGAACGATGTAAGTTGTAGCATTGTCGGGCGCAACTATATCTAAAAATAATTGCGGATCATCAACTATACCACTATTTGTACTATCAGCAAAACTAACAACTATTTTACTAGGATCAATATATCCATCTTGGCCATTGTATTCGCTAATAACATTCCAAGTATAATCAAGTGTAAATGGTATAGTAGAACTTGGTTGTTTGTTTACACTTAATATTTTTATAACATCTTCAACTATGGCAGTATTAATGGTGTCATAAATTTTATTGTTTGTATCAAAATAGAATGTAACTTGTGAATCGCTTTCAAAAACATATCGAAGTTGTCTCGAAGTTACTGTGTAATATTCGTTATTAGTCGTAAACAACAACATCCAGCTAGAATCTTTGTTGGCATTAGTAAGGTCGCCTTGATTACCTAGACTAAAAGATCCTGTTGTATTTAAATTTGTTTCAAATATAATTTGCCAAGTTTGTGTAGATCCATTATAACTTAGACCAAATGGTTTATTAGCAAACAACAAATCAATCATAGTTGTTATTATTGTTGAACTAAATGTACGAGTAAAATTAGGAATAATTTGACTTACGATTGCGCCAGTTGGTATCGATTTGTTCAACATGATTGCGCCATAACCAGAAGCTAATATTCCAGTATAAGAACTATTAACTAGCAATCCGCGGCCATCGCCAGATACAGATACAACTTCAGCCCATATATACCCAGTTGCGCCAGCTTGAGTTGTATCACCCGATACTAAAATATTATTATCAGTTGTATCAAAATATTGTGTTGCTGGATTAGGAACTGTAAATTGTATCAAAGATCCTGGTGTAAGATACTGTAATGAAGTATTCGTATAGCTACTAACTTGTAACGGTTCAGCATTGGTAGTAGTATCAATAAATCCTGTCGAGTTTGTTGTACTAGATGTCACTTGATTCCAAGCTACATTACTGTTAGTTAAAGATATTAGATACTGTTGATAAAAGAAATTTCTTAGATTTGGATCATTTAATGTATCATAAATTTGTCCTAATATCACTCCTTGAATATCGGTTTGTGTTATATAACTAAAATTAAAACTAGATATAAAAGGCTCCTGATATATAACACCATCGTCAGCAAATAAATTTGTACTACTGTATTTTCCTGTAGGATCTACTAGGTCAAAATAACGACTGATACCACTGCTGGTGCGATTAAGAGCTTTTACCTTAGCAACTTCTGTAGTTGAACTCAGTGGACTAATATTATAATCTTCTCCGGTAATCATACGGTTTTGTGTGTAATATGTTTGAGGAGCATTGGTTTTAACACTAGCATTAGTTTCGCTAGAAGCTGAATTTGAAACCGTTGTTTGTAAAGTTAAACTAATAGATAGTTGTTCGCTAGTTCCTTGAGCACTCGTATAGGGAATAGTTATTGATACATTTCTAATATCGGTTGGGTTTACAGTATAACTAAGATTATTGCTAACTCTATAGTAAGTTCTAAAATTGCCTAATGGCAAATCTCCAAATATTCCATCGCTAAACTGTAAACTGACTGCATCTGTGGCCCTAGTAATTACACTATAAATTGTTTTAATTTTACTATTCAAACTATTATAGATAATATTGTTGCCGATAGTTGATGGAACTTGCGTCCAAAGAGTAGATTCTAGACCATTAGTATCTAATTGATAAACCCACAGATCGGTATTATTAATATTTTGTGTAGCAATATCTATTTGTTGATTACTGCTAGGTTGTGTGACTGTAAAATTTCCTACATTTAAACTGCCTTGTGTAAAATTAAAAAAGAATCCTGTTCCGGCACTACCAGCACCATACCCATCGTCCTTGTATACACACGCAATGCTGTTGGCAATCTTTGGAGGTTCTTCATAAATGTATGATTGATTTTTAAAAGTAGTACTGGTTATTTCAAATGTCATGTTACTGCCAGCAACGGGTTTACTAAAACTGTAAACTGGCACATCTGTGTTAGTAGCATTAAATCTATACTGAGCTGTAGGTACGCCATAAATTGTTGCTTTATCGGCAGGATTTCCATATTGCTGAGTTTGTGGCATAGCGGCATTCAACACGTTAATAAATTGATCGTACCAATTAGGATTTGAACTGTCATTCCAAGTTATATACTGTCCTGATAAATTACGGCCATTGCTATCCAATACACTTTCTGTAGTAGATATAACGCTAAATTTTAACAGTCCAGAAGCGGCTGTATTTCTTTGAGCATTGTATCCAATCATACGTGCTAGACGTAGTACACTGTCTCGTCGACTAGCTAGCTCAAGGAAGTTTTCACGGGCATTTAAGTCCACACGGAAAGCTATGCTTTGGCCCACGTAAGCAATAAGATCGATTAGGGCAAGGTATTCGCTAGACTCAATATAATCGTTAAAATCTTCAGGAAAATTTGTACGGATATAATCAATCATTGTACGACGTAAGTTGTCAAAGTCGTAACTTTGGAAGTCAGCGTTCTTAAATGATTGATAAATTTTCTGCCAGTCTTCGCTGACTAACAGGTTGTTTAGTCTATCCGTTGAGCTCATAATATGTCCTAATAAGTGTATTTATTGATTAAAATTATGTGCGTAGTTTATTGTCCGGTCAACAAACCGTTCTGCTGATCAAACTTTAACTGTAGGTTTTGCTGTATATTATAGGGCAAATATGTTAATTTACATTCAATCTGTATGCCTTGATCGTATGGTGTAATAAGAATATCGCTAGCTTGAACTCGAGGATCGTAATTTAGTATTTCATTGACATTTTGTAGTATAAGATTTTGTATTTCGGCCGTTAGTGGCTCAAATAACAATGTCCATATGATACTACCGAACGCAGGCTGCATTAATCTTTCGCCCTGACGTACATAAAAATGATTCAATATGTCTTGTTTGATTAATTCAAAATCATACAATTTAAAATCTTTTGAATTTTTGTTAACTGTACTAAATCCTCTATATTTTTGAGGAGCAGGAGGCACAGCTTGTGCTGTTCTAAGTGTTAAACGATTTTGTATGGTCATGAATTCTCCTGATTTTTGGTAAAGGTGTCGGTAGTGGTTGTATATGTTTTCCAAGCATCGGGTACAGGAATGGCTGTAGCATTTTCTCTATCTGTAGCATCAGGTTTAAACATTGTGGCATCTAAGTTTTCGTGATGCGGATATGGTTCAGTTGTTGGAATACGTGCTAAGATACTAGTTAAAGTTTCGCCATCAACTTCTGTTGGGTTATCAATTGTTGGCAGCGGATCTGGGGGCGTTGCGGCCGTAGCCGATCCAGCACTTGCAGCTTCGGGTCCGTTAAAGTTAATATCTCCTCCACTAATAGTAGTGTTAGCGGCATTAATATTCATGTCGCCGCCCGACGTAAGATTATTATCTGCACTAGTGTTAAGATCAAATCCTGCGCCAATAGTTATATTAGTTTGATCACCAATTGTAACATCCCAGGTAGATTCGTACGATTCTGATACAGCACCTGAGATTGTTTCATCTTGTGTTCCGTCGACTTTGATAGCAACATTGCCATTTACAATACAAATTTTATCTCCGCCAACTTCTGTTTGATGACGTTCGGCAACTTTAAGATTAAAATTACGACCAGCTTCCATATTAATATCACGGTCAGCATAAAAATTAATATCGTTTTGTGTACGTACACTAATACTATCCTGAGCGTAGATATCTATTTTACCATCGCTAGTTAATTCTATCCAAGCGGTTCCGCGACTATTCGTGATATAAATTAAATCTTCACTATTATGTAATAATATTTCATGCCCGGTCCGAGTGCGTATTCTAAATAATTCGTTATGAGGACGAGTATTATCTCCACTAGTATCTCCGCCTTCAACGCTGGCATAGATTGGAGGACCATCTGTAGGAGCAGTCATACGAAGAAATTTATCGTCGCCATCATCCATAACAAATGTTGTACCGCCTAATCTACTAACGGGATAATTCGGAATTAAGTGTTCAGCTTTACCAACTGGGCCTGTTTTTCCATTTTTATCTAATGGGCCAGGTGTGCTAATACCAAAAACCATACTAGGACTTTCTCTTCTAGCACTACTAGTAGTAATTCCTCGTATGTCGTCAAATATTAAACCTTGGGCGGCTAATACTTTTGCTAAAGGATGTTCAGGTTTTAAAACCCTTGTAGGATCAGTAGTTGTTTCATTGTCATCAATTTTTTTATTATATTCTGCTACTGGCACACGCCCATAATTACCAGCATTGTCGGGATCAACATCTTCGACAACACGTTGAGTAGCTGCAATACCTGGCATCATAAAATTCATGTTTTCTGCTTCGCTACCAACACACCCAATCCAATATCCTCTTTTAGGATCTCCGTCAATAAAAATAATCATTACATAAGTTCCTACATCAGGCGGAACCATCCACATGCCATAGGATTTTTGTGTATTATTATAATCATCAACTTGACCTAGATAAGCACTACCAGTAACTCCCCAGAATGGGCTCATATATTTTACTTGGTGCAATTGTCCTTCGGCACTAGCTGTTGCGCCAGCTGGTCTTAAAATTTCTACTTCTAAGATGCCCATGTAAGTTGGATCAATATTACTAATAACTTTAGCAATAAACGGACCTGGCTTGGGATCAGGTTGCCCCAAACTAGCATAATTTAAATTTGTATCTGCTGTGCTCATATTAATCTATTCCGTAACTGCTTGAAGTTTCTTGATCGTAAGAACTATCGCCTTCCGATGGGGCATCGGTTGCTGTTGTATTACCGTTTTCGTCTGTTGTTAGTGTCGAGCCATCATCAAATACTTGAGTAGACGCACCGCTAGGAGATTTTGTAATAGGATCGCTTGGCGGTTTGATTGGATCAATTTGTTTTAGTGTAGCTTCTTGTTTAGTAGATTCTTGTAGAGGTCTGCGATTTCCAACAAGATGTTGAGTAAACTCTCCATTTTTAAATGTACTAGTTACATTTGTTATTGTATATAAACCACTAAATTGCATAACTGGGGCCGTCTTACTAGTGTTTCCAAAATCATATAACCCTGTTGTTTGATTAATATCAATTGGGGTTCTGAAATTTACAAGGCAATCTACTTCTCCATTTTGATAGCTAACACTGCCATCATCATTTAAATTATAAAACTGTGTCGGTTGTGCTGTATAATTACCCATACCACTTTGTGCTATCCAATAAGGATCACCTAATATTTCAAGTTCTAGATTTGTCATATCAGTGCCATTTGTTAAGGAATCTTGAAACGCTCTTGCCGCACGAGTATTTTTTGTTTCGACACCGCCGCCGCCAAGTTTATCTGTACCTGCTAAAGTCTTAACAAATTTAATAATACTTGTTCCTACTCCAGGAGTAGTATCTGGTAACGATCCTTTACCTGCTTGATTGATATTTGGATCTGGTTTAGTATTATCAGCTCCTCCAGTATCTGCAGCTTGTTTGCTATCTTGACTATCGTTACCGCCATCGGTAGCTAAAGCATTAAAAAAATTACTATTGTAATTAATTTTAAAACTCTTAATATCTACATTCTTGCCAGTAAAAATATAATTATATTCTTTTACTGCTTGTATCTTAAGATTATCATATCCTGGTGGTTTAGTATTTGCTGGCAATGTTCCAGAACTTACATGAGCATGATATTGTAAAACTCTATAAACAAACAATCTAGGTTTCATACCAGTAACTTTACTAGTTGGTCCAGTACGATATACTTGTGTATCTACACTAAACCATCCTCTATATCCTTGAGGTGTAATATTAGATTGATCAAAAGCAGACTCTATGTAATTACTATTCAATACTACCTGAGTAATGGCATTAACAATGTCTGTATCTTGTCTAAATTTAAAATCGCTTTCGTTTGGATTTACTGTATTTTGTGTTCTGTCATTAATTTTTGTATCTGGGTTATAAACAACATTGTCTTTACCTACAGGAGGCGATGCTTTACGTTTTTCATCAAACCCCATTCGACTATTACCAATAGAATTTACAGTAGAAGCATTTTGTATCAATTGTCCGGTTGTTGTATCTCTACCAATGCTGAGCTGACTGTATAGTTGTTGAACAGATTGATCGTCCGACGAATCTACTGTAGCAGAATCATTATTTTCTACTTCAGTAGATGTGGTAGAATTAATTCCTGACGAACTTATATCGCTGGGAAATATTATTACAATTTCATCAGGTTTTTCTATACCATTTTTTCTAGCTATATCTCGAAGTTTTGTATTCAAGGACACTTGTAAACTTTTTGATCCAGTTGATAGCATTTCTCTAACGCTGGTACCTTTAGCTGCCATATCACTTTTGAATTTATTATTAGCATCGGATAAAGCTTCATGATTACATGGTTGTCCTTTAATTTTATAAACTGCTCCTTGATGGTCGACACTCATGTCAATATCCGTAATATTAAAAGGAATATATCTAGCTGTATTAGGAATATTTAGAATTTGGCCTGTTTCTGTATTACCTCTAAATTCTATAGCAAGTATGAACGGAGCATCAGACCGCCAATTAGGATGTCCTATAGATTCTGCTAAGGTTTGTATTGCCAACAACAACATTCCCATACTATATGGTTCAACTACTGTAAAATCAATATTAGTAACGTTGGTATTTTGACCTTCTTCCATACCAATTTGACTTAAAAGTTTTAAATCATCAATGTAGAAATCGAATTTCCCGTAAGAAGTTTGGGCTCGGTTATCAGGATCTGCGTTAGCACTTTTAAGTAATAGCGGAAATTTTTTACCTATTCTATAAGTTGTATCTGGAAAATGATAAAAATCATCAGACAAAATGCCTATGCTTATGGTATATGTATAACTGGCATAATCAAACAACGGATTAGGTAATGGTAATTTAACATTTGAAACCTGTTTAAATACTCGATTAACGGTGTTGAGTATTCCGCCAATCCCGTCAGTAATAGCAGTAAGCCCGCTGGCAAGTCCGCCAGTAAGCGCAGTAATCGATGGTAACCCCCCAGCAATAGTATTTTCAACTTTAGTAACAGCTGAACCTATGCTGTTTTCTACTTTAGATACTATTGCGCCTGCATCATCAAACAATCCCATTTTATAATCCTAACACTGATTTTAATTTACTATTTTTTGGAATATAAATTTGCACACCTGGAACAAAGTCAAGGATAGGATCTTGTATAACATCCATATTACGCTGAGTAAACACCCACCATAAGTTAACATCGCCATACAAGTCAAATGCTAACAAGTCTGGACGATATGTATACTGCGGTTGTATAGTATATAAAAAATCATCGTTCTCAGCGGGTACTGGTCTAATCCTAAAGGTATCTAAATAATTTTGTTTAGTTCGTGTAGCATACCACGGACTAGTAAGTTTATATGTTGCAGCCATGATTAAATATATCCAAAACTATTGTTAAGATATCCGCCTTGTACAAACCTATCAAGACTAAAGTTGCGAACACTATTTCTACTATACATTGGCATTAGCTTAACTGTAAATTCGCTTTTTGTTGGAACATGACTTACACCGCCGCTGGTAGAACCACCAACGCCGAACGATCCTAATAGTCCTGCCACATTACTTACACCAGTTGCTAAATTACCAATGGTACTTGCGATTCCGCCAAGCCCACCAAGGTCTGGAATCGCACTGCCGACAGCTCCTGCAAGTCCACTTATACCCGAGGCAACGCCTTGAATTTCTCCGGCAGCACTACCGACTACATTGACTCCAATATAGTCGCAATCTTTATTTAATGTTGTGCTAAAACTTGTAACAACTACAGGTACATTTTTAAAAACATAATTTCCATAACCATTAAGCATAACAATAGGAGGAGGATTGCCTGCTTTTGGATCAGTTCCAGTAAACATTTTGGTAAGACTTCTTAAATAATGTGTCGCCGCAATCCAGTATAAACCTTGTGTTTCATCTTCCACATTCATAGGAGCTGTAATCGTTATCTCTCCAGGATCGCTATGTTGAAACGCATGGAAGGAGTAGTTGGAATGAACGGTGTTCAACTTTGAATAGGTAGCCGTTGACGTTATGTTAATAGTTGGTGTGTATGGAAATATTAATCCCCCAGCATCCTTCAAGGGTTTTAGTACAGGACTGGTCTGGAAACTAGTCCAGTTAGCCATACTTAATCTAACACGCCAATCATTAGGATTAGCATCGCCACCGAAGCTAGCAACGGCGCTAACAATATCGCCAACTGCTTCTCCTGCGGCTGGCAAATCGATAGCTCGTAATGCGCTGGCAACGCCACCATTAGCGTATCCAGCAGAAACTGCTCCAGCTAAATTGCTTACTGTGTTAATGGCACTGGTACCTGCTCCAATTAAATTTTGTGAAGCTGTAAGCGTTTGTGTTAAGTCCATATAATGCCCCTTTTGGTATAATATTTAGTTGACTTTTTAATGTGCGTAGTTTATAATTAGGAATAAGAGGACTCTTCAAGGATGACAGCAAAAGTAAATTACCTAAACAACAAGGATATGTTGTTAGAAATACATCGTTCAAAGACATCATATTGTGTCTTTACACAGCCAGAATTCCACCAATACGATATAATACTACCCAGCGTAGACAAAATAAACATAAGAAGTATTGCCGAAGCCAAACGAAATCGTGCTAAACGGCAAGGAGATCAAGAATATGCTAGGCGCAAGGCTTCTGGCGAAAAAATCAAACAGGCAGACTGCGAAGTCGATTATAAAAAAATAGCCAAAACTGATGTGATTTTTAGAATTATGACCTTTGATCATATTCCGTTAAACACTGTTCGAAAAAAGAATCCTAAAAGCCTTGCTGACCATAGAGACAAGGTAAACTTTCCCCCATTCCAACATTGGAAATTCAACGACGAAGATGAACTGGTATGTGTTGGAAAGAGTCATTGGAAGGGAGATTTGGAAAAAGGACACTTTGACAAAGATGCTGGCCAAATAACTAACACTTTAGCTAGAATGATGTTAAAATTATGTGAGAGATACGCTACTCGCGGCAACGTTCGTGGCTATACTTACAATGATGAAATGAAAGGTCAAGCTATACTACAGTTAACGCAAATTGGTTTACAATTTGATGAAAGTAAATCGGATAATCCGTTTGCTTATTTTACTGCGGCTGTGACCAACAGTTTTGTTCGTGTTATTAATATTGAAAAACGCAATCAAAACATACGTGATGATATCTTAGAAATTAACGGTATGAATCCAAGTTATAGCCGTACTGGTGCCGGCGAACATGCGGCGGCCATGAAAAGAAACGAAGAAGCAGGTCCTAGCGAATGACAAATTTATTTAAACGAGTAGCTTGTTTTACAGACATACATTTTGGTCTTAAAAGTAATAGTTCGACACATAATCAAGACTGTGAAGATTTTGTTGACTGGTATATTGCCAAAGCAAAGGAGGCGGGTTGTGATACAGGTATCTTTATGGGCGATTGGCATCATAACCGCAATAGCCTTAACATCACTACAATGGATTATAGCCTTAGGGCCTTGGAAAAGTTGGGGCAGGCGTTTGACAACTTCTATTTCTTTCCTGGTAATCATGATTTGTACTATAAAGACAAACGAGACATACACAGCGTGGAGTTTGGAAAGTATATACCTGGCATCACTGTGGTACATGAGCCTACTACTATTGGAGATGTCACTCTTTGTCCGTGGCTTGTAGGAGAAGAATGGCGTTCAATTAGCAAAAAAGGTGGTAAGTATATCTTTGGTCATTTTGAATTGCCTAGCTTCTTCATGAACGCAATGGTACAAATGCCTGACCACGGAGAGATACAACTTGGTAGTTTTAAAAATTATGAACTAGGTTTTAGTGGGCATTTCCACAAACGTCAGCAACAAAAGAACATGATTTATATTGGTAATGCGTTTCCACACAACTACGCAGATGCGTGGGACGATGATCGCGGTATGATGATATTAGAATGGGGCGGTGAGCCTGAATATCACAGTTGGCCCGAACAGCCTACATTCCGTACTGTAAAATTAAGTCAGCTAATAGATGATCAAGACACTATTATCAAACCTAAACAACATTTACGTGTTACATTAGATATCGATATTAGTTTTGAAGAAGCTAGTTTTATTAAAGAAGATTTCATGGGTAGATATGACATCCGTGAACTAACACTTATAGCTGAAAAGAAAGATATTGAAATTAATACCAATATCGATATACAAGCATTTGAATCGGTAGATCAAATCGTTAGTAGTCAAATTATTAGTATTGAAAGCGAAACATACGACAAGAATACACTTCTTGCCATTTACAATAGCCTATGATAAAATTAAAAGAATTAACCGTTAAAAACTTTATGAGTGTGGGCAACCAGACCCAAGCTGTAAATTTTGCCCAAGAAAATTTAACTCTTGTACTAGGTGAAAACTTAGATCAAGGCGGTGATGACAGCGGCTCTAGAAATGGTACAGGTAAAACAACCATTGTAAATGGTCTAAGTTATGCCTTATTTGGAAACGCTTTAACTAACATTAAAAAAGATAATCTTATCAACAAGATTAACAATAAGAACATGTTGGTTACTTTGGCATTTGAAAAAGACGGCAACAGCTATCGTATTGAACGTGGACGTAAGCCTAACATATTAGAATTTTATGTAAACGACTTGGCGCAGGACACTGGCGAAACAGATGATGCTCAGGGCGATATGCGTGAAACACAAAAAGACTTGGATGACCTAATTGGTATGAGTCACGACATGTTCAAACATATTGTTGCTCTTAACACGTATACTGAGCCGTTCTTAAGTATGCGAGCTAATGATCAACGAGTGATCATTGAGCAGTTATTAGGCATTACACTACTAAGTGAAAAATCTGAATCACTTAAAGAAATGATTAAGGAAACTAAAGATGCCATTACACAAGAATCGGCTAACATTGAGGCGACTAAACGTAGCAATGAAGGTATACAGAAAAGCATTGATAATTTGTTAACAAAACAAAGTGCTTGGCACAACCAACACTCACAAGAACTTGAAAAAATAGGTCGTGCTATTGTGGAACTTGAAAGTGTAGATATCGAAGATGAGCTTGCGAAGCACACAGAGCTAAAACTTTTCGAAGAAAAGACAGCAAAGCTGAAAAGCCTAGAAAAGGAGCAAGCTACTTTGAATAGCGCGATAGCGCAAGCGGAGCGAAGCGTCACGAAGTACGACAGCGAGCTTGCCAAGTTGGCTAACAAGACCTGTCACGCTTGTGAACAAGCTCTACATGACCACAAGCATGAAAGCATGACTGCTACAGCACAGGGTCACCTAGATGAAGCCCGAAAATATCTGGACAAGGTTACAAAAGATTTTAACAAAATACAAACGGAAATCTCAGCGATCGGCGAGGTACCCCGTAAGCCCACCACTTATTATGATACCCTTGAGCAAGCACTTAAACATCAGAACAATTTAAAGACTCTTGAAAATCAGCTGGTACAAAAAAGCCATGAAACTGATCATTATCAAGAGCAAATTGATGAGTTGACCAATACAGCTATGCAAGAAGTATCTTGGGATAATGTTAATACTCTTAACACACTTAAAGATCATCAGGAGTTTTTGCTTAAACTACTTACAAGTAAAGACAGCTTTATTCGTAAGAAAATTATTGATCAAAATCTAGCATACTTGAACAACAGGCTTACTTATTATCTTGACAAAATGGGCTTGCCGCACACGGTCTTGTTTCAAAATGACCTCACTGTACTGATAACTCAGCTGGGTCAAGACTTGGACTTTGACAACTTGTCGCGTGGTGAACGTAATCGTCTTATCTTGTCGTTATCATGGGCGTTCCGTGACGTATGGGAAAGTTTGTATCAGCCCATTAACTTGTTGTTTGTGGACGAACTAATAGACAACGGACTTGATGCAGCTGGTGTAGAAGGCGCACTAGCAGTACTTAAGAAAATGTCGCGTGAACGCAAAAAGAACATTTTCTTAATATCGCACAAGGACGAACTGATCGGCCGCGTGAATCATGTGCTAAAAGTCATTAAAGAAAATGGCTATACCAGCTATGCCAATGACTTGGAAGTAAATGAGTAAGCACGTTGAACCAAGTCCATATCAAAATGAAGAGTCGCATGAACAACTCATGGCGGCCTTTAGGGAATATTTTAAGGCAAATCAAGATTGGCAAAACAAAGGCACACGACGTGCTGGAGAAAATATGCGCTACTGGCTGGCGCAGATTCGTATAATTGCTCGAGATCGCAGGGCACATGTACAGCAGTATCGTGTGTGGCTGGATCGAGCTAAGGCAGAACGTAAGGCAAACCAAAAGGCAAGGGGTACCAAGGATGAATAATATACATACATTATGTCCTGGTACTATCTCAATGAAATCGTAGAAACTCTTCCCGAGGATTGTGTTGGGTTTGTTTATATCATAACAAACACGATTTCAGGGCGCATGTACATAGGCAAAAAACTAGCAAAATTCTCCAAAACCACTTATCGAACAGTAAAACTCAAAAACGGCACTAAGAAGAAAAAGAAAATCCGTAGCAAAATTGATTCAGACTGGCGGGACTATTACGGTAGTTCGCCTGAATTAACCAAGGATGTTACGCAG
>Ga0214164_1000523_pt1 | contig 25190 bp, 14 predicted proteins | sample TroBogepilimnion_13_FD_153003 | JGI IMG/M metagenome (GOLD analysis project Ga0214164, IMG submission 153003) | Freshwater microbial communities from Trout Bog Lake, WI - Practice 03JUN2009 epilimnion v4 | ecosystem: Environmental > Aquatic > Freshwater > Lake > Epilimnion/Euphotic zone ...
GACGACCCTCCCGGTTCCAGCTTCTCGGCTGCATTATAAGCCCCGGTATGGCCGCCTGTAACTTCCCTGCTGATCACCACATGGTTATTATAGTACATAGTGAGGCCAACAATTATACCCAGGCCTACCTGCCCCATTATCTTGAACCTTCCAGCCAGCCCTTCTTTATTTTTCTTGAATACTTTTATATAATCATCCAGGAAGCCCACACAGCCCAGCCATACAGTAGATACCAGCATGAGCACTATATATACATTCAGCACCCTTGCAAACAATAATGTAGGTATGAGTATAGCAGCTATAATTATCAGCCCGCCCATTGTGGGCGTTCCCTTCTTCTGTGCTTCGCCCGCCAGGCCAAGATCCCGCACTGTTTCGCCAATCAGCTTGTATTGCAGGTAAGCAATCAGCCGCTTGCCCATCAGCATAGATATAACCAATGAAAGCATTATGGCCATAGCTACCCTGAAGGTGATATAATTAAACACTCCGGCGCCTGCCAGGTGAAAATTATCCCGTAAATAAGTAAACAGATAGTACAGCATAAATGCCTTTATTTATTCAATGTTTCGAATGCCTGAGTCAAAATTTCTTTATCATCAAAATGATGTTTTACTCCTTTTATTTCCTGGTAGTTTTCGTGCCCCTTGCCTGCCACAAGCACTATATCGCCGGGTTGAGCAAGCGTACATGCTACTTTTATTGCCTCCCTCCGGTCTGTTATTCTCAAGCTCTTCCTTTTCTGCACACCGGTCAATCCGGCCTCCATTTCATTCAGTATCATCTCAGGGTCTTCACTTCTCGGGTTGTCGGCAGTTAGTATTGCTTTATCACTATGTTCGCAGGCCACTTCAGCCATTACCGGCCGCTTCGTCTTATCCCTGTCGCCGCCGCAGCCTATCACCGTAAACAACTGCTGCCCCTGCGTGCGCAACTGATTGATTGCAGCCAGCACATTGATCAGCGCATCAGGCGTATGTGCATAATCCACTATGCCCAGTATTTTATCATTTGGCGACATGTATGTTTCAAATCGCCCGGCAGCGCCCCTTAATCCGCTCATTACAGCAAGCACCTCCATTTTATCAGATCCCAGCAGCGTTGCCACGCCATACACCGCAAGCAGGTTATAGGCATTAAAAGTCCCTATCATCCTGAAGTGCGCTTCCACCCCATCTACTACCATTACCAGCCCTGTCAGGTTGTTTTCCATTACCTTTCCCTTTACGGTTGCCGGCATCTTCAGGCTATAAGTATTTTTAGATGCTTTGGTATTCTGCAGCATCACCATACCGCGCTTATCATCGGCATTGGTAAGCGCAAATGCATCTTCGGGCAGGTTGTCAAAAAAGCTTTTCTTTACCCGTATATATTCATCAAATGTTTTGTGGTAGTCCAGGTGATCATGAGTGATATTGGTAAATACGCCTCCTGCAAATTGTATACCCTCTATCCTGTGCTGGTGGATAGCATGAGAACTCACTTCCATAAAAGCATACTCACAGCCCGCATCCACCATTCTTCTCAATAACTCTTGTATTGAAATAGCATCTGGTGTAGTATGGGTAGATGTTTCAGTTTTATCGTGTATCTTATTCTGAACCGTAGATAACAGGCCGCATTTATGCCCCATCTGTTCATACAACTGATACAATAGTGTTGCAGTCGTCGTTTTGCCATTTGTTCCGGTTATCCCTACCACCCTCAGTGATCTGGAAGGATGATTATAAAAGGCAGCGGCCAGCAGGCCTGTAATTGCGCTGCTGTCTGTCACTACTATAAATGTGGCAGGTATGTCGGGCATTCGTACAACCCCGGCATTATCAATTATTACTACCGATGCCCCGTTCTCTACTGCTTTCTCCAGGTAATCGTGGCCATCTGTAAGGGTTCCTTTTATTGCAATAAATAAGCTACCCGGTGTTACCTTCCGCGAATCGATGTGCAAGCCGGTTACAACGTGGTCAAGGTTGCCCTTTACCAGTGTATGGTCAATGCCCTCCAGTATGTCGCTTAAGTGCCTCATCAGCTTAATTGAAGTATAATATTTTGACCTTTTATAATGGCAGTACCCGGTGCTACAGATTGTACTTTTACTTTTCCCCTGCCCTGCACATGCACCTGCATTCCACTTGTTTCCAGCATGTAAACCGCGTCTTTCAGGCTCATACCCATTACATCCGGCATTACATTCCTGTATAGCTTCCTGGGTTGTATTACCAGGGTCCTTGTTGTATCTGTCACCAGTTGCATCAGTGAATTGGTATTATCTTCCGGCATAGCCACTGTTTTGCCAATGGCATGCAGCAACACCTCATAACTGCTGCCTGTGGCCGCCGTTGCTGGCAGGTTAGCGGTAGCCATCCTGGCAAGACTATCGAGCGGGGCTTCCCATGCGCCCATGTTCTCAGAGAAAATTTTATCGGCTACCATCCTGAAAACAGGCGCTGCAATTGCCCCGCCATAATAAGCCGCCGAGTGTGGCTTTGTGCGAATGACAACGCATATGGTATATTTAGGATCTTCGGCAGGCAAAAACCCAACAAACGACCCCTGATATACCCCATCAGAATAACGGATTCCCTTATCCGCAACCTGAGCAGTACCTGTTTTACCTGCTATAGTATAGTACGGCGATTCAATGCCCTTGGCTGTACCTTCAGTAACCACTGCGCGGGTACATTTCAGCAACTGTGCTATTACGGTTGAATCGCCCACCTGTGTTAATTCTGTCGGAGCGAAATTTTTGACTTCTTTGCCGTATTCCTTAATTGCGCTCACCAGGTAGGGTTTCATCATCCTGCCCTTGTTGGCTATAGAATTATACAGCATACAGGTATGCAACGGTGATACCAGCACGCCATAACCCGTAGCCATCCATGGCAGCGTAGTTGCGCTCCATTCATCAGTGCCCGGCATAATTATGTGTGTGCGCCGCTCACCTATCAGGTCAATACCGGTTGGCCTGTCGAGGTGAAAGTCTTTCAGGTGTTGAACATACTTAGAGGGGTTATCTTTATAGTAAGTATAGCCCAGCTTGGCCAGGGCTGCATTGCTCGATTCGGCATAAGCTTTCCATATAGGCATAGCATGGAGGCCCAGGTGCGAGTCTTTCATGATCCTGTTGCCAAACCTTATAGCTCCGCCTTCCGCATCCACAATCTGGTCTACATTTATAAGCTTATCGTTCAGCAGGGAAAGCAGTGTAGCCAGCTTGAAAGTAGATCCTGGCTCGGTAGGGATCATGGCGTAGTTAAAATCTTCCCAGTAGCTGCCATCAGGCTGGCGGCCCAGGTTCACCAGCGTGCGGATCTTGCCGGTATTTACTTCCATCACAATACAAGTACCATAAAGGCACTCATACTTCTCCAGTATACTCAGTAAGGCGTGCTCGGCTACTTCCTGAATGTTAATATCCAATGTGGTAACAACATCGTGCCCGTTTACCGGGTCTACTTCCGAGCCCTCAATAGGCACCCATACATTGCCCGTGCTTTTCTGCACCACCCTTCTGCCGTTTTCACCTACAAGGTCCTTGTTGTAGGTTGCTTCAAGGCCGGAAAGGTTGGTATCCCTGAATACACCTATGGCACGGGCAGCCAGCATTTTGTAAGGGTTTTCCCTTTTCTCGTTAATATCTTCTATAAAGCCGCCATAGCCCTTGCCCTTATTAAAAATGGGGAAATTACGCAGTGCCTCATACTGGTAATACTTCAGTTTCCGGCCCAGCAGGTAGTATTTGTTCTCATCATTGTAAGCCTTTACAAATTCTTCCTTGTACTGGTAGGCCGATTTATCTTTAAACAATGTAGCCATGCAACTGCACAGCGAATCAATATTCTTTGCAAAAAGCCCGGAGTCAATTACCGAGAAATCAATATGCACTTCAAACTCAGGAATAGAGGAACTCAGTAATACTCCCTGCTCTGTGTAAATATTGCCCCGCTCTGCAATAAGCGTATCGAAACGGGTATGCATCTCCTGCGACAACTCCTTCAGCCTGGGCCCGTCTTTAAAAACAATGAGTGATGCCTTTACCATGATAGCGATACCAAGCAGGCAAATGCATGTAAAGGCGATATACACCCTGAACCTAATGTCCTTCTTTACATTTGCCTCTTTCTTCGCCACTTTAATTTTTTATTTATTTACACTGACTTTTAGAAATCTTTTACGAAAAAACATTTAACCTGCCCAAAATTGCCCCCAATGCTGAAATCCTGGCTCCAGCGTACACCCCTTTAGGGGCCGGGGGTGTGACCGGGATTTGTTTTTTTTATTTTATACGCCGGCAGCAAAGATGGCTTTAACCCTACACCCTCGGCCCGTTTGATTACCTGAGTTTCTGTTTTCACAAACATCAACTGCGATTTAGTATCCATATATTTCCATCTCAGCTCCTTCAGTGTTTTATGTTTGGCATTCAACTCCCGCTGCATTTCCAGCGCCCGGTGATTGTTGCTGATGTATATCACACACAGCAAAACAATAAATGCCAGGTAGGGTATATTATTGACTATCGCCTTATAAGATACCTTCTCCACCAGCGAACGCCAGTCGCTCCTCACCCGTTGTGCCGGTGTAAGTACATCCTGTTGCGCTATGTTTTCCTCTGTGCTCATTTATTATCCATCCACTTATAAACGTCTCAACTTATTAACTTATCCACCCATCATCTATTCTACCCGCTCACCCACTCTCAGCTTCGCACTCCTGGCCCTTGGGTTTCTTTTTATCTCTTCTTCAGTTGGTTCAATGGGTTTGGGGTTAACAGGCCGCAATGGCGGTTTTATCTGTTCCTCATATTCTCCAGCTTCATCCCATCTGCCCCGCTTTATATAATGCTTCACTATCCGGTCTTCCAGCGAGTGAAAAGTGATCACACTTAATCTGCCACCTGGTTTAAGACTTACTGCCGCCTGAGCGAGAAACTCCTTTAGCGCCCCCAGCTCGTCATTTACCTCAATCCTCAGCGCCTGGAAAACCTGTGCCAGGTACTTCATCGGGTTTCCCCTTATCACCGGCCCCAGCATAGCCTTAAGCCCCTCTATACTCTGCACCCCGCCGCCTTTGCGATGGGTTACTATATGTTTTGCCAGTTGCTTTGAGTTCCTTACCTCGCCATACTGCTCAAAAATCTGGAGCAACTGCAGCTCGCTATATGTTTGCAGCACCTTTGCCGCAGTAAGCTCATTGCGTATATCCATCCTCATATCCAGAGGCCCGTCGAAACGGATGGAAAAGCCACGTTCTGCTGTATCAAACTGAAAAGAACTAACCCCTAAATCCGCCAATATGCCATCCACCTCCATATGTCCGTGCAGCCTCAAAAAACGCCGCAGGTATTTAAAATTTTCTGTTACCGGTATCAGCCTTTCATCCTCCGGTTTGTTCTTCCAGGCATCTGCATCCTGGTCAAAAGCGATCAATTTTCCGGTTGGCCCCAGTTGTTCCAGTATTGCCCTGCTGTGCCCGCCTCCGCCAAAAGTGGCATCCACATAAACACCATCGGGCTTTATTGCCAAACCATCTGTTGCCTCCTTTAAAAGAACTGTTGTGTGGTAAAAACCGGGTTCTGCCATGTTACAAATTTTCAAACGGGTTCCCGTAATCTTTGGCTACCTCTTCTGCCAGCCTGCTCATATTCACAGAATTTTGGGCGATGTACTTATTAAATGTATCTTTATCCCACAACTCCAGTTTATTGCCCTGCGACGCTAATATTGCATCCTTTTTCAAACCAGCATATTCCATCAATAGCCTGGGTACCAGTATTCTGTCTGCACTGTCCAGTTCCACGATTGTGGCACCGTTCAGAAACAATCTTTTAAATTCCCTTACTTCAGGCTTAAAATCATTGAGCTTATTTATTTTATCACTTATTGCTTTCCAGGTATCCAGCGGATATATGGTCAGGCAAGCTTCAAAATCGCGTTTTATTACAAACTGGCCACCGGTTTCCTCAGCCATCTGCTTACGCAATCCCGATGGCAGCAGGAAACGCCCTTTGGCGTCCATTGCTACTTCATATTCACCGAGAAAGCTTGTCATTTTAATGGAATATTATTTTCTACACAAAATAACACAATTTCCCACCAATAAACACGAAATTAATTACACATATTTATCCACACGGAGCAAAATGGCCCGAAACCCGCTCCTATAGCCCGTTTCAGGGTATTTTATGCCCAAAATAGCCCAAATAGGTGTGCATAACTTGTGAATTACGGTGGATAACCTGTTTACATTGCTTTGCGTAATATCAATTATCGATGTGCATCACTCTGTTTATTTTAAATTTTCCAATGAAAAAAGCCTGAAAACTAACGAACCTATCCGAAGATTTTTTGCCGGTATAAAAGGATTTTGTTTTCCACGTATTCTTATTAAATTTACATCCTTATCCATCCAACATTCTAAATATGAGAAACATGCTTAAACGACTGGCTTTATTCCTATTGGTTGCTATTACTTCCGCCTCTTGTATGCATGTACACCCCCAGCGCGGACCTTATTTTCACAGGCCGTGGCATGGCCATTTTAACCATGGCTACCACAGGGAGTAAACTGTATCTGCATGTAATGCGGTTCATATAACATGCTTTTATGAAGAAAGAATTTTCCTGAAAAATCAAATTAATTTATGCTAATAATTTAGTCATGCCAGATAACTTGCTTATATTGACCATGAAGACCATTGTATACCAAACAAAATCAAACTTGTATGAAAAAAATCAGCCTGTTTTTATTAACACTTACTATGCTGGGCATAAATGCCAGGGCGCAGTTCAACGACCGGATATGCCATATTGAATGTGTTCAATCAGGTAGGGCGCTGGATGCCGACAGTCACGAGTTGAACCGTAACGGCACCAAAGTGCAACTATGGGACAACAACCATGGCGACAATCAGAAATGGCGGTTCAAAGAGGTTGGCCCAGGTATATACATTATTGAGTGTGTGCAGAGCGGCCGGGTACTGGATGCCAACAGCCATGAGCTAAACCGTAACGGCACAAAAGTGCAGCTATGGGACAGAGTGGGTGGCGAAAACCAGAAATGGCGGTTAAAAGAAGTTGGACACGACGTTTTTATCATTGAATGTGTTGCCAACGGCCGCGTACTGGATGCCGATAGTCATACCATTAACCAGAATGGCACCAAGGTGCAACTCTGGGACAGATCGGGTGGTGAAAATCAGAAATGGAGAATTTACGGAGCACGTTAATTGATTGAACCCGTATAAAAAGGGATAGGAGTCCATCTGCAAAACGATATTGCAGGTGGATTTTTTTTTATGAATTGCAAAGAATAATACTCAATACGCAAATCACATAACCAATAGCACGATTCCTGAATTTACTGACAATACCGGTAATATCAATCGTACCGGGTATATTTCAGGTCAATTTAAAACAGCGGAGAGATCATTTAATTTCATACTCCTTACCTATATTTAAAGCCAAAGCAGAAGTCCAGGTACTCTAAAAATCATTGCTCATAATTGATGGCAAACCAGCGAAACCCTCCTGAAGAGAAAATAAAATAAATACTAAATGAAAAAGGTTACCCTTCCGGATAACCTTTTTGTTTTAGTATTTGACCTTAATCTTATTTCTTATCTGCAGTGCTCAGGTGCATTACTGCGCGCCTGTTCTTCAGTTTGTTTTCCGGTGAATCGTTTGGCGCTACAGGGTCTTTATCAGAGTGGCCCTGAACCTGTATGCGTTTTGGATCTATACCCATATCTTCCAGGTGAGCCTTAACCGCTTTAGCACGCCTCATAGACAGCACTTCGTTATGGCTTTCTGAGCCTGTATTATCGGTATAGCCATCTACAATGATAATCGCATCCTGGTCGTCATTCAGCCTGTGTGCAGCCTCAATCAGGGTAGGATAAGATGATTTGTGGATGATGTATTTATCTACCTCAAACAGGATCGGAACCGATACCTTGCTGTCGTCATTATTAGCTACCGGCGGAGCAGGGCAACCGTGATATTCAGGTACACCAGGAATAGTAGGACATGCATCCTGGTTATCAGGTATACCATCGCCATCTGTATCCGGGCAACCGTTGTAGATAGCCAAGCCAGGAGTGTGCGGACAAGAGTCATTCTTGTCTATGATACCATCACCATCGCTATCAGGGCAACCATGATACTTGGCAGGGCCAGGTGCATACGGACAAGCGTCTTCTGCATCAGGTATTCCATCACCATCACTATCAGGGCAACCATGGAACTTAGCTATACCAGCCACTTTGGGGCAGGCATCGTCTATGTCTGGTATACCATCTCCATCACTGTCCGGGCAACCGTTAAACCTTACAGGACCAGCCACGTCCGGACATCTGTCCTGCCTGTCTGGTATACCATCATGATCGCGGTCTCTGCCTTTACCCATATAAATCCTTACACCTACATTCAGGCCGTAGGAAATATTGGTAATGTTTTTAGCCATATCCAACACAGTAGAATAATCACCCAGCTTATTTGTAAGCATCTGGTTGTTATTGCTGCTGCTGTTCATCATAGGCTGGTAAAGGAAATATACACCCAGGTTCAACGCAGTCTTGTCGCTGAAATAGTAATTCACGCCAGGCTGTACCAACAGGCCCACAGAGCCTGTCATATAAGATACGGTACCCTTGTTGCTATTGGGCGTAATACCTAATCCTACATTATACCCTTCAACCTTAAGTGTATTGTTGAAATAAAAGTTTTCATTCTGAGGTGGGTTAACCCGGTTATACTGTGCTTTTGTATAAAGAATGTCATTTACATTAGGAGTAGGAGATGCATCATACTTTGTACTGCCATCCGTTGTTACCTGATAAATTGCTTCATAATCAAAAGCCGCATTGCTGGAATAACGATTTTTCATCTGCAGATTGAATAAGGCACCGGCATCAGCAGTGAATCCCCATCTGTGCGAGAACCTGTGCTTGTACTTAAGCAGCAAAGGAATGTTCATATCGGTGATATTCAGGTGCTCCTTAATACCGCCATCGGCAGTAACAATCTGCCTGAAAATCTGCCCCTTGCTGTCAGTTGACTGGTACTGCACTGTAAACTGATTAAGTGTAGCATCGCCCTGCTCTCCCAGGTACATAAAGCCAAGACCGAGGCCGAACGTATTGCTTTTCCCGAAAAAATAAGCCAACTGCGCGTCAAAACCATATGCCAGGCCATTTTTAAATGACAAGGAACCGGTATTACTTACGCTGCCAATGGCATTATTATAATTGTTGATAGAATTGGCCATTGTATATGACTGGCTAACGCCACCACCAAGCAGATTTACATCAACCAGCCAATGCGGCAATAGAGCATCAGGGGCAAAGTGAGATGGCCTCCATATTGAATCCTTTTTGTAATTGGCATCACTCTGGGCAACAGCATTGCCAGCTATGCCAGCTATTAACAGTAAGAAAAATATTCGTTTCATTTATCCGGATTTAATATTACACAATTTAGTTTTTAACAAATCTTACAGCAGTCAACTTAATACCGTTGCTGTAGCATACCACCATATAAGTACCTGCCGGCAAAGATGCTACATTCAGCATTGCTTTATGATCATCGGCCACAGCACTCATCAGTTTCTGACCGAGTATATTAACCACTTCAGCTTCGAGTTTACCAGTAATGGAGTTATTGAAAACTACATTCAGTTCCTCATTGGCCGGGTTAGGATATACCTTAATATCACCTGCTACTGGCGCTGAAACCTTGGTTATTCCGGTTGGCACGTTGAAGTAAGTTTTCTGAGTACAGCCACCTGAATCAGTAGTAGCTACCCAATAATACTTATAGGTAAGATCTGGCCCGTTATTGAAATAATTAGGATTAACCTCACCCGGAATCAGGGTAGAATCGAGTGTGATAGCATCATCAAATCCCCACTGGTAATTCACCAGGTTATTCTGGAGGCATACAAACTGGCCGTTGAAATAAATCACATCAGGAGTCTGCGCCGCACTACTTGAAACCGTATAGTTTACAGCACTGTAATTTTTGCAACCATATGCATTAATATCAGTTGTCAGAACTACCGATGCAGCACCAGAATTATTAAAGGATACCAGGATATACTGGTTGCCACTGCCATGCCCCTCAATAACCGCATTGTTCACACTCCATATATAATTTACGCCTGCCGGAGCCGGAGTTGAGGTACCGAAATTCTGGAAAGCTGTTCCTGTACAAATCTGCCCTTCGGCAAATGTTGATATCGCAGCTGAAGCTGGAGTAGGATCTACAGTTACAGTTATACTTTCCCTATTTGGACAACCGTTAGCCTTAAGTGTGATCAGATAACCTGTAACTATCGGCGCATTGGTACCATTCACCAATGTTTCGGTAATACTTACACCACTGCCAGAATCTGTGGCAGGAGTAATCCCGGTTATTGATCCGCGTTTCCAGCTGAAAGTTGTACCTGCAGTATAGCTTAAAGGGCCATATACATACGGCGTGCCGCTGCATACTTCAGAAGTAAGCGGTGAAGACAAAACCGGTGTTGGATGCACGGTAACCACAACATCCTGAACGTGTGTACATCCACTGTCATTCAGCGTATAAATATACGTTACGTTAAGGTTGTCGTTAGTAGTGTTGATCAGTTCTTCATTCGGGTTACCAATACCACTTTCAGGTGCATTTATGATACCAATTACAAACGGACGCGCCCATGTAAATGCGGTACCCGGTGTAGCGCTCATTGGTGTATAATTAAATGTTGAACTGTCGCACATAGCTGAATCAAGAGAGCTGCTTAATAAAGGAGTTGGCATAACTCTTACAGTTACATCTTCAGCATTCCAGCATCCGTTAGCCTTCAGTGTATCGACGTAAGTAACAATTACCGAGTTGGTAGTTGTGTTTACCAGCATTTCACTGATTGTATCTACCCCATTGCTTGCAGGGTTACCGGCTATTGCAGCACGGCTCCATGTAAACGTCGTTCCTGTTGTTGCACTTGCAGGAACATAAGTTAAGGTTGAACTGTCGCAAATCTGTGGTAAAGAAACAGGAGTACTCAACAAAGGTTTAGGATTAATTGTCGCAGTAATCACATCGGTATACTTGCATCCGAAGTAGGTCATAGTATCCACATATGGAACTGCAACCGGGTTTGGTGTTGTATTTACAAGGTATTCTTTAATTGTATCAACACCGCTCGCTGCCGGATTGCTGATACCCGCTACTAATGCCCTGCTCCAGGTAAAGGTAATCCCTGAAGTAACATTACTTATAGGTGAATACCTGAAGAATGCGCTATCGCATACAGCAGCCGGAGTAAGTGTAGATATCAGATGTGGCGTTGGATTAACTGTTACAACCACGTCCGCTGTATCCGTACAACCATTGGCCTGAACAACGTAAACATAAGTAACATTAACTGGTACCAGAGAAGTATCATCCAGGTATTCGTTAGTATTATTTGTTCCAGCGCTTGCTGGTTCACTGATTCCTGCAACAGCTGCCCTTGTCCAGGTAAATGTAGAATCCAGGGTCAATGAAGAAGGAATATAATTAAACAATGTGTTGTTGCATATTGTTGAAGTAAGCGAGCCAATTAAAAGCGGAGTCGGATCAATAGTAATGGTAAAGCTGTTGGAGCTACCAGTACAACCTGCCGCACTGGTATTCACAGTAATAACAGATGTCAGTACCTGTGCCGATGTATCAATACCTGCAAAAGAAGCAATATTACCAGATCCTGATGCACCTATGCCTATGCTGGAGTTAGTATTTGTCCAGGTAAAAATAGTTCCGGCTACATCACCTGCAAATGATATCGGTGCAGTCATAGTCCCGTTACATAAAGTCTGCGGAGGATTTGATGCAAAGACATCCGGTGTAGGATTAACAGCTATATAAAAACTGCCTGGTGTACCGGGGCATCCGTTGTTATAGGGTGTTACTGTAAAATAACCAGTGTCAGAAACAAATGATGTATTTACAGCAGATACTGAGAAAATAGTATCAGAACCCGAAGCAGGAATACCGATTGAAGGCAATGTATTTGTCCAGTCAAATTCAGTACCGGCTACCGAACCTGTAAAAATCACAGGGGTCGTTGAAGCGCCGTTACAAACTGTCTGTCCGATTAATGGTGATACTGTAACATCTGATAATGGATTTACAGTTCCAGATACCCATGTGCTGCAGCTGGTAGGTAATGTGTAAGTAATGGTATCAACACCTGTAGCAACACCACTAACATTTCCGAAAGCATCCACAGTTGCAACAGCATTGTTGCTGCTGGTCCATGTTCCGCCACCTGATCCATCAGACAATGAAACTACCGATCCCAGACAGAAATTAAGTGACCCAGAGATTGAAGCTGGTAACGGATTAACACTAACATCAACGCTTGCTGTGTTAGAACATCCGTTAATATCTGTCCCGGTAATCTCATAAGATTGATAAGATGAAGGATTTGCTGTTACTGTAGCTCCTGTAGTAGCTGATAAAGCTACAGACGGAGACCATGTATAATTTACCGCACCGCTGGCAGTAATTGTTGATGATGAACCAATACATATTGCAGTACCAGAACCCACAGAAGTAGTGATTACCGGCAGCGGATTTACAGTGACAGTAATTGTTGCAGTATTGGAACATCCACCTACATAAAAATCAACCTCTAACGACTGTGAAGCTCCATCACATGTCGGGCCACTGATTCCCCCCCAGTTGGTGTTATTGATAGCTGGCCTTATAGCGGCAATAGATCCGCAACCACAAAATCCCTGGTCAACTGATAATTCAACAATCTGGCCACCACCACCACTGCAACCACTGCCACAACCGGTACCTACATACCAGGTATGCCCGTCAGAGGACTGAGTAGTGCTCGTACCTGTTCTCATCGCATTGGCAATCGCAGTTGCAACCGTCGGATCGGTACATGTAAAGCCAGTGGTATTATTGCTTCCTCTAACTGTAAATCCTGAATAGCTCAGGGTACTAACCAGCGAAGCACAATAGGTAACCCATGCAGCACATTGTGTTGTTGGAACAACTCCATGAGTAAATGCCTGATTATAAGTAAGTGTAGTACTGGCGAAACCTGTTACAGTATAAGTTGTAGTTGCCGTCGGCGTCGCAACTACTGAAGAACCAGTGGTTGCAGATAAACCCATAGAAGGTGCCCATGAGTATATAGTGCCACCACCGGCGGTAAGGTTAGCTGACTGACCCAAACAAATTGTAGTGTTAGGGCTGCCAGTAATAACCGGTAACGGGTTAACAGTGATAACTTCAGTTACTATGCAACCGTCACTTAAAGTATAAGTAATTGTAGAATTACCAGCGGTAACTCCGGTAACAATACCTGAAGCAGAACCGATTGTTGCATTTCCGTTGCTACTGGTCCATATTCCAGGAGAAGTAGCATTACTTAAAGTAGTATTTCCGCCACTGGCACAAACTACCGGTGTACCGGTGATAGGCGAAGGAGCAGGATAAACGGTTACCGTTGTTACAGCGGTGCCGCAATTAAGTGTATAAGTGATATTTACAGTTCCACCGGCAATACCAGTAACAACGCCTGTAGATGCATTTACTGTGGCAGTACCTGTATTTCCTGAAGTCCATGAACCACCGCTGACACTGTTGCTTAATGTAGTGGTCTGACCAATACAAACAGTTGCAGTACCGGTATTGGTAGCGGCAGGAACAGTTATAGATATAGGGCTGCAATCGCCAACAGCACCTGTTTCAAAGTTCGAACCAGGTCCGGTAAGTGCAAACCCCGTAAGCGTACCGCAGTTACCATTGCCGCTGTAATCAAGTACATATGCCTTTGAAGTATTATTGCCACCGGCAACACCTTCATCGAAACGGTAATAAGCTATCAGGCCTGCCTGCTGCGGAATATCGCAATTCATACTTGCCTGCAACTGAGCCTGGCTTCTTGCCACATTCCATATCCTGACTTCATCAACAGTTTCGTTGTTCAGATAAGCTCCGCCATAAGCGCCAATATCATTAGTGCCCGCTGCATAGGTTGCTGATGTGGCATTTGTTGCTACAAGTACCCCGTTGCGGTATAATTTCATTGTATTGCTTGGCTGATCATAAGTTACAGCAACATAAACCCACTGGCCTGTTGGGAAAGTACCCGGATCAATAGCATAGGTTGGAGCCGACAGGTAATTGTTGGCAGCCTGCAGATGACCTGACTGAATATAAAACGGAGCATCAGGTGAAGAAATGATATTGGTATTAGCTACAGTTGATGGTACATTAATCCAGGCTTCTTTAGTATATGACTGACCAGCTGTTAAAAGGTTGCCTAACTGTACATAAGAAGTTGTACCATTAAAATTAAGCCCTACAGATGCTGCATTCACGTTAACAACCGTATTCACAGAACAAGTCGTTGGCAATGTATATGTAATAACCGTAGTACCTGGGGCTACACCGCTTACGAGGCCAGATGCACCATTTACTGTTGCATTAGCTGGCACAGATGAAGTCCATGTACCGCTGCCGGTTGCATCGCTCAGCTGAGTTGTTATTGTTGTAGACACCTGCGTATTACCAGTAATAGGTGATGGCAGCGGGTTAACACTCACCACCTCGCTGAATGGAGAAGAAGAATTACTGCAACCAAATGAGTTGGTACCAGTAATCTGGTAGGTAGTTGTTGTAGTTGGATTTGCAGTAACTGTGCTGCCGCTTGTAGCAGAGAGGCCGGCTGATGGCGACCAGGTATAGCTAACACCACCGGTAGCGGTTAAAGTTGCTGATGAACCGGAACAAATTGTTACTAATCCGCTTCCTGTAGCGCTTATTGTTGGAACCGGATTCACAGTAACTGTAACCAAGGCTGTTCTCTGGCAGCCTGTAGCGGTGATAGTCCCGGTAACCGAATAAGTAGTAGTTGAAGTCGGGCTGGCAACCACACTTGTTCCTGTAGTTGCGGATAAACCTGCAGCCGGCGACCATGAATAGGTTGAAGCTCCGGATGCTGTGAGGGTCGTGTTATTACCCAAACAAACAGAGGTGTTTGATCCACCGCTAATAAGTGGTAATGGATTAACAGTTACTGAAACAGTACCTGTGTTACTACAACCGGCAGCCGAAGTACCGGTAATAGTATAAGTTTGATTCGATAAAGGGTTTGCAGAAACAGTTGCACCTGTTGTTGCCGATAATCCCGTAGATGGAGACCATGTATAAGTTGAAGCTCCTGTTGCGGTAATTGCTGTTGCTGTACCTGCACAAGAAGCTGTGCCCGAACCAACTGATGTACCTATTGTTGGTAATGGATTAACGGTAACCTGTGCAGTGGTTGTACCCGAACAAGCTCCTGTTGTTCCTGTAATAGTATATGTTGTAGTTACTGTAGGATTAGCTGTTACAGAAGTACCTGTGGTTGCGGATAAACCGGTTGCAGGAGCCCATGTATAGGTAGTAGCACCGCTTGCAGTAAGTGTTCCGGAACCTCCTGGGCAATAACTGATACCAGCAACACTTGTAGAAGGACCGGGATTAACCAAAACAGTAATATTGGCAATGGCTGTCTGTGTACCGTTATTTACCTGGATCTTAAATGAATCTACGCCGCTGAAACCTGCAGTGGGAGTATAGGTTACACCTGAGGGAGAAACGCTGGCAGCAGATGGCGCTGTAACAGGCAAACCATTAACGGTGCCATGAGCAGCCGGCGTATTAACCGACCAAGTTTCAGTAAGTCCGGTACGGTCAGCAACTGTCAGCAGTGAGTTTATTGAACTGGCGCCTGAGTTGGCACATATAGTGTCGCCGATCTCAAAAACCCCTGAACCGTTTACAGTACCTTTTACAAATGATACCGGCTGAATAGTAAAAGTCAAAGTCAGTGTCTGGTTTACACCGGCGCAGTTACTGCCAATTCCTCCCCACCATCCGGCCACACCATAGTTGGGCCTGATACTGAAACCACCGCTGTTACAGCCACAGGTTGTTGCCGGTGATCCGCCTACTGTACCATCCACATCTAATTCTATGTTACCTGGTCCGCAATTGGTAGTAGAGCATCCACCTATCTGCCAAACATGCCCACCCTGGGGCAGGTTGGCATTTGAGCCTGTATACAATGCATTTGCTATTGCATTGGTTGTAGTCGGGTCAGTACAGGTTACACCTGTAGAATTAAGACTTCCGCTGATAGTAACACTCGAGAACACATAACCATTCAATGAAGCCCTGAAAGTAGTCCAGGCATTACATGCTGCTGATGATGCAGGGGCTCCCGCAGTAAATGACTGACTGTACTGTACGGTTGTTTGTGCCTGGGAAGATACCCCAACCAACATAATACCGATTAAAAGAAGCGTACGAAAATAGCTTAATCTTATTCGGTTTTTACTTAAATTTGAATGTCTTGCGTAAAGGTTTTTTGCCTCCATAAGAAATAGTTTATCAATAATGGCGCAAAAGTAGGGAAAAAAAGGGCAACTAAGCCAGTTTTTGAAATTCTTTATTTTGATAACAAAAACATTATATTAATACTGTTGAGGGTGTTAACCATCTAATTTTCAGGTGCATTAAACGTTAATTACCAACCTTTTTTAATTTTTCAAAGCAAAAAAACAGAATAGGATTTCCCGGCAAAACCTGATTCCAACCTGATGTTTTAACAATAACAGATTACTGTTGCCTCGTTTCAAAGCAAAACATCCCTATAGCATGACAATTTCCCTACCTCGCAGAACGGGTAAAACAGGATGCAGGTCGGTGGTAACACAATAAGCCAATTCGTCGTGGAGACCGTAAGCCGATAACCGCTGATAATGGGAACTGTTTTTCAGAAAACTGATATAGTCGCCATTTGATTGCATATGCAGATATGAGGCAGCCCTTGCACTGTCGCAGGTTATTTCAAAATCATTCTGTACAACATTCACAACTGCGCCGGCAAATAAGGTATCTTCCATGTTAAATTTGTCTTTCCAGGAAGCGCAGGCAAGCAATACTTTTTTTCCTTTCGATACCAGATAACTGCATAATGCATGCAGGTTCAAAAATGACCCGATGACTATTTCATCAGCCCCGGTAACCATATGCAGCAACCTGGTACCATTGGTTGTAGTAAGCACAAGGGTTTTCCCTTTAATGAATTCTGACGGATACTCGGACGGGGAGTTACCGAATTGCAATCCTTCAATCACTTTGCCATCACGCTCACCGGCAGTAATACTTCCGGGAACTATTGCCCCGATTTTTATACATTCTTCAACTGAAGATACCGGTATAACACACTTTGCACCGTTATGCAAAGCTGCAGTAATGGTTGATGTTGCTCTGAAAATATCAATAATAACTACTATCGTATCTGTTACATCGTATAAATGCAATAATGCAGGCGACAGACAGACTTCAATTACTTGTTTGTTTTTGTTTTCCATTTATTCAGATCCTGTATTGATTGTTATACCATTATTAAAATACCCCGGCAAGCCGGGGTATACTTTTATAAAAATAATGATTGCTAAAATGGATATTACCGGTAGTTATGGTTATTATTTTTACAGCCATCCATTAATATACCCACATATCATGTTCCTTGTTAAAAATTTCTTCTGATGCATGCTGGCTTTCATACAATGTTTCCATAGCATTCATACCGTTACCCAGATCTTTAAAGTCAGACTGGAACGGATTGCTCACCTTAGTGATTTTGCTGGAGAACTGACGGCTCTCAAAAAACTCATCCCAGGTGAAACGGGCCACATCATTTTCAGGGTTAAACACTTCATACTGTGCCAGTAAACCGCGGATATCGGGATAATACAACCAGAACATTGACTGCTTGCCCCTGAACGAACCATCAACTATGATATCCTTAACCGGTGCCAGACCAACGATACGAACGATCATTTTTCCTTCATTGCGATCGAATATCCAGTCTTCCTTCATCCTGTAGGTGGTAATCGCTTCAGGTTGAAAATCTTTCTTAATTACCTTAATCGTTTCAACACCTGTAATCGGATCAGTTACCGGAATAGTATCGGGCTTACCCGCGAGAGATTCCAGTACTTCTTCTTTTGATAAAGGAGTCGTAAAACGGTCATCCATACTGCTGTAGGCTCTGATTTTTCCTCTTTTAATACCATCAATCAGGATTTCTATGAACATACCACCACCTGAATTTTCATCACCCATGTACCTGAATCCGATATTTTGTTTTTCACGGGTATCTATCTCCCTCCAAACTCTTTTTTTCCAGAGTATATCTTCCTCACGCAGATGCTGCCATGCAATGGGCATACTGTTATGTGCCACACGGTCATATGCGCCATCAGGGGTTCTTGAAGGTCTCCAGCTTGAATCCAGTTTTACACCATAGTACCCTTTGTCAGTCAGGCTGACATCAGTTGTACTACCTGGTTGCGCAAATGCTGCGCTTCCTGAAAAAAGTAATACTACTGCTGCTGTAAATTGTATTCTGTCTAGGATGTTCATATCCTTATATTTTTAAAAGTTAATTAATTCAAAGTAAAATATAATGGCGCAAGCGTTCTTGTGGTACCATCAGGGCCCACTGCCTTGATATCATCAAGGAAAACCTTATCACCTGCCTTTGCCATATTCAGGAATTTAGAAACCTGTACATTATCCGAAAACCTGCAACCTACAGACCTGTTTTCTACATGAAATGGTCCCTGATAATCTTTTCCTTTAGGAGTGGTGCTATAATCAAAACTGACGATCTTAAATTTAGCATCAAAATCAAATGAGGCAAGGACTGCAATCGGACCTCCCTGAGCTCTGAATATAGACGCCGCCATACCACCACCAGGTTTTCCGTTTACCATTGCCACCGGATCTGGTATCTTTTTTACCCTGATCTTCATTTCCCCTACTTTCTTCTTTGACCCATCCTGTGTTTTGGCAAAAATTTCAACTACAAAGTTTGGGTCAATTTTTTTCAGGTCCTTGATAACAAAATGGCCTTTTTCTCCGGTAATAGTACACCCACCTGTAGCAGCAGCTATTGTTACATCTTCAACCGAATAACCTGCCGCAGCAACGGTTACCGGATTGTCAACACCAATATAGAATACGTTCATCTTATCAAGCGCCATTGAAGCGCCGGTACTACCAACCATATATTCAAACTTCCAATCTCTGGATACAGGGCCGGTTTCTGTCTGTAATTCAATTCTGCCTCTTACAGTTTGCAATCCAACTCCATGGGCAATAGTTTCCCAGGGAACTACGCCGTTTAATGCCGGTTTGGTAGAACCACCACCACCCTGCATTATTACTGTAGGCCTTTGAGCCTTATTGAATGCTGCAAGTAATATGGATGCTTCAATTTTCTGACCTTCCAGTGCATAACTTGTTTTTGGCACAGCTACCGCACCAATGGTATCAAACTTGATATCCTTCATATGCGCTTCTTCAAACAACCTGTTCAGTACAAGTGCTTCACTGCTGCGCACGTCATTCTCGTATTTCGAGAACAATGCTATTGCGGCAATCGCAGGCATATGCTCAAAATTCTCAATACTCCAGTCACCTGTAGGGTTATGATCATTTTTCTTGGCATGAGTAATGCGCAATGGCATAAGAGGGCTCAGCTTTGCAGTATCGTCTTTTGAAAGCTGGCTAAGAAAGAAATCACGCACATCTGTAATCTGCTTCTTCATTGTATCGCCACCTTTCAGTTCCACAAGCAATTTCGTTGTTGCATCAATATTATCCATCCTGGCAGGAATATGCAGGGCTGAGTCTTCCGGATCAACATTATAACCACCAGCCTCAATAGTAATCCTCTTTTTCCACACCTCAAAGAATTTAACCATGTCATCAGCACGTTTCACAACAGCATCTGCTTTTTCACGGTAAGGTTTTACTTTAGCTTCCTGGCCTGGCGCTTTCTCATTTTCCTTAATAGCATCATATACTTCAGTATTCTTCTGGTCGATTGATTTATTCGACCGGTCGATACTGAGGCTCAATGTCTTAAAGGCGTTGAGAATCTCATTAGATACATTTAGGGCCAGCAGGGCGGTCAACACCAGGTACATCAGGTTGATCATTATCTGTCGCGGCTCTTTAGGTATAGACATTATTTAGCTTTTACTATGAACATTAATTGTTTACTGCATTATATTATTAACGGCCTTGCATAGCGGAGAGCATATTGCCATAAACCTGGTTCAACGTTGTCAGGTTTTTAGCCAATAAACCAATCTGCTCCCTCGTGTCTGTTGCATCTTTTGCACTTGACGCCATAGCTTCAGATGCATTTACAAGGCTGCTGTAGAATTTATTCATCGCTTTAAGATGGTTGTTCGCATCCGACAATTCTACTTCGTAAATAGAATTCAGCGTACCCAGATTTTTGGATAATACTACTACCTGATCGTGGAATTTAGTAGTGTCTTCAGCTGCTTCGTTGAAAGCGCTCATTGTTTTTGTAGCCCCGATGAACGTATTCTTCATTGTGCCCAATGCTTCAGCAGCATCTCTTGCACTCTGTGAATAAGTACCAGTAGCAGCAGTTACATCAGACATATCCTTGATCTGGCCAACTGCCTTATTGAAATTCTGAAAATTATCACTCAGTTTTTTCAGATTAGGTGTATTGATCTGAGCTTCTTCCAGCATCTTGTCAAGCGATTTTGTTGGTGGCTCACCTGGTTTAGGTAATCCGCCGTGCTTGATTCCTTTACGATATGCTTCAACATGGGGGCTCTCAGTGATGTCCGGGTAAAAACGCTCCCAATAGTAATCGCTGTGAGGAGGTATTAATCCGAGCATGGCAAAGATAAATGCTTCTGTACACATGCCTATTGTAAGCATTGTTCCACCACCCTGCCAGTGTTGGATCTTGAAAAGGGCACCGAGCAACACAATCGAGGCACCAAGCCCGATAAGGAGATTTTTTACATACTTACCTTGGTTGGTCTCAAAAAACAGAACTATTGGATTCATATTAGCTGGTTTTTCTTTGTTTATTTTTAATTTGGATGTTTTAGTTTCTTATCTGATAGCTTTCCTGTTGGTCAGGGCCGGGTTAACTTCTGTATATACGCAGCGGAAGCCAATATATGCCTTTGCGGTATCCTGGTATTCATAATCGCGGGTACTTACCTGAAGATAATAAGCTACATCGCGCCAGCTTCCTCCGCGCACCACTTTGCGCCTCATCCACTGTGCATCGCCTGGCTGAACATTGTATTCCACATTCGGATTCAGATCAGCCTGCTGATTATAGTTACCACCTGCATATTCCGATGAAGTCCACTCAGAAACATTACCTGCCATATTTTTCAGGCCATAATCATTAGCTGCGTATTTGTCAACCGGTACAGTATATAAGCCTCCGTCGGCTGCATAGTTGCCTCGCTGTGGTTTAAAATTTGCAAGATAACATCCTTTTTTATTGATAATGTATGGTCCGCCCCATGGATAAGGTGATTCATTACGGCCACCCCTTGCTGCATATTCCCACTCTGTTTCGGTAGGAAGGCGGAAACGGCTCTCAGTATACTGGTGCTCTCTCTCGCGCTCAGCTCTCCATACTTTGGTACGCCAGTCGCAGAAGGCATTACACTGTTTCCAGTTAATTCCTACAACAGGATATTTATTGAATCCCTGAAACCAGAAATATTGCTGGGCAATAGGCTCGTTGAATGAATAATTAAACTGTTTAATCCATACAGTTGTATCCGGATAGCTCGGGATATCAAATGCATTTACGTATTTGATCTGGGTTTCCGTGGGATGCCTCACAGAGTTACCATAGTCGAATGACGTATAATGGTAAACAAACTTGCTGACATCAAAGGTTTTTACACCCCAGCCAGATAACTCAGCAGGTATATATATGGACGATAACTGGTCCTGAAGTTCAGGATCTTTCCAGTTGATATGCTTGCTCATATCCAGCCTTGTAGAGCCGTCTGGCATATCCTTGAAATTACCGAGAATGGTGTTGGCTACAGAATCCCTAACCCAGTTGGTAAACTGCCTGTATTCCTGGTTGGATATTTCAGTGGCGTCCATGTAAAAACCTACCATTTGGATGGTATGAATCGTGGCGTCATTTCTTCCGCGTATGTCCTCATCGCTGGCTCCCATTTTAAAGGACCCGGATGGAACATAGACCATGCCGATAGGCAATGGCGCCTTATAATTCATTCTCGTTTGATCGCCTACTAACTGGCCATTGGAGCCCGATTTCCCGCAGCTTGCAGCAAGTACGAGCAATGCTAAAGCTGAGACCTTCAGGGAAGTTTTTTTCATACTACTATCTGGTGTTTTTGCAATGTTGCAACTAAATAATTTCATCCATTTCCTCCTCTCAACACTAAACCGATGCACAATATTCAAAGTTTTTTCGAAAAATACAAGCTTCCGGGAAAAATTGTTAATTATTCTACAGAAACTTACTTGGCAAAATACACTAATTTATTAATCTGTTTTTTCAACTTGTAATTTGCTGAAGTGCTTCACTGGCACTGTTTACAGGCGATAGGCAGGTGTGTCCTGAACAGACAAATATAGACATTTTACCGTCAAAATATTTATTTTCCAGAACAGGCACTTCAGATATTTCTTTGTTCAATGTAACTAAATATCCCTCCGGAAGCCAATTTGACTGCAATTTCCGCATTTCCACTTCAGCTCCTTTGCCCGAGCAAATTATGGTTTTCATCCCTTTTAACTGCCGCTGCAGCACCATTGCCCAATAGCCAAATGAATAACTGTATCTCGATATGGTTTCTGACAGGTTATAAATCATCATTTCCCCGCGTTCAGTCCAGTCTGTACGCCCCATACTTAAACCGCAGGTTAATAAATTGCGCGCCATAACTGCATTGGCTGATGGCTGTGCTCCATCATAGGTATCTACTTTCCGCACCGGAATATCCTGCTGACTAGCTGATGTATAATAAAAGTAGCCCCCCTCATCCCCGAAATCCTTACAAACATCCTCCATAAGGCTGGCAGCTTCCCGTATATATTCCGGATTGCCGGAACCAGATCCAAGTTGCAGCAATGCGTCCACCAGGTAAGCATAATCATCCAGTTTTGCAGCTATCCTGGCAACCCCGTTTTTCCAGGTGTGCAACAAGCCTCCATCGGTATCAAAAGCGCTAAGCATCCACACCATATGTTCTTCAGCTCGGCGCAGGTAACCCTCTGCCAGTTGCTGGTCGGCTATAAATAAAGTCACTCCGGCTTTGCTCAAAGCTGTATTCATCAGCGCATTCCACGACAACAGGCATTTATCATCGGTCTGTGGTCTTTGCCTGGCAGTTCTCCTGTTCAGCAGCAAGCCTTTCACCCTGTCAATACGCACCTGCAATTCCTCAAAAGTCAACCCGCTTTCTATAGCTACCGCCTCTATATTCTTTGATATATGGAGTATGTTAGTACCTTCCCAATTACCCGCTCTCTTTATACCGAAATACTGCTCTGCAACCACATCATTTTCTCCCAGGGCTTCTATCCATTCATCCCATGTCCAGGTATAAAATTTACCTTCCACACCTTCACTGTCTGCATCGAGCGCACAATAATAACCGCCGCTTTTATCTTTAAGTTCCCTTTCCACAAAACAAATCGTCTCCTCAATAATCCGCTTGTAGTGTATACTGCCGGTGGCCATAAAACCATCGCACAAGGCCATAATAAGCAGTGCATTATCATATAGCATCTTTTCAAAATGCGGTGCCAGCCACTCCCTGTCGGTAGAGTACCTTGAAAAGCCTCCTCCAATTTGATCATAAATACCACCTGCAATCATACAGTCCAGGCTCAGCAAAGCATGATCCAGAGCCGGTTGATACCCGGTATAGTGGTAATGTTCCAGCAGAAAACTGATAGCCATCGTCCCGGGAAATTTCGGTGCATTCCCGAATCCGCCCCATTGCTTGTCCCCTTGTTTCAGCAGGTTGTCTGCAATCTTTCTTAAAACAGCCTCATCTGGTTCATTTGGCGCCTTTGCTGTGATACGCTGCGATGCCTGCCCGAGGTGCTTCAGTATCTGATCTCCTTGTGCCATCACTTCATCCTGCTGTGTAGTCCATATTTCATTCATCCGGTGAAGTATCTGCATCCACGATGGCCGGCTGTAGGCCGGCCGGGGCGGATAATAGGTGCCTCCATAAAACGGCGCTCTTTCTGGAGTAACAAATACATTCAGCGGCCAGCCTCCATTACCTGCTATTGCCTGCACGGCGTCCATATACATATGGTCCACATCAGGGTGCTCTTCCCTGTCCACCTTCACGCATACAAAGTGCTCATTCATATAGGCAGCCGTATTCTCATCTTCAAAGCTCTCATGCTCCATTACATGACACCAGTGGCAAGCAGCATACCCGATGCTTACTAAAAGCGGTTTCTTTTCCCTTGCAGCTCTTTCAAACGCCTCATCACCCCAAGGGTACCAATCTACGGGATTATGTGCATGCTGCAGCAGGTATGGGCTTTGTTCTTCAATCAGTCTGTTAGCCATGAAGCAAAGGTAATGCCATAAGTATTGCTAATACATCTCAATATCTGCTAAAATGGCTTAAATTAAAAGCAGAGATTTTTCTGATAAAAATGCTGCAACTTTAATTTGTATCTTACTCTACCCGCAAACCACTATTATTATCCTAAAATCTTTTGGTCCCCTGTTCGATTCGAATTTAAGTCCAAAAAAAGTGGGGCCTTTAGTACAATAAATTTAACCGATGCAACCTACTTTGCAGATTTCAGAAATTATTACATTGATCCGGCAGGCACGGATTGATGTATATAAAGCTGCAAATATCCACCTGATCAACCTGAATTGGAATATTGGTGAATACATCACCAACAGGACTAAAAGTGAAGGCTGGGAGAAATCAACCGTACTGGAACTAGCATTATTTATTCAAACCCAGGAACCTGGCGCTCAGGGATTTTCAGATAAGAATCTTTGGCGGATGAGATAGTTTTATGAGACATATAAGGATTATCCACAACGCTCATCACTGATGAGAGAAATAGGACGGTTATTTCAGAGATATTTCGCGTAAAGGGTAAAAGCTGTGAAACAAGCTTTATCCGTTTACCCATAAAATTCTATTTTTAACCCAAATTCTCAAAATGCGATTACGACTACTCCTCATAATATGCTTATGCTGTTTCTCAACCATTGCACCCGCACAACTAAAAGACGGCAAAAACGATAATATG
>Ga0214164_1000524_pt1 | contig 25188 bp, 17 predicted proteins | sample TroBogepilimnion_13_FD_153003 | JGI IMG/M metagenome (GOLD analysis project Ga0214164, IMG submission 153003) | Freshwater microbial communities from Trout Bog Lake, WI - Practice 03JUN2009 epilimnion v4 | ecosystem: Environmental > Aquatic > Freshwater > Lake > Epilimnion/Euphotic zone ...
GGTCTTAACAGCCTTGCCAATCTCATTAACAGGGTAAACACGCTGGTTAGCGTTACGTATACCGCCCTGGATGCAAATCCCGGACATGTACAAGTTCTTCCCATCTTTGTCATCAGATTCAACGATCATTTTTGCTTCGTTGAAACTGAGATTCTCTCGGAGATACAACATATTTTTCAATGTAATTTCCTAATTAACGAATACGTCCGCCAATAGTAGATTTACTATTAGCTGGCTTATCGCTTGCACCTTTCTTTTCTGGTCCGTGTCCTGGTTCACGCTTTGTGAAACCTGTCTTACCAGCTTTACCGCCTGGAACATTAACGTTACCGGCTGCATCTGGATTAGGAACTACGTTACCTTTTAACAAACCTGTACCTTTTAAATTACCTTGGTTTGCAAATGTTGGGCTTTCTACATCGTTACGAGCGATATTTTCTACTGTACCACCCATGTCATTCTTCATATTGTCGATAACAGACTTCTTGTTTACACCGTCATCGCCCATTTTTCCAAATGAATTGTATGTGTTTCCACCTACTTTATTAACATATTCCATTAGATTGTCAAGATCGTCAGCACCATCTTGAGCACCATCATCACCGTGTACCTGTGCGGCTAAATCATGCATTGGCATGCCGTCACCGTGAATACCTGGAGTTTGTTCTTCTTCGTGTTCTTCACCTGCTAATAGATGCTCGAATTCTGCTTTTAGATCTTCTAATGCGTCTTCTAGGTCCATAACGCGATCTTCAATGTCGCCTTCGCCTTCTTCGCCGCCTTCTTCGTCACCAAATGGCTCTTCTTCGCCTTCAGCATCATCTTCGCCTTCAGCATCATCTTCGCCTTCTTCATCACCACCAAAGTCTGGCTCTTCGCCATCATCTTCGCCATCATCATCTGTTGGCTCTTCTTCAGTGTCATCTTCTGAGTCGTATGGGTTACCTGTATCTTTTGGTGCTTTTCCACCAAAGTCTGATTCTAATAATTCTTCGTAAATTTCACGTGATTTTCCAACAACGATGTTGTGGAAGATTTCTTTTGCTGTATCTTGATCTTCGTTGATCAAAGCTTCTAGCATTGCTTCAAATTGAGCGCGGTCAGTCATGTTAAATTCTCCTGTGATTGTGTTACAAGGCTGTGTATTATTTACACTTATATTAAAAAAGTGTATGGTAATGGCGTGAAAACAGTCAGTTTTGACAGTTTTTTAATTATTGACCTGGCTGTGGAGGAGGAGCAGAGTACATATCATGGATAAAGTCTAATTCTTTTTCCTGCTCTAATATGTGAGCTTCACTACTCTTACGCAGTTCGTTTATTTGTTTTAGTGTTAATCTAGTCTTGCGGGTATCAGTCCTGTGTATAGTTGAATTATCACGGTCAGCCTCATAACGTAGATCATTAGCTACATGACGAGTGTCCGGATCAATATAAAACAGTTCTCTTAAAATCATAATGTATTTATGCGACTGGGCCCTGTCCGCCACCTGGAGGACCACCTGGCATTGCACCCTGTGCGGCCGTAGCACCTACTCCGCCTTCTGCTTCTGGACTGCTTTGCAAGTCTTCTGGAGCTTCCATATCGGCAGCGGCACCCATATCGCCTTGTATGCCACCTGCTGATATACCTGCACTACGCATTTCTCCAGCGGAATCTGTATCTGTAGGTTGTCCTTTACCATTCTCTTCAGCCCACATACGTTCATTCTCTGCAATTTCTTCGTCAGTTAAACCTAAGAAACGATTCATTGCAAATCGTTTTGACATGAAAGGAACAGCTTGTACAGTATTAAATGTGTTAATACGTTCAGCATCAATGGTTGCCTGGCGTGAACTGGCAAAGTTCATTGGAGGATTGAAGTTTAATTCAAACAAATTAGGATCAATATTCAATCCTTTGCCATGCATGTACATCTTAAACTCTTCATCAAAGATACTGGTTATTAAACTTTGCAGTCTTTCGCAGTACTTGTTAAAGCGTAGCTCTTGAATGTATGCTGTGCCTACTCGACCATCATTGAATGTGCTTTGTGAATCATCAGCACCAGTAGGCAAATAGCTACTTGGAATACGTAATCCACGGAATAACTTGTTAGTAAAGTACTTCAAGTCATCAATCTCGCCAATATTCTTACCGCCTTCTAGCATACGCACATCAGAACCTTTACCGTCTGCTGTTTTAGGGAAGAAATAGTCTTCATTTATGCTTAGAGGATTGTATGCAGAGTCTATGACATTCTGTCCGCCCCCTGTTTGTGACGGAATACGGCGCTGGTGGATTTCGTTCTTTACACGTTCTACAAATGCCATAGCTAGGTGACTAGGCATATTTCCCACGTCAATGCTAAAAACACGACGCTCTGGAGCACGTGATATACGATAAATTAGAATTGCATCTTCTAATAGTTCTTTTTGTTTATAAACCTTAAAGATATTTTCTAACAAACTGTTACCAAATGGATAATTTTGATCTAATCCTTCTGATAAACTTAGGTGTACAACATGTTTAGCATCTATTGCACTTTCTGTTTGATTTAAACCAAAGCGAGTACTGCTTGAACTAGTAGATCCGGATCCCGGAGCACCTTTTGTTCCTGATTGACCGCCGCCAAACGTACCACCACCACCGGTACCTCCTGCGTTATTCCTAGGATTTACATTAGGTGTGATCATTGTAGCAATCAAGTTTTCAAAGTTAGGTGCTAGATCTTTAACAACATATTGTTCAGGTTTCTTACCTTCGCTTTCATTTACAATAACTTTGACAATTTGACTAGGATCTACCCATGACCATTTTTGATTTTCAGGATCACGAATAAAAAATGCATCACCGTATTTGAATACATTGCGTACAATACGGAAAATACGTGTGTCAAACTTTTGTAACTTGTTCCATTGTGCTAGATACTCGCCTAAGATCTTAATCTCAGCGTTGGTTCCTTTGTTACGCCATTTAACTGCAAATGGACTTTTTGAATCTTTTAATTTTTGTGTGCAAAATTCTGCAAGGATATCTAGTGCGGCATTAACTTCAGGATCGCTGTCCATAACTTCATACTGTTGATAACGTTCAACACGATTAGGACTACCTGTGTAAATGTCTGGAAGGAATGAGCTGTAGTTTGTTCTTGCAGGTCCCGGACGATTACTAAAGTTGGATCCGTTGATTGGACCCATCATCTCGCCATTGATCGGAACCGGTGTAAAGTATTTTTTCCAACTCATTCTAGTTTTATCCTTTATCTAACACTTACGTTAGGATTCAATTTCTTAGTGGCTCTATGTACTTTACCGCTAGTTTCAAGTAATTCAGCAGTATGCTTGACCATGTCCACAACATTCTTATTTAAGTCTACTAGGTCCATGTGCAGATCTTTTAGGGTCACTGTGCCCTGTCTAATTTCATCATGCTGTTGTTGTTTTGGTTGCTCAACTACTGCTGGTTTTGGTTGCTCAACTACTGCTTGTTTAATATTGCTGGTAGCGTTGTTCAATCCTCCAACATGTTCCTTTAGATTATCAAACATTGGAGACACTTGTTTTTGCATGTCTGATAATGATAACATAGGTGCGGCATTCCATTCTTTGGCCTTGGCTATCATTTCTTTTTGCATTTCACTAGTTGCGTTACCTGTAGCTTTTTGTAAATCGCTAGTCATAGGTCCAATTGAACGCTGTATGCCCGCAACAAACTCAGGAACTCCAGTAGTTGCAACAACTGCATCTTGTTTTTTCTTTTCGCTTTCAATTGCCGAAGTCTTTTCAATTTCAGATTGCTTAATTGTTGTTAGTTGTGCTTGACTGCTAGATTTAATTGCTGATTCGTTGTCTTGAATCATAGTTTGCACAGCTGATTTCCAGCTAGTTTGAATACTGGATGTTGTTTGTTGAGCAGATTCTTGTGAATCAGTGCCTGCATTTGTACGACTACCAGCGGAACTGATAGTTGTATTAAACATTTCGCTTAGTTTGCCTATATCAAGATTGCCTGAACTAGACTGATTAGCAGTCATTGATATTGTATTAGATATTAACTTGCCGATTTGTTGAGAACTAAACACACCCTCTAAATTAGTGCCTTCATTGATTAGAGCATTAACTGGGCCTTTTTCAAACGGTTGTCCAGTCGCTCCAAGAGTTGTATCTGCACGTGGAACTGGTTGTTTACCGGTAGCAAGCTCTCCGACTAAATTTACCACATCGGCGGCCATGGTAACAGCACCTACGCCAATTTCTTTTACAGAATCTATAGTTATACTGCCAATGTCTTTAAACAGTGTACCATTTTGTATTGCTCCAGGCAAACGTGTTAACGCTTCAATGCCATTAGCTCTATCAACGGCACTGGCCGGAGTGCCTTCTGGTATTACTCCTTTGCCATCAGATGGTTTAACATTTTTAAGTTGATCTATCATGTCTTGGGCAGTTTTTGTTGCACCAAAACGTTGATTAATACTATCAATAACTTGTCCTAGAGTAGCATTAAAATCTTTTAGACGAGCATTTGCTTCTACATATAACTCTGTGCTCTTTGCACCGGCAGCCTTGTCAATTAACTGCTTGCCTTGTGCATCTTTCATAATCTCGCCATTTTGATCACGCTGAGCAACTAGACCTTTTTGTCTAAATCCAGCATCTTCATCGGCAATTTGTCTTGCACGATCCATTGACACATGATACTGATCAGCTACACTCTTAATACTGCTATTGAAATTTTGCGAAGACATATAGACAGTACGTGCGGCATCAGCGGCAGCGCCTTCGCCTGTTTGTACCATTCGTCTATAAGTTTCAGTACTCATCTGAGCGGCAACTGCTGTTTCAGCTTGTTTAACTTGAGCCAGAGCTGATTTACGTTCTTCGTCAGTGTGTGCATTACGCAGATTATTCATTGCGTTTTGTAACTGTGTTCCTGCAGGTCCTAATCCAGCTAGTATAGCAATAGTTTCTTTAGTCTTTGCCTGTCCAGTGAATAATTCTTCCCCTACTTTATTCAAGCCTAGGCCTTTTAGTCCCACAGTGGCCTGTTCTAATGCTTGTTTCTGTTCAGGAGCCATACCTGCTAGTGTGGCCTGTATACGAGCGTTCTTTTGTAGTTCTTGCAGAGCAGATTCTTGCTCTTTACGACTTACACCTGTTAGCTGTGCAGTCTTGTCCATTTCACTGGCCAATTCAGCGACTGATTGTTGTAATTTTAAACGTTCTGCATCGTTGTCAAGATTAATTCTACGCTGACCGGATATGGTAATTGCCAACAACTCGTTGTAGTCTTGAGTTGTATAGCCCATTTTACGCAGAGTATCAGCGGCAGTAGTGTCACTAAATGACTTGGAAACTTGATTAAAGATCTTAGCACTGTCGGTCATGTTGCCGCCAAGTGATGTAAAGTTATATTTTCCTTTATCTATAACTTCATTCCACTGATCAGTGCTTAGTCTAGTTTGACTAATACTGGCACGTAGCCCTATAGCATCGTTATTAAAGCCAATACCTGTTTCAGATGACTTTCTCCAAGTAATATAACTTTCTTGTATTTCATCTTCTAGAGCTCGAAATGCTGCCTTGGGGCTAGTCAGCATTTCGGTGATGTCTGTTCCAAATTTTCTTGACTGACCACTGATGTCAAATCCTTGGGTAAGACTCATATTACGATTCGTTTGTCGGTGGAGTTCTAGTATTTTCTCTTGAACCTCAAGATTCTTTTGTCTGTATTCGTCTTCAGTCATTTATTTTTCCCCGAAATATGCGTATATAAATACTCTATAATATATTTATCCGGAGTTTAACATGGCTACAAATCCCCTAAAGCAGTTTTTTCGACAACCTAAGATTTTCATTAAACTACCTTCAAAGGGTATCTTTAACAATCCCGGCACTTTACAAGGCGACTTGGATAAAATGCCTGTATTTGGCATGACCGGTATGGATGAAATCCTAATGAAAACTCCGGACGCATTATTAAACGGAGAATCAACCGTGCGACTAATGCAAAGCTGTTGTCCATCTATTACCGACGGATGGGATATTAGCAATTTAGATGTTGATGCGATTCTAGTGGCCATTAGAATTGCCAGCTATGGAAATGAAATGTCAGTTACACACACCTGCACCAGTTGCGGGGAAGAGGGTGACTATGATATTAATCTAAGCTCTATGTTAGATCACTTTAGTCGATGTGAATACGAGCCTAAAATTGTACTTAAAAATCTAGTGATCAAAATCAAACCATTGACTTATAAAAAGGTTACTGAGTTCAATTTAGAAAACTTCATGCTACAAAAACAGCTAGCACAGCTAGATACCTTAACTGCCGAGCAACGAGATGTAGAAGTACCAAAAGTATTTGCCGCGTTGGCAGAACTACAGAATAGAATCTTTCTTGAAACTGTAGATCAAGTTGAGTTAGAAAGTACTGTGGTTACTGAACGTAGTTTTATTAAAGAATTCTTGGACAACTGCGATCGAGACATATTTGAAAGCATCAAAGAACAAATTGAAGCTAACAATACCCTGTGGAGATATCCAGATACCACGGTGCAGTGCGCTAGTTGTCAACACGCCGATTCGTTTGCCATACAACTAGACCAATCAAATTTTTTCGTCAAAGCCTAATTAGATTATCTAATAAGGAAATTGAAGAATATCTAGTTAGGCTTGATAAAGAAGTACTACAGTACAAAGAAGAATTTTTTAGAATTGGTTGGTACATGCGGGGCAGTATAAATGTCAACGATCTATTCGATCGATACACTACTGAAGATATTAAAATTATAAACGATATTATTAAAGAAAATATCGAAGCAACTAAAAATACTCAGATGCCTTTGCTTTAAATATCAACATCCAGGAACTTGCCACTTGTGGGCAAGGGAGCTTTGGGATTTTTGTTAAAGTGATTGCTCACAGCATCTTTGGCAGCATTGGCTTTAGATGAAATACTGTCTACATCTGTGTCAGTTCCGGTCAACTTGTCATTGACCTTGTCCCCAAGATCGCCAAGTGGATCATCTTTTTTGCCCATGGTCTTAGCACCTTGATCAGATATGTTATGCGTTTTAACTGATGAAATAAATCTACCGGGACCTTGATTCCATAGCCAAGTTAGTGCAGGATCAATTGCATACATCACACAGTTGGCAATAACTTCTTTGCCTTCTTCAGTTTGCACCCATTGTTGAAGCCAAATACTAGCGGCAGTAGTAGCCAATATCTCAAGCACCGCCGGTCCACCAAATACACCTAATGTTGCGATTGTTGCGGCACCACCTGCTACCCAGGCAGCTACTCGACCTACTACTGTAAAACCTATTAACATTCTAATAACTTTTACAATTGAACCACTGGCAGCCAATGCAACTACAGTTTCCTCAACTAGGATTCTATATGCCGGCATACGATCACTTTCCGGCATCTGTCGTTCTTTAATAGCCTTGTTGACCAAAGCTACCTGTGCTAGATATGTACAGGCAATTTCGTAGGCACCAATCCATTTTACAAAAGTCATAAAACGAAAGGTATTCTTGGCAATAAATCCAGAATTAAAGATTAACGATTCTCTGGCAGCAGGATCTAAATGTTTAGCTGTGTCTTTGATCAAAGCCAATAGATTATCAGGAGCCGGTACTGATGTTTCAGAGATTATTTCATAGATTTTCATATACGATATTTATCTAGTTAGTAAGATGAACTACGTTCATCTGTGTTTTCGTTAGCACTCAAACACCTGTTGTTTCTTTATAGACTATAATCAAGTGCGAAGCACTTTAAATATTATCTAGATTGTTCAGTCACACTTTGCCCAGGCAGGGCAAAGAACATTATCTGAGTTGAACAATGTCACCTAGCGTTATGGCGTTACAGAGGCGGTCATCCGGTACCTCGAGCCAAGTCTTTATACGACGGCAGTTGATCAATATACGCTAGCACACTGATAAACCCGTGGGTTCTCCCCACTCTTTTAGCCTTATTCTCCCACTTATAAATTAAACCAGTTAGCGGCGTATCTGATCATCGTCCTGTAAAGGATAGTAATTTATAACTCTGACACCAAGCAGAACTTCCATACCGTCACACATCAGAACGGATTTAGAGCACACGATCAACGCCTGTGCGGGCTTATTTGGTGTTTTAACGGCCTGTTTTATTAGCTTTTGAGTATATGTGAACCATGCACACGCACTTGAATATGACCGTTATAATAGTCTTTTGATTCAAGAACTCTGCGTGAAAACTGCTCACGAGCCTCTATATAAGAGCATTCTGCCTTAGATTCACAGTAGAAAAGTATTTCTCTTGTAAAGTTTTCTGCCCCTAACTGCGTAACATCCTTGGTTAATTCAGGCGACGATCCATAATAGTCACGCCAATCTGAGTCAATTTTGCTACGGATTTTCTTTTTTTTCTTAGTGCCGTTTTTAAGTTTTACTGTTCGATAAGTGGTTTTGGAGAATTTTGCTAATTTTTTGCCTATGTACATGCGCCCGCTGGTGATGTTTGTTATAAGATATACAAATCCCACACAATCTTCGGGCAGAGTTTCTACTGGTTGATTTTGATAAGTCCATGACATTAACTATGTAGTTAATTATTTTCCTTACCCTTGCCTTTTTGAGCGCGACGAACCTTACGTTCATCTAACTGCGCCCGTTTATCTATTTGCCACAGCCTAATTGCCTTGCGCCTATCACTACAAATGTGCCTAATATCGCTTAAAAGATGCCGGAGCCTAATGGTACTGGCATAGGTATCTTTGTCAAACCACTCTTGATTTTCCGCGAAGTACTTGCGAAAAACTCGCATTAGCTCTTCGTGCAGATCCTCATCCTTGGGTGTCACTCTGTGATCTCCAAGTCAGTGGCATATGATGTAAATCCGTTCTCTTTAACCACACGCAAGACGTTGTTTACACGGCCAATTAATTCGTCCTTATGCGATATTAAGAAGATGTTTTTCTTACGTTCACGTGACATTTTCTTAAGTACGCCCAGGGCTCCCTCAACGCCCGATGCATCTAGACCATTGTCAATAAGCTCGTCAACAAACAGTAGGTTGATACCTTGATACAATGATTCCCACACGTCGCGGAAGGCAAATGATAGGCCTAGAATCAAGCGATTACGCTCGCCCCTAGACAGATTGTCAAAGTCTAAATCTTGCCCCAGCTGAGTGATCAATACTGTTAGATCGTTCTGGAAAGTGACCGAGTGCGGTAAACCTAGCTTGTCCAAATAGTAGGTCAATCGATTGTTCAAATAGGCCAAATTCTGGTCAATGATCTTCTTACGAATAAACGAATCTTTTGATGTTAATAACTTTAATAAGAACTCTTGATGATCCTTGATTAGGTTAAATTCATTAACTAGATCCCAGGATATTTCTTGCATGGCAGTATGCTTGAGCTCATCAATCTGCTCTTGATACGGGTCAACTTCTACTGCTTTGATGTTAAGCTGACTTTCTAAAGTGGCAAGATTATTCTGATGCTTGAACGCTTCCTCTATGGTGTCGTAGTAGGTTTTAGGCCGTTGACTAAGCTCGCCTAGTGCTGAAATATCAGCAAGTATTTTGGCTAGATCTTTTTCTACCTTGGTATAATATCGCCGGGCTTCTTCAAGGTGGGCTTGTGCGGTAGCAGTCATTTCTTCATGCTTGTGATCATGCAGTTGTTGTTCACAAGCATGACAGGTCTTACTTGCCAATAGGCCGAGCTCGCGATCATACTTCGTGACGCTACGCTCCGCTTGCGCTATCGCGCTATCTAACGTAGCCCGTTCCTTGTTTAGGCTTTTTAGCTTCTGCGAAGCTTCGTCATAAACTTTGAGATCCGCATGTTTCGCAAGCTCAGCCTCAATATCCACGCTCTCCAATTCTACAATGCTACGACCTATTTTCTCTAGTTCGTTGGCATGCTGAGTATTCCATGCATTTTGTTTTGTGATCAAACTGTCAATGCTTTTTTGTATACCTTCGTTACTGCGTTTTGTAGCTTCAATATTTGCAGACTCTTGCGTGATACTATCTTTAGTTTGACGGATAAGCTCTTTAAGTGTTTCTGCTTTTTCACTTAGCAGGGTAATACCTAGTAACTGCTCAATAATGGCTCGTTGATCGTTAGCCTTCATACTTAAGAATGGCTCAGTATATGTGTTTAATGCAACCACATGCTTGAACATGTCATGACTCATACCTAACAAGTCATCTAAGTCCTTTTGCGTTTCACGCATATCACCCTGAGCATCATCTGTTTCATCTGTTTCTTGAGCTTGGTCGTTAACAAAGAACTGTAACACGTTGGGTTTACGACCACGTTCGATACGATAGTCGATACCATCTTTTTCAAACGATAATGTAACTAACATGCCCTTATTGTTAATTTTATTAATAAGGTTATCTTTCTTAATATTAGTCAATGCGTTGCCAAACAGAGCATAGCTAAGTGCATTTACAATAGTTGTTTTTCCAGTTCCGTTGCGCGATCCGCTATCATCTCCACCTTGATCTAAGTTCTCACCTAGTACCAAAGTCAAGTTGGTTTTGCTAAAATCGACAGCCTGGGTTTGATTACCCACGCTCATAAAGTTACGTACTGTTAACTCTTTTATTTTTATCATAGACTGTTATAAATTTCCAACAAGATGTTTTTATTGTATGTGTCGCTATCAATATTAATAATTTGATTGCTAACAATTTGATCTACACTTTCAAAAGATTGTACATCTATATTGGTATTGATTTCTATTTCTTTCTTTTCCGCAATTAGTGTAAGTTCACGGATGTCATAATCTGCAATAAACTTTTCTTTAATAAAGCTAGCTTCTTCAAAACTAATATCAATATCTAAACTTACACGTAAATGTTGCTTAGGTTTAATAATAGTATCTGCTTCGTCGATTAACTGACTTAGCTTAACTGTGCGGAATGTAGGTTGTCCAGGCCACGCATGATATTCAGGAGTACCATCCCAATCCATAATCATCATACCGCGGTCATCATCCCAAGCATCTGAATAATTGTGAGGAAATGCGTTACCAATATAGATCATATTAGCACGTTGTTGGCGTCTATGGAAATGTCCGCTGAATCCTAACTCATAGTTCTTAAAACTATCAAGTTGTATCTCTCCGTGATCAGGCATTTGAATCATAGCGTTCATAAAGAAATTAGGTAATTCAAAGTGACCAAAGATATACTTGCCACCTTTTTTGCTTACGCCTTTCCATTCTTCTCCTACAAGCCACGGACAAAGAGTGACATCTCCAATAGTAGTAGGCTCATGTACCACAGTGATACCAGGTATATACTTTCCAAACTCCACAGAGTGTATGTCCCGTTTGTCTTTATAGTACAAATCATGATTACCAGGAAAGAAATAGAAGTTGTCAAACGCCTGACCCAGTTTTTCCAAGGCCCTAAGGCTATAATCCATTGTAGTAATGTTAAGGCTATTGCGGTTATGATGCCAATCGCCCATAAAGATACCTGTATCACAACCTTCCTCCTTTGCCTTGGCAATATACCAATCTACAAAGTCTTCACAGTCTTGATTGTGTACTGAACTGTTAGACTTTAATCCAAAATGTATATCTGTAAAACAAGCTACTCTTTTAAATAAATTTGTCATTCACTAGGCCCTGCTTCATCATTACGTTTCATTGCGGCCGCATGCTCTCCAGCACCGGTTCTGCTATAACTTGGATTCATACCGTTCATTTCCAGAATATCATCTCGGATATTTTGATTACGTTTTTCGATATTAATAACTCTAACAAAGCTGTTAGTAACAGCGGCAGTAAAATAAGCAAAAGGGTTATCAGATTTCGATTCATCAAACTGTAGTCCTATCTGTGTAAGCTGTAGTATAGCTTGACCCTTCATCTCATCATTGTAGGTATAGCCACGAACGTTACCGCGAGTAGCATATCTTTCACACAATTTTAACATCATACGTGCTAGAGTGTTAGTTATTTGACCCGCATCTTTGTCAAACTTACCCTTAACTAAATCACCCTTCCAATGACTCTTGCCCACGCAAATCAGCTCATCTTCGTCATTAAATTTCCAATGTTGGAATGGAGGAAAGTTAACCTTGTCTCTATGATCTGCTAGGCTTTTAGGATTCTTTTTACGAGTATTATTAAGTGGGATATGATCAAATGTCATTATACGAAACACTAGATCTGTCTTTATCATTTTCTTGTAATCAACTTCGCAGTCTGCGGCCTTGACTTTTTCGCCCGATTTTTTACGTCTATCAAATTCTTCTTGTCCTAATCGTTTGGCTCTAGCACGTTTGGCTTCTGCTATTGTTCGAATATTGATTTTGTCAACACTTGGTAAAATAAGATCATATTGATGATATTCTGGTTTGGTAAAAACACAATATGATGTTTTTGATCTATGTATTTCTAACAACATATCCTTGTTGTTTAGGTAATTTACTTTTACTGGTTGTGGTATTAATGTCATCCTAAGAGTCCTCTGATATGCTATTATAAACTACGCACATAATAAAATCAACTAAATATTATACCAAAAAGGATATATTATGGCTGTAAATGGTAATAGTGTAGCAACAACGGCACAAAACGTTGTTAACCTTGCAAACGCAGTAGGAGAAGCCGCGGCGGCAATATCGGCTCTTTCTAATGCGGCTAATTTTGGTAGTGCTATTAGAGCGATCGACATACCTACTGCCGCTGAAGTTGCAGGAGATATTTCGGCAGCCACTGCCGCGTTCAACACAGGTAATGCCGCTGATTGGCGAGTTAGATTGAGTATGCCCACTTGGCCTAGTTTTAGAAACAGTCCAGTGTTAGCGCCACTAATGAATGTCAATGGTTTAGTATTTCCTTACACTCCTCAAATTACTGTATCTACTAGTGCAAAGTATCAATCAATTAGCACTATGCACACAAATTTTCAATTCCAAGCGTATCAACATAGTGAACCAGGCAGTATACAAATTACAGCACCGATGAACGTTGAAGATCCTACACAAGGATTGTACTGGCTTGCTTCTCTGCACTATTTACGTTCTATGACCAAAATGTTCACAGGATATGATCCAAAGGCAGGTAATCCACCTCCAATAGTTTATCTTAACGGATACGGTCAGTATGTGTTTTCAAACGTGCCAGTAGCAGTTTCAAATTTTAGCATGACATTAGACAAAGATTGTGACTATATTGGTGTTAACATTGTTGGCAGTGCGGCAGGCAGCATTGAAGGATACGCTGATGCAATTTCAATAGCATCAAATGCGATCGGATCATCAGTACCAGGGACTTCGGGCATAACAGCAGGTATAAGTAGTCTTGCTAGCGGAGCTGGACAGATTGCTGCCGGACTAGGTTTGTTTGGAATAGGAGGAAGTGTAGCAGGCGGTGTAACACATGTTCCAACTAAAAGTACATTTACAATAACTTTATTACCGATGTACAGCAGAAATACTTCACAGAAATTTAGCCTTGACAGATTCGTTGAAGGCGGTTATTTAAATTCATCACCAGGGTATATTTAATATGACAGCAACTTATACATCAACTAGTCCTTATGCTATAACTCCGATGGTTAATGGTCAGTACTTGGATATTTTAACTATTCGTCCAGTAAGCTCATCAGCTTCTGATTATCTATACACTATTCAGCCACAGTATACCTATCGACCAGATTTATTAGCCTATGACTTATATGGTACTGCAAACTTGTGGTGGGTTTTTATACAACGTAATTTAGATGTATTACAAGATCCAATACTTGATTTTATTCCCGGCACTAAAATATATCTATGCCAGTATGGTATGTTAGCACAAGCATTAGGAATATAACATGGCAGATGGCGCAACAACAGCATCTTCTGGCTCACAAGCCAACGGTGTAACAGCAACATCAGCAAGCGGTGGCGGCCTAGTAAACTCTATCGGCAGTTATTTTAAATCATTATTTAATAATCCAACACCATCACAGTTTAAACTACCCATGCCAAATGTGTTAAGTGGATTTGCCAGCTATAATTATCTGTTCAGCATGTATTGTTTAGATCCAGATAGTTTTAACTATCCATTATCGTCTTACTTGGCAGGACAATTCCCGCCAACTATCTTAAGTAGTGCGTTTAGAAATCCTGATAACAGATTTGGGTTTGCTGGACAACAATTTGATTTCTTTTTAGATGAAGTTAATATAACAAGTCAATATGGTTTTGAAAAAGGCACAGGCAATACTAATGTTACCAACATTGAATTTAAGGTAGTTGAACCTTATAGTCTAGGAGCGTGGATGATTGCCATGCAGGCCGCTGCCTATAATGCCGGATATCAAAATTATAACGAAGCAATATTCTTATTAGTGATAGAATTTAGAGGAAATACTGAAGACGGTGTTCTCGCACTAGTACCTAACACAACAAAATACATACCTTTTAAACTCAACACAATTAGTGTGAAAGCCACTGCCGCTGGAGCGGTGTATAATGTTGTAGGGCTAGTTGCAAATGCTGGTGCACTGGACGACAGTTACAAACAATTAAAAAGTAACGCTACTATAAACGGAACTACTGTACAAGAAATACTACAAACTGGAACTGAAAGTTTACAAAACGTTGTCAATGCTAGATTCCAACAGCTACAAAAAGACGGCGCTGTCACTGTAGCAGATGAGATATTAATATTATTTCCACCTAATATTTCAACATCAACTACTGGTACTTTTTTAATACAGGCCAATGCCGCTACTCAAAGCACACAATCTCCAGACAATGCTCAACTATTAAAACAACTAGGTGTAACACGATCAAGTACAACACAATTATTAGTTCAAGATCCTTCTCAATGTAATGCGCTGGGATCAGCAACTTTAGGATTTGATGTGACTAGAACAGGACAACGTCCTCATCAAGATGCAAATAATGTGTGGGATGTATCAAAGAAAGTATGGGTTCGAGGCAAAACAAATTCAAAACCCGGTGAAGTTTCATTTATGTTTTCTCAAGGTTCTGACATAGTTAATGCTATTAATCAGGTGCTGTTAAAAAGCAGTGCCGCGGCTGCCGCACTAGATCCATCCTTAATTAACAATACTACTGGCATGCGACCTTGGTGGCGTATAGACACTCAGGCATACTATGTGTCTTCTACAGCTAACATGAAGCAAACAGGACAAGTTCCTAAGTTAATGGTTTATAGAGTAGTGCCATACCAAGTGCATGCCAGCCAACTATTATTGCCTAATGCACCCGCTCCAGGATTTTCTAATGGAGGATTAAAAGCTCAAGTTGCAAAAATCTATGATTATTTGTACACTGGATTAAACACAGAAGTTAAAAACTTTGACATTACTGTTGAGAATACATTTTATCAATCATTTATGGCTGATAATTATAAAAGAACTGCTGACAATGTAACACAAGCTCAACAAGGTATGACAGCTGAAACTAAACAGCAACAACAAATTAATCTACAGCCTGGATTGAGTAGTGGTAGTAGTGCAGAAGGATTTCCAGCGTACCAAGCAAAGTACGATGCTATTACTTCGTCACACGATCGAAGAGGTGGATCTAGGGGCGAAACTGAAATTAGTCGTGCAGCCAAACTATTTCACGACTCAATGGTCAAAGGTATGGACATGATGAACGCAAGTATAACCATCAATGGTGATCCTTATTATATTGCCAACAGCGGCATGGGTAATTATACTGCTAATCAAACAGACCTTATCAACGTAACATCTGACGGTGATATCAACTATCAAAATGGTGAAGTTGATATTATTGTAAATTTTAGAACGCCTTCAGATATTAATCAAGTTACTGGAATGTATGATAGAAAGTCTGCATTGTGTGAGCAATTTAGTGGTTTCTATAAAATTACTACAATTGAAAGTAAATTTAGAGGTGGAGTCTTTGAACAAACGTTAACAGTTAATAGAAGACAAGGACAAGATAGCACAGCAACATTTGATCCTAAGACTGATACAGTTAATAATGTGACCAGTACTAGCAAATAAAATAATAAAATAATTATGACAGTAGAACACAATACAGGACAAGATGCACAAGTAATGCCGGCAGCCCCGTGCCTGGCAAAGGTGGTTGGTTTTTTAGACACTACCTATATGGGCGGATTACAAGTGCAATTATTAAAAGACGTAGGTGACAGTGAGTCAGCTAGTCAAGTTTTGCCTGTTAGGATGATAAGTCCTTTCTTTGGTAGTACAGGTCCACAATTTGTAACTGGCACTAACACCTACGACGATGCACAAAAGGCCTATGGTATGTGGATGGTACCGCCAGATGTAGGTACAATAGTAGCAGTAATTTTTATTAACGGAGATCCAGGACAGGGGTTTTGGTTCGGTTGCGTACCAAACGATTTTATGAACTTTATGGTCCCCGGCCTTGCCGCTACAGAATTATCAACTGAGTCATTCTCTGAAAAAACCGATATGGCCGGACGCACAGGTCGAGTGCCTGTGGCAGAATACAATAAACGTGCGAATGTACCGACAGGAAATACTACGCAAACACCTAAAGCCAAACATCCGCTTGCTACAATTTTAGACAATCAAGGATTATTACTAGATGATATTAGAGGTATTACTACGTCTAGTGCAAGGAGAGAACTTCCCAGCCAAGTATTTGGAATATCAACACCCGGACCTCTTGATAAAAATGGGCCTAGTGGGACAGTAGGTACTGCTGAATATGCCGCCACCGCAAGTGTTAGTAGGTTGGGTGGAACTACATTTGTTATGGATGACGGTGACGATAAATTTTTACGTAGATCCCCCGCTGGTGACACAGTAGATACTCAAGGTAGGACAGTAGCAGGTAGTGCTCCATATTATGCATCAGTTGAAGCAGGCGAAACAGATGGAAATCCAGGTATACCTCATAACGAACTAGTGCGTATTCGCACCCGTACTGGTCATCAAATATTGTTGCATAACAGTGAAGATTTAATTTATATAGGTAATGGTAAAGGTACTACCTGGATAGAATTAACCAGTAATGGTAAAATAGATATCTATGCAAAAGACAGTATTAGCGTACACACAGAAAATGATATGAATTTTTATGCAGGACGAGACATTAATATGGAAGCTGTAAGAAATATTAATGTTAAAGCAACTGGCAACCATCAAACAGAAGTAGTTGGCAACAAAACAGTTTTAGTTACAGGAAATAATAAAATAAGTGTTGGTGGTACAAAAGACGAATCAGTGGTTGGCACTAGCCATCTTTCATTCCAACATGATTTATCTATCTTAGTGAACGGCGGAACTCAACTGACTACGGCACTTGCATTTGATTTAAAAACTAAGGGCAATAATAATTTTACGTCAGGTGCCACTACAAATATTCTTTCAACTCTTAATCATGTAGAAACTGCCGCAAAGATCTACATGAATAGCAGTGTTGCGGCAGCATCGGCAGGATCTGCTGTACAGGCGACATTACCATCCGCATTACCTACATTTAGAAATCCTTTGCCCTCCTCTGGTGAAAGTATTACTAGCATAATGTTAAGGGTTCCGACAATGGAACCTTATCCGCATCATGAAAATTTAATGCCGCCTTCCTTTAATCCGATATCTACCGACATAGTTGCTAATGCACCTCCTGCAATACCAGTTAAAAATTCTGGAAAGGTAGTGGCTGCTGTTATTCCAACCCAACTATCTCAATCATTTGTTGGTATTGCTATTCCTGAATTATGGAAAAATTATACAACTAAAACAGATACATTTAATCCACCGCCTCCACCACAGGCGCAACAATAAGGAGCAAGCATGCCTACTACACTATACAATAACATTACTATTACAGGTCAAAATGCATTATCTCAACCAGTTACACAAATTTACAAAGGTTTTAGTACAGTAAATACCACTACTCAAAATTTTAAACTATACGATTTTGAGTTAATCAAACAAGATTTGCTCAATAGTTTTTACGTTCGTCAGGGCGAACGATTAATGCAACCTACGATAGGTTGTATCATTTGGGACTTGCTGTTTGAACCGTTAACTCCACAAATACAATCTCTTATTACACAAAATGTTGAAGCGATTGTTAATGCTGATCCTAGGGTACAGGCAAGTAATGTGACAATTACACAATATGATAATGGATTACAAGTAGAGTTTTCTTTAAAATTTACCCCGTATAACCTGCAAGAAAACCTACAATTAAAGTTTGATCAATCTAATGGATTGTCATCTTCTACGCTAACTTTATAAAATACGCACATAATTTTATCTAATAAATACACTTATTAGGACAAATCATGAGTTCAACAAGCAGACAGAATAATCTTTTATTAGCTGAAGATTGGCAAAAAGTATACCAATCATTTAAAAACGCAGACTTCACAAGTTATGATTTTGATAACTTGCGTCGCACAATGATTGATTATATCCGTACTAATTTCCCAGAAGATTTTAACGATTATATCGAGTCTAGCGAATACCTTGCCCTAATCGACCTTATTGCGTTCGTGGGCCAAAGCATAGCTTTCCGTGTTGACTTAAATGCTCGTGAAAACTTTTTAGAAACAGCCGAACGTCGTGATAGTATTTTAAGACTAGCACGATTAGTTGGCTACAATGCCAACAGAAATCAAGCCGCAACTGGGCTATTGAAATTCAGCACAGTAAGTACAACTGAAAATGTTATTGACAGTAACGGACTAAATTTATCAGGACAAATTGTTTCTTGGAATGATCCTAGTAATCATAATTGGCACGATCAGTTTATTAAAATATTAAATGCGGCGTTCCCACAACAGCAACAATTTGGAACACCTTTAGATCAATCAACAATTTATAACGTACCGACAGCTCAGTATAGATTTAATTCAAACACTACTAGTATTCCGATATATGCCTTTACTAAAACAGTAGCTGGCCAATCGATGCCGTTTGAAGTTACTAGCACTACTTTTAATGGTGAAAGTTACATATATGAAGAGCCACCTAAGTCAAGTAACCAAGTAGCCTGTATATACAAAGATGACGGGTATGGTGCGGGTAGTGCAGGTACTGGTTTCTTTTTTAATTTTACACAAGGTACATTGAATCAAGGTTCTTTTACAGTTACTAATCCTAGCAGTAATGAAACTATTAATCTAGCATCGCACAACATTAACAATACAGATGTATGGGTATGGCAATTAGATAAAAATGGTAATGAAAGTGTATTATGGAAACAAGTTCCTGCATTGACTGGAAACAATATTATCTATAATAGTTTAAATGAAAATATTCAAACTATTTACAGCGTTACTACTCAAGCAAATGATTCAATAACATTGAATTTTGCAGACGGCACATTTGGACAACTACCATTAGGTAATTTTAGAGTCTATTACCGTGTGAGCGTTGGATCAACCTACATAATTAATCCTAGTGATATCACCAGTGTATCAATTAATATTCCTTATGTATCTGCTAACAATACAACTGAAACACTAACGGTTACATTAAACTTAGCTAGCTCGGTAATTAACGCCACGGCATCTGAATCAAATGCCAGCGTTCAGCAAAACGCACCTCAAACTTATTATACACAAAACAGAATGATCACAGGTGAGGATTATAATATCAGTCCTCTTAGTGCAAATCTTCAAGTTTTAAAAGTAAAATCGATAAACAGATCTAGTAGCGGTATCAGTCGTTATTTTGATCTAACTGATCCTACTGGCAAATATAGCACAACAAATTTATTTGCCGATGACGGTATTATATACCAACAAGTGTACGAAACTGGTACAACTTTTACCTATGTAACACAGCTTGATATACAGGGTGTAATTAATAATGTTGTCCAGCCTATACTTGAAGATCCAAATGTTAGAAATTTTTATTATCAAAATTTCTTAAATGTCATCGCTCCGGGGTTGACAGTATCATGGAACAGCGTAACATCGGATAGCAATCAATCAACAGGATATGTACAGAACATTTCAGACGGCTCACCACAAAAAATTGGTCCAGGATACACTTCAACTGATTTAATTTATATAACGCAAGGCGCAACTATTAAATTTGTAGCACCATCAGGCAAGTACTTTAACACTAATGCAAACAACTCATTGGCTAATATTCCAGCATCGGGAATTATACCACCAGGCGGAATGTCTTATATTTGGGCAAGAGCAATCAGTGTATCGGGAGATGGTACAGCAAACAATACTGGTGTGCTTGCTTCAGGAGCAGGTCCTATTGTGTTAAGTAAAGCAGTTCCATCTAATTCACAACTAATATCAATTATTCCAGAATTTTCTACATCATTGTTATCTAGTGTTCAGACTCAGATAATTGATTTAGTGTTAGCAAACGCATCTTTTGGATTACGTTATGATGCACCAACTCAAAGCTGGCAAATTGTATTTGAAAACAATGTTAATTCATCTGGCGGATTTAGTTTAGATTATCAAGGTGATACGACCAGCACTCAAAGAGATGCTAGTTGGTTTTTATTGTTCACCACTGATACAGAAACATATACAATTACAACACGAGCTTTAAGATATGTATTTGAAAGTGATGCTGAACTTACTTTTTATTTTAATGGTAATACTAAAATTTATGACACCATTTCAAGCAACACTATTTCCGATACTGTAAAAATTCTAAATATTAATACGCAACCATATCCTTCTAACAATTCATTTAGTGTTAATTATAATTGGCAAATTGTTAGTGAGTACATTGGCCAAGACGGTTATATTGATCCTAAAAAAATTGTTATAACATTCTCAGATCCTACAGATTCAGGGGTAGTTGATAATCCACAGATGTTTACTGACATTGTATATCCAACAGTTGACGTAGAACCGTTAACTAGATATGTTGTAGAACAAAAATATGAAATATCTCTAGGACAGGAAGACTACAAATATGTTACTAACGATTCAGCTAATGGCCCAGTAATCATACTGTCAACATATAATTCTGTTTATCCTTTGACAAAATGGACCAACGGTCAATACTTTTATTTTGTAGATACACAAACAGTTGAACAATATCTTAACGGAGCATTGAATCCGACTCTAGATTATAAAGTATACGCTGGAAGAAGCAATTTACGATTCCAATATACTCATAGTGCAGACTACGACAGTCGCATTGATCCAGGTTCAAGCAATATAATGGATGTATACATACTAACACAAGACTATGATACTTCATTTAGACAATGGATAATCAATGGTGCTCTTAATGATGGTAGTCAACCTCTTCCTCCAAGCTCGGACGAATTGAATACATTATTGTCGCCTAGTTTAAATTTAATTAAATCTATCAGCGATGAAATTGTTTATCATCCTGTAAATTATGTATTGTTATTTGGAGCACAGGCTGATCCAAGTTTGCAAGCAACATTTGAAGTGATGATAAATCCTAGTTCTACAGCATCAAGTGCAAATGTCATTTCAAGAATTGTTATTGCAATAAATCAATTCTTTGCGTTAACTAACTGGGACTTTGGAGATACATTCTATTTTACAGAGTTGTCAACTTACGTAATGCAAAAACTAGCACCTGATATTATTGCGTTTGTAATTGTACCAACACAGACAGGACAATATTTTGGAAGTCTATTTGAAATACAATGCCCTAGCAATTCAATATTTTTGAGTTGTGCTACGGCTAACAACATACGTGTTGTATCCGGATTAACACCAACTAATCTTAAAACAGTAACAGGCGCCGCACTAGCAACTGCGGCAAGCAACCAACAAATAACCAGCGCAAATTATGGGGCAAATAGTTAATGGCTAATAGTAATATCCCAACTGGAGCAGGGCTAAGTGTAAACTTTTTACCTGACTTTTATCAAACTTCAGCTAACAAAAAATTCCTTCAATCAACAATTGATCAGCTGTATCAAAAAGGTACAGTTACAAAAACTAGCGGATTTATTGGACGCGAAAATGCAAAAGCCGCTACTGGTGAAGATGTTTATGTGCAGGCTGCCGATCAAACACGCCAAAATTATCAACTAGAACCTGGAATGGTTGTCCAGGATGTATTAGGTAATGTAACGTTTTTTAAAGATTACATTGATTATATAAATCAATTAAATGTGTTTGGTGGTAATACTGCTAACCATGCTCGTCTAAACACTCAAGAAATGTATTCTTGGGATCCGCACATTGACTGGGATAAATTTGTTAATTTTCAGAATTATTATTGGTTGCCTTACGGTCCTGATATTATTACAATTCACGGCCAGTCTACAAATGTAGCAAGTACATACACAGTAGAAATACAATCTGAAGGAAATACCAATGAATATTTGTTTACCCCAGACGGTCTAACTTTAAATCCTACTTTAAAATTGTATAGAGGACAAACATATACTTTTAAGATCAACAGTCCCGGCAATCCATTTAGTTTCATGACGGCTCGATCTGTTGATATTCGTAATCGCTATAATATTTCAGGTATAAGTTCTAATGGTGTCGAACTTGGAAACATTACATTTACAGTTCCAAACAATGCACCGTCTGTATTATTTTATCAAAGCGAAACAGATATTAACTTAGGTGGCGTTATTGAAATTTTTGATATTAATAGTGCATCAAGTTTAAATGTTACATCTGACATTCTTGGAAAAAGTACCTATACTCTTACCAGCGGTATTTCTTTAAGCAACGGGATGAAAGTTACATTTGCAGGAAATGTTACTCCAGAGTTGTATGCTACTGGTACATATTATGTTGAAGGTGTAGGCGCTTCTATTAAATTAATACCTACAAGTATTTTAGAAATAGTAAATCCCTATACAAGTAGCGAACAAATTCAATTTGATTCAATACCGTTTGATGCTGAACCATTTAGTGATGCATCGGGATTTGCATCAACTCCCGACTATATTGTAGTTAACAGAGCCAGTCGAGATCATAATCCATGGGCACGATACAACAGATGGTTCCACAAAGATGTTATAAATGCATCTATTGTTGCAAACGGTGATACACCGTCATTAGATCAATCTGCTCGAGCAGTTAGACCTATTATAGAATTTGAAGCAGATTTGAAATTATTTAATTTTGGAACAACTGCAATAGATGATGTAGATTTAATCGATACTTTTACTTCAAATGCATTTTTATCAGTTGAAGGTTCATTGGGTTATAATATTGACGGCGTTCAATTATCTGAAGGTATGAATGTAATTTTTACAGCCGACCTAGATCCTCTTGTAAAAAATAACATCTACAAAGTTACATTTGTTAATATTCAAGGTCGTCGACAAATTCGATTGGTAGAAGTTGCTGTTCCAACATTTAATCAAACAACAACTATTTTGCAAGGTAAAATTAATCAAAGTAAAACATATTGGTATAATGGGTCAACCTGGATAGTCGGGCAACAAAAATTAACAACTAACCAACCTCCATTGTTTGATGTTGTGGATAGTAGTGGAATTAGTTATAGTGATACTTCTGTTTATAACGGTTCAACATTTTTAGGAACTACTATATTTTCTTATAAAGTTGGAACAGGTTCTAACGATACTGTATTAGGATTTCCATTAAGCTATCAGAATGTTAGTAATATTGGAGATATTGTTTTTGACTTTACTCTTGCAACTGATGTATTTCAATATAAGACTTCAACTTCTGTGTTAACAAAAGCAGTTGATGTTGGGTATTTGTCTACATTAGATTACGGTGGTAATACTGTGTATGTTAACGGTTGGCAAATCTGCAAAACAAAACATGTACAAGCAGGTGTTAGAATTTACAAAAATTCTGGATTAACTAATAATTTCAGTATCGATATATTTGATGACATTACTAATCTTTCAGATTTATCAATTAAAGTTTATATTAACGGTGTATTTTTAAATAATACACATTATTCTGTTACAGCAGAATCAGTACACTATAAACTAGTATTAAACACTCCTGTATTACTAACAGATGTTCTGACTATTAGAACATTTGCGGCACAACCTATTAATAGTAATGGGTTCTACGAAATTCCGTTAAATTTACAAAATAATCCTTTAAATGATGCGATAGGTACATTTACGCTAGGCGAAGTTTCTGCACATTTAAATTCTATTGTAGAAAATATAGATAGCTCAACAGCAAATATTCGTGATATTGGTAACATTACGCAGTACGGCACTAAATTTGTACAACATAGTGGACCATTGAGTCTTGGAATATATCATATAACTTCTGAGTCAAACAACATCGTCAAGGCTATTGAAACTAGCAGAGACGACTATGGAACATTTAAAAGAAACTTTATTGTAACTGCAAGTTCTTTAGGAGTCGATGGTGATCCTGCAACTATTACAGATCTAGTCTTACAAAAAATAAATGCAAACAAACCAAATACTGCTCCATATTATTTCAGCGACATGGTACCATACGGTGCCAATATTACGACAAATTTAGCAGTTGTTGATTATAGAATTAGAACTTACCCATTGTCTACAGTGTTTAGTTTAGATACTTTATCAAATAAAGCAGTCGGAGTATACTGGACATCTAATGGAGTAAAAACACAACTAATTCATGGAAGAGATTATACATTTAGTAATCAGGCAATGGTTGTAATAGATTCTTCAGTAAAACTGTTAACAGGTGATACTATTACAACAGTTGAATATGACTCAACCGATGGTTGTTTTGTACCAGCTACTCCTACTAAATTAGGAATTTGGCCAGCGTATACTCCACAGATATACACCGATACCACTCTAGTAACTCCTCGAGTAATGATACAAGGACACGATGGTAGTCAGTTATTAGCATATGGTGATTATAGAGATGCACTAATTTTAGAATTAGAAACTAGAATTTTTAATAATATTAAAGTTAAGTATGACTCAACGATTTTTGATATTCACGATGTTATACCAGGTTACTCTAGATCTAGTGATTACAGTTTAGCAGAATTTAATCAAGTACTTGCTCCAAGTTTTTATAAATGGTCAAGTCTTGTAGGAGTTGATTTTTCATTACCATTGACTTACGATAGAAGCAATCCTTTTACATATAATTATTCTGCTGATACCGCTCCAGATGGTACCGCCATTCCGGGATATTGGAGAGGAATTTATCGATATATGTTAGATACTGACCGTCCTAATTTGTGTCCTTGGGAAATGTTAGGTTTTAGTATTTGTCCTAATTGGTGGGTTAGTGTATATGGTCCTGCACC
>Ga0214164_1000525_pt1 | contig 25132 bp, 25 predicted proteins | sample TroBogepilimnion_13_FD_153003 | JGI IMG/M metagenome (GOLD analysis project Ga0214164, IMG submission 153003) | Freshwater microbial communities from Trout Bog Lake, WI - Practice 03JUN2009 epilimnion v4 | ecosystem: Environmental > Aquatic > Freshwater > Lake > Epilimnion/Euphotic zone ...
AGAGTGACGTTGTCAGCAACGTCGTAACAATGGCTTTATAATCATGCCGTCATCAATCGGGCTGAAGCGAATTTACAGCAATTTTCGGACTTGACCCAGAAACTGAAATTGGCCGATTAAGTTCTACCAATGTATCCCGTTAAAAACGGGGGGATTACCAATGCACCCCTTTTGATTTCGCCTATTCCGTTATCCTAGAATACAATTTAATTTCGTATCCGAAACGAAATTTTTGCTGTACACTACAGCCATGCAACAGCGGCCACGTGGAAAGCCATTTCAGAAGGGTCAGAGCGGCAATCCTAATGGAAGGCCTGCGGGTTCCCGTAACAGGCTGACGCTTGCCCTTGAAGAACTGATGGATGGCGAGATCGAAGCCATTACGCGTAAGGTGATAGATACTGCAAAGGGCGGAGATATGGCAGCCATTCGCTTGGTGATGGATCGGGTGCTGCCGCCAGCCCGTTCTCGCCCGATTTTCGTTGATCTTCCTCCGATCACAGATGCTGCCAGCATTTCGTCCGCCCACGCGGAGGTCCTAAGGGCTGTTTCAACGGGTGACTTGTTGCTGGAAGAAGCAGAAGCCCTATCCGGATTGCTGGAAGCCCGACGCCGTTCCTTGGAGGCTGTGGATTTGGAAAATCGCATCAAGCAGCTGGAGGCAAGGTTCTAATGGCATCAATTGTCCGCCTAAAGTCAAGACTTGAACGGGTTACTGAACGGGCACCAAAACCAAAGCCCGTTCTCCCTGATTTTTATTATCTGTCCGGACGGGAGATTGATCGCATATGGGAAATTGGACGCCAGATTGTTGATCCGGATAATCGAGATCAGGCGTTGATAAATGAATACGCTGCTATCGTTTCTAAATGCCCAATCTTGCCAGACGGACAAGAATTTAGGATCCGCCCGCGGTTTCCGGCCACCCTCCTTGGGTATTGGCGTCAGCTTGGCTATCACGACCCACGTTTTCCAAGGGGAAATTACACCTCCCACAATATGTCTTACCACGCCCACGACCGGCTTCAGGAATTGGCAGAGCAATATGGCTGGGATCCAGAAACAGGAAGAACCGTTGCAATAGCGGATGTCGAAGATTGGTCGGATGAGGATTTTGACGAGCTAATCGATTTGCTGTGGCATTCGCTATCGGATTCAGAGCAGCGGCTTTTAGGAAATCGGGGATTTTTGGAAAACTTTGAAGCCTGATTATTGGCTATTCAATTTCCAGCGAATTTCCGTATATTTTCCGTACAAAAGGAAAATCAGCGCTACTAAATCAGCTAACCCATTGAAATCATTGGCGCTCCCAAGGGGAGTCGAACCCCTGTTTTCGCCGTGAGAGGGCGACGTCCTGGGCCACTAGACGATGGGAGCGTGAAGCGCTTTTTGGCCGAGAGGTGCTCTATAGGCGCGATAAAGCGGGGCGTCAAACGGCGTCTTCCGGATGGGTACAATCTCATGAAAGGAGGCTGGCCAACGATTTGGGTCGCTTGATTGCTTTGGTCTGTGCTATCTGGCTTTTCATGCGTAAAAATCGAATGTTCGTTGAAGACCCGCCCGTTCCTGTTGCCGATCCGATGGAGGCCGAGCCGTCTGTCGTTTCGGAGGACGGAGCGCTTGTTGTGGGCGAGAAAGAGGCTGGCGAGAGGCTGGACCGCTTTTTGGCCCTTCGCCTGCCCGAGCATTCGCGTACGCGGCTTAAAAGTCTAATCCTTGAGGGCCATGTGCAGTTGGGTGATGCGACGATTACGGATCCGGGCCTAAAGCTCGGTGCCGGAGCATTGATATCCATTGTGTTGCCGGAAGCGGTGCCGGCAGAGCCCGCGGGTGAGCCTATTCCGCTGGTCGTCGTCTATGAGGACGATGATCTCTTAGTCATCGATAAGCCTGCCGGATTGGTCGTTCATCCTGCCTCGGGCCACGCCACGGGTACGCTAGTCAATGCGCTGATTGCCCATTGCGGCGATAGCCTGTCCGGTATTGGTGGCGTGAAGCGGCCTGGCATTGTCCATCGGTTGGATAAGGATACGTCGGGTTTGCTCGTTGTGGCTAAAAACGATGCGGCCCACAAGCACCTTGCCGATCAGTTTGCCGATCATGGCCGGACGGGCCCTTTGCAGCGCGCCTATTCGGCGCTTGTTTGGGGCGTGCCGTCCCGCGCCCATGGCGTTATTGATGCGCCGATTGATCGCTCCACCACGCATCGAGACCGCATGGCCGTCGTCAAGCCGGGCAAGGGGCGCGAGGCGCTTACCCATTTTACCGTTGAGGATCAATTTTTGGGGCGGGAGGGCGAGCCCTTGATCGCGCTGGTTACCTGCCGCCTTGAAACCGGACGCACCCATCAAATCCGCGTCCATATGGCCCATATCGGCCATGCGCTGCTTGGCGATCCTGTTTATGGCGCCGGATTTCGCACGAAAGTGAGTCGATTGGACGGTGAGGCGAGGGCGGCTGTCGAAACATTTCCCCGTCAAGCGCTCCACGCGAGGGAACTCGGGTTTATGCATCCGCGTTCCAAAGAAACACTCCATTTTGAGAGTGCCTTGCCGGACGATTTCGGCGCATTATTGAAAAGTTTGAGTGTTAATTAAAATAGGTTGTTTGCAATCTTGCAAGAAAAAGGGATTGGCTGCCCTCTTTCGGTCATTTTTTTGCGCACTATATGTATCCAAGCGGAAGGTTGGCCGTAAGCTAATCTGACGGGCGTCTGTTAGACGCCGTAAATGGAGGACGAGATGGCATCATCAACAATGCCCATGATTTCAGCGGAGGGCGGTCTTGCGCGCTATTTGGCCGAGATCCGTCGCTTTCCTATGCTGCAGCCGCAAGAGGAATTCATGCTCGCCAAGCGCTGGCGGGAGCATGATGACGCGGAAGCCGCGCACAAACTCGTAACATCCCATCTTCGCCTCGTGGCCAAGATCGCGATGGGCTATCGGGGCTATGGCCTGCCGATTGGCGAAGTCATTTCCGAGGGCAATGTCGGGTTGATGCAGGCCGTCAAGCGCTTTGAGCCCGATAAAGGGTTCCGCCTGGCCACTTATGCCATGTGGTGGATCAAGGCTGCGATTCAAGAATATATTTTGCGTTCGTGGTCGCTGGTTAAAATGGGCACCACGGCCAATCAGAAAAAGCTGTTCTTTAATTTGCGGAAAGCCAAGAGCCAGATTTTGGCGTTGGGCGAGGGCGATATGCGCCCCGATCAGGTCAAGATTATTGCAACCAAGCTGGGTGTTGAAGAGCAAGAAGTGATCGAGATGAATCGTCGATTGGGCGGTGACTCATCCCTGAACTCGCCCTTGCGTGCCGATTCAGACGGCGATGGCGAATGGCAGGATTGGCTCGTCGATGACAAGCCGAGCCAGGAGACCATCCTTGCCGATGATCAAGAATCATCTTGGCGCCATACGGCGTTGCAAAGTGCCTTGTCCGTTCTCAATCCACGCGAGCGTCGTATTTTCGAGGCGCGTCGTTTGGCTGAAGAGCCCATCACACTGGAAGAGCTTTCGGAAGAATTTGATGTGTCGCGCGAACGCGTCCGTCAAATTGAAGTTCGGGCGTTTGAAAAGGTTCAGCAGGCGGTGCGTGAACAATTGGTCGCGCGCGATATGCCACCCCAGCTTCCGGCAGCGGCCTTATCGTTACCGGCCCGCTAAAAGCATCGAGGAATTATTGCCAGGTTTGCATCGCGTCTTCAAAGACGCGTTCGCCTGGCTTTCCTTTTTCAAACAGCAGCAAAGCGCGCTTGCCGTTTGAATAGCGCATCGGAATCAAAAACCAATTACGGCTGCGTAGAAGCTCAATATTGCGCTGCATATCGGCGGCAAGCCCATTAAGGCCGATTAAGAATACGTTGTCCGATACAGGGACCGCGATGCCGGCCAAAGTCGCACCGCGCGATTTTTCATCGACGCGCAATTCAGGTACGCTGATATCGCGCACTTTGCCATTTGGATTATCGGCTGACGGCGTCATCGTAATTTCAATAAGATGCGTATTCGCCGATGTTTGATCGCGGTTTCGTCTAAAAACAATATTGGCCGTAAGCCCTGCTTCGCCCAAATCAACCGTTGCCCGCGCGCCGATATCCGACGATGTTGTCAGGGCTGATCGAATGGTTTCCAATTTCCAACGGACCTTGCCCATTGTTCGCTTCGGGTCACCCACGCCACCGGGCGGTTCTTCCAACAGAATAGCGCGTTGAATCAGGATGTCTTGATCGCTGCTGTTATCGTTTGCGTTTTGCAAAACGCCGGAATCGGGAGTTTGTATTTTTGAAGGTTCATCTGCAGCAATCGGCAATCTGTCGTTGAGTTTTTGCTCGACGGCAGAATTATCCGATTGTGGGGTCTGAACACGGTTAGCCAATCGTTCGGTATTGCTTTGTGACAAATATTCGGAAACGCCACCAATGGCCGCTACCAAGGCTAAAATAACAAGGCTGATAATGCCGACACGAAGCCACAAGCCTTTGGCTTGAGCGGATAAACCTAATCCACGCCGATGAGCGGCTAATCCCGAAGGAACACCGGGTCTGATATCGCTTCCGCGATCAAGTGGTGCTGGTTCTTGTTCGTCCGAGATATCGGAGACCTCGTCGTGGAGGACGATGTCCATCGAGGTTTGATCTACGTCGATCTTAAGAGAATCAAATGTTTCATCGGATTCTAAAACATCTTCTTGAAGACGCTCAAAAACAGGTCGCTCGGACGATGGCGATGGTTCGGCCTCTTGCTCCTCTTCAACAGCTTCCGGTTGGGGAGTTGACGGGATGCCGATACCACCGAGGTCGGCGCTGACCGGTGGCATCATTGGCGCATGAAATTTATCATCCGCAGCAGGCCATTCGGCCTTTGGAAGTGCTTCAATTTTGACAGGAACGTCCGCGATGGACGGCTCGACCGGGGCGATCGGTTCTACTGCGACGGGCTCAACGGGCGCTTGAACGACCGGTTGGTTTGGTATCGTCGCCGGCGGATTGACCATCGCAGCAATGGTCTGCTTTTTATTGCTCAAAATGCGCCGCTCAACGCGACGGATCGCGGCTTCGAGATTGATGCGTTCTTTTAGAATATCTTTATCGGTTCGCGGTGGGTCAGCCGCCCGCAATTGCTTGTCAAGCATCGTGACCAACCGATCATAGACCACTTTCCGCTCCTCCGGAGAGGCGTCGGCCAGCGGTTCAATCGTGGGCGAGATCAGCGCGTAATAATCGACCATCACGCGGTATTCACGATGAAAGTCTCAGAGCGTCAAGCCTCAAATGGATTTTGCACGAGGATGGTATCGTCACGCTCAGGGCTCGTTGAAACGAGAGCCACGGGCGCGCCGATCAATTCTTCAATCCGGCGGACATATTTGATGGCCTGCGCGGGCAAATCTTTCCATGAACGCGCGCCGCCCGTTACCCCTTCCCACCCCTTAAACGTCTCGTAAATCGCTTCTACGCGGGCCTGCTGGGCTTGGCTTGCGGGCAAATAATCAATGTCTTTGCCGTCGAGCCGGTAACCGGTACAAATTTTAATCTCGTCAAAGCCATCAAGAATATCGAGCTTTGTGAGCGCAATGCCATGAATGCCTGAGGTCCGGACGGTTTGTCGTACCAAGACGGCGTCAAACCAGCCACAGCGGCGCTTGCGTCCGGTGACGGTGCCGAATTCATGACCGCGAACGCCGATGCGCTCGCCGATTTCATCGTGCAATTCGGTCGGGAACGGGCCTTCACCCACGCGCGTCGTATAGGCTTTTGCAATGCCCAACACATAACCGACCTGTCCCGGGCCAACGCCCGATCCTGTCGCGGCCTGTCCCGCCACCGTGTTGGACGATGTGACATAGGGATAGGTGCCGTGGTCGACATCGAGCAGGGCGCCTTGCGCGCCTTCAAAGAGGATACGCTTTCCGGCACGGCGCTCTTCATCCATCAAACGCCAGACAACATCCATAAAGGGCAGGACGCGTGGGGCGATGTCCATCAATTCCTTGACGATCGCTTTGGCTTCAAACTCAGGCAGACCAGCGCCACGGCGCAAGGCGTTATGATGTAAGAGAAGCCGTTCAACGCGCGCGGGAAGGGCTTCTGGTTCGGCGAGATCCATCAGGCGAATGGCACGACGACCCACTTTATCCTCATAGGCCGGACCGATACCGCGTTTGGTGGTGCCAATTGTCGTGCCGACGGGGCCTGATTCCCGCAAACCATCCAATTCGCGGTGAACGGAAAGGATGAGGGCGGCGTTTTCGGCGACCCTTAGATTGTCACGCGTGATGATCACGCCTTGCTTGGCCAAACGGTCGATCTCGGCGGCGAGCGCATAGGGATCGAGCACCACGCCATTGCCGATAATGCCCAGCTTGCCGGGACGCACGACGCCTGAGGGCAGAAGCGAGAGTTTATACACATTCTCGCCAATGACGAGCGTGTGACCGGCATTGTGCCCGCCTTGGAAACGGACGACCGTATCGGCCTGTTCCGACAACCAATCGACCAATTTGCCTTTGCCTTCGTCGCCCCATTGGGCGCCCACAACGACTACGTTACCCATCCGCTCATCCTTTCGGCAGCAAAAAGCCCCGGTCCATTCCACAAGTCGGAACGCCGAGGCTTGCGGCAGACTGATAGTGTATTTTTTGGAAAATGGAAATTCCTTCGCCGCGAATGCTTGGGGAAACGTCGCAATTATCCGCTAGGCGCGCCCGCGAGCCGATTTGGTGGGCTTTACATAATGCGCGATGAAGTTGCGGATTTCGGTCAAACGACGGTCTTCATCCAGAATTTCGGCGTCTAACCCATGCTTCCACGCGAGATCAAACCGTTTCGGGTCCTCGCCCATGGCGCGTAACTCTTTGACATAGGTTGCGTGGTCTTCTTCCGATTGAAGAAAACCCTCGGCGAGCAAAGTAGGCTTATAGCGATCAAGGATGACCGATAATTCGATCAGGCTGAATTCGGGATGGTATTGGACTCCCCAAAATACCCCGCCATCGTGCCGGATTTCAGCGGCTTGGACGGGCGTTACCTTGTTTTTGGCCAAAATCGTGATGTCATCAGGCAATGTGGTGACAAGGTCGAGATGGATCGCGGGCGCGTCCCAAGAGGCAGGGCGACCGATCAGCAAAGGATGGTTTTGGCCCGCTTCCGTTTTGACAATGTGGCGGGCAAAGCCCACTTCACGGCCCAACGGATTGGCTTGGACATCGCCGCCCGAGGCCATAGCGCCCATTTGAAGGCCCCAGCAGGAACCAAACACCGGCGTGTGCGACTTGAACGCCGCGCGCATCAATTCGACTTGGCGGAGAATTTCGGGCGTCGCGTGATAGGCATTGAGCGCCGACCCTGTTAGGAAAATACCGTCATAGCCTTCAAGCCCTGCGGCATCGGGAATATTAGCCCCTTCATCGGCAGGGAGCGCGATGTCGTAAACTGCATCCTTCTCGATGTGCTGCAAAACAGCGCCGTAGGATTCGGCATAGGTTTTACCAAACGTATCACGGTGGCGCTCGCGTGGACCTTCAACATTGCCTTCGACGACGAGAAATCTGAGAGACATGGGTTATTTTCCGGTGGCCTTGTTCTATGTATCGAGCTCCATAGCATGGAGCTCCGATGATCGGAATGTTGAATAATGATCGGCGATATCAATCCGACTTGCCCGCTGCCCCAAACCAGTCCAAAACGCTGCTCATGAAACTCAAGCTTCCGGCCATTTTTAGAAAACTCGGCGCAAACCCCTATGTGCTGCTCATTCTGACCATGCTCATGTGGAGCGGAAACGGGATTGCGGGTCGTTTGGCTATTGGTGAAATCTCGCCGATGGTGATTGTGTCCCTGCGCTGGCTTTTGGCCTCAATCTTGTTGTTTGCCTTTGCGCATAAGCAGATTGCGCAGGATTGGCAGGTTTTAAAGCACCATCTTTGGCTTGTTGCGATTGGCGGTGTGTTTGGGTTTACCGTCTTTAATGCGCTGTTTTATCTCGCTGCTCACCATACCAGCGGCGTCAATATGACGATCTTGCAAGGCTCGCTGCCGATTTTTACACTCATCGGTGCGCTGGCTTTCTATCGCATCCACATCAGCCTTCTCGGCGCGCTTGGTATTCTTTTGACACTTGCGGGTGTGATGACCGTGGCCTCAAAAGGCGATTGGGACACATTAATCAGCCTATCGTTTAACATTGGCGATGTTTGGCTGATTCTTGCCTGTCTGCTTTATGCCATTTTCACGCTGTCGCTTCGCAACCGCCCGAAAGTGTCGGGTATTGGCTTTTTCGCAATTTTGGCCGTGGCCGCCTTTTTTACATCGATACCACTGATCGGTTGGGAAATGGCGAGCGGTGTGGCGCAATGGCCAACCCTGCGCGGCTGGGAAATTTTGGCCTTCATCACGCTCGGGCCATCGTTATTGGCGCAATTGTTTTTCCTTAAGGCGGTGGATTTGATCGGCCCGGGCCGCGCTTCGGTATTTACGAATTTGGTGCCAATCTTCGGACCGATGATTGCGATAGTCGTCCTGGGAGAAGCATTTCACCCGTTTCATGCTGTCGCCCTTGTCTTGGTGCTCGGCGGTATCGGGCTGGCCGAATGGCGGCGGGCTTAAATCCGCTTCAGAGGATCGCGCGACGGTTTTCTTGGGTTGGTGAAGACGTGCCCCATAGCTGAAGCCAATTGGCTTCGGCTCCCTGCATGGCTTTGCCGATCAACACAATCACCGGTCCTGATATGCCCGATGCTTCCATGCGATCCGGCAGCGTTGCAACCGTGGCTTCGACAACCAATTCATTGGTTCGCGTGGCATTATAAACGGCGAGGGCAGGAATATCCGGCGGCAAGCCATGGCTCAACGCGGTTTCCATCAGCGCACGAATGGTTTTCGCAGGCATATAGACCACGGTTGTCGCATTTTGATCCGCAATGGCCGACCAATCAATATCACCGGGCAATTTGCCGGACGTATCATGGCCTGTCAGAAATTGCACGCGGCGTGCAATGGCGCGGTGGGTGAGCGAGCGGCCAATCCGGCTTGCAACGCCCTGCGCCGTTGTAATGCCAGGAATAACTTCAACCGGAACGCCCGCGAGACGGCAGGCTTCGAGTTCTTCAGTCGCGCGGCCAAACACCATCGGGTCGCCGCTTTTAAGCCGTACGACGCGTTTGCCTTGTTGAGCGAACGAAACCATCAGCCGGTTAATGTCTTCTTGTTTGCACGAAGGACCATGACCCGTTTTGCCGACCAGCATGGTTTTGGCTTCGCGGCGCGCGAAATCAAGTACGGCGCGGGAGACGAGATCGTCATAGAGAATAATATCGGCCGATTGCAGCGCGCGAACGGCTTTCAGCGTTAGCAATTCAGGATCGCCGGGACCTGCGCCCACCAGCACCGCCGATCCACGCTCGGGCGAGCTGGCGTCCTGCGCGCTTTTGGCCAAAAGCGCATCGCGCTCGGCTTCGTTCGGCGTGTCATTGGGGTTCGCCAATGCCAGTTCGGTAAACCGTTCCCAAAACGCGCGGCGGCGTTGGAACGAAAGCTTCAGCGCCTGTACAGCGGGCCGCCATTGGCGCGCGGCTTCCGCCCATTGGGTCAAGCCTTGCGGTAACATCGCTTCGATTTTCGCGCGAATGGCTTGGCCGAAAACAGGCGCGGCACCATCGGTTGAAATGCCGATGATCAGCGGCGAGCGGTTGACGATGCCGCCAAATGAAAAATCACAGAAGGCCGGACGATCAACCACGTTGCACGGCACGCCATTTTCTTGGGCCGAGCACCGGAATGCTTTGGCCTCGGCATCATTCTCGGTTGCTAGAATGGCAAGGGCCGCGCCTTTGATCACATCGACGGACCAAGGCCTTCTGCGCAGATCAATACGATCATTGGCCAGCGAGGCCAGAACGGTGAGCAATTCTTCTGAAGGGTGCTCGGCATAAAGCTCAACATGCGCACCCGCTGCCGCTAACAACTCGGCTTTCCAGGCGGCGGCTTCAGAGCCACCCGCAATCACAACGCGGCGGCCTTCCAGCGCAAAGAACACCGGTAGCCGCGCGAGCGGCTGAATACGGGCAATGCTGGTCTCGGTTGGCTTGCGTGACATGGAGATGTTCTAGTGCGCCGCTCTCCGGCGATCAAGGATACTGGAATGCCGAGCATAGCCGCGCTGATAGGACAGGCTTATCGCGGATGCGCCCTTTTTCCACTGATCAGCGCCTTGGCGGGCGGCGAGACCTTCCGGCAGATCGATTTCGTCGAAGCCGCACGCTTTGGCATAGGCGTATTGATCGGAGATCAAAGGGCCCGTTGCCCGCAGCGTTCCGGTGAAGCCATTGCGGCGCAACCGACGGGCGATGGAAAAGCCGCGACCATCGTTAAACGCCGGAAACGATACGGAAATAAGCGCCACTTCATTAAAGAGGTGGGTGAGGCTTGCAGGCTTGACCGTGTTGGGGACGTGAATGCCGAGCTTGCCTTGGCCTAGGGCCAAGCGACCTTCCGCATCCTCAAGGCGCGACAGCGGCACGATAATGTCACCGGAGGAAGGAATTGCTTCTCCGTCGGCAATAAGACGGTAGCTATCGGCCACAAAGCTTTCATTACGCATCAACGGCATGGATAGCTCCTTTGAATCGATCAAGGCCAACGCGGCGATAGGTATCGATGAAACGCTCATCGGGGGTGCGCTCGGCGAGATAAATCTCGACCAAACGTTCGATCGTATCGGGCACGGCATCGGCGGTAACGCCGGGGCCTAGACGCTCGCCAATCGCTGCTGTTTCGGTCGCATCGCCACCAAGCGTGATCTGGTAGCTTTCTTCGCCCGATTTTTCGAGGCCAAGAATACCGATATTGCCGATGTGATGATGACCGCACGCATTGATGCAACCGGAAATTTTAATGCCCAATTCGCCAATCAATTTCTGACGATCTGGATCCGCAAATTTAGTGGCAATCGCTTGCGCAATCGGAATTGAACGCGCGGTTGCGAGGGCGCAATAATCCATGCCGGGGCAAGCGACGATATCGGTGATCAAGCCAATATTGGCGGTTGCCAAACCATGGTCCTTTAAGAACGACCACAAGGCAAACAGATCATCATCTTTTACATGCGGCAAGACGATGTTTTGCAAATGCGTTACCCGCAATTCGCCGAGGCTGAAGCGATCAGACGCATCCGCAAGCGCCCGCATGTCATCCGACGTTGCATCGCCCGGTGCACCACCAATCGGCTTTAAGGAAACCGTTACAGCGCGGTATCCCGCGGCTTTGTGTTTGAAGCCGTTTGTCTCAACAAAACGCGCAAACTCCGTATGGCTTTTCATGGCGGTTTCAAGTGATGCGCTGACGGCGGGGCGTTTTTCATAAGCGGGCGGCGCGAAATAGGCCGCGATCCGTTCAAGCTCTTTTGGATCAGCTGCAACGGATGGCCCATCAAGCGCTTCGAATTCTTCTTCAACGGCCTTGCGAATTTCTTCAATGCCGGTTTCGTGAACCAGAATTTTTACGCGCGCTTTATATTTATTATCGCGGCGACCTTCGGAATTATAAACACGCATCAACGCTTCGAGATAAGGCAATAAATCATTGCGTGGCAGGAACTCGCGAATGATTTTTCCGATCAGCGGTGTGCGGCCTAAGCCGCCACCAACGCTTACCTCGTAGCCCACTTCTTGGGTGTCGGGATGACGCAAAACCCGCAAACCAATATCATGCGCTTTAATGGCGGCGCGGTCATGGGTTGCGCCTGTGACGGCAATCTTGAACTTGCGCGGCAAAAACGTAAATTCGGGATGCAGCGATGACCATTGGCGCAGCAATTCCGCCGTTGGACGCGGATCTTCTACTTCGTCAAAGGCAACGCCTGAAAATTGATCGGCCGTGACATTGCGAATGCAATTGCCGGAAGTTTGGATGGCGTGCATTTCAACTTCAGCCAGCGCATCGAGCATCGCAGGAACATCGGACAGTTTCGGCCAGTTGAACTGAATATTTTGGCGCGTTGTAAAATGGCCGTAACCCTTGTCCCATTTATCCGCAATCATCGCGAGCTGGCGCATTTGCCGTGCCGATAGCGTGCCATACGGAATAGCGACGCGAAGCATATAGGCGTGCAATTGCAGATAAAGACCATTCATCAACCGCAAGGGCTTGAATTCATCGTCGGAAAGCGAACCGTCAAGACGACGCTCGACCTGTGAACGGAATTCAGCGACGCGCTCTTGAACGAAAGTCCGGTCGAATTCATCATAACGATACATGGATTAAGCCTCTGCCTGCTTGCCAAGGTCCAGCCGCGTGGTTGGCCCAAGGGTACGCATTCTTTCGCGGTAGTGGACGGGAACCGGTTCACCATCGGCGCTGATGGTGACTTGAACGAGATAGGGATCAACAATCACATTGGCTTTGAAATCGCGCGCCGCGCGGGCCTGCAAGCCTTCCGCTTCAGCGGCGCCGTGCGCGATCTGGGCCTTACGGTGGCTGCGTTCCCATGTGGTTGGGCCCAGAAACAGGACATCACCGTCCAAAAGGTCATTGGCCATCAAAATGGCGGGAAGGGCAGGTGATTTGCTCATAATGCTCAAAACCAGAGTAAGGGACGCGACGTGCTATTCAGCTCTATGCCACGGAATTTAACGGCAATAAATATATTTTCCATTTTTTTTCGATATTTATTTAATTTACAAAATATTTATGTAATTTATATAAATCCAAGCCTAAATATAGTCTTCTCTCAATTATTTCGATATAAAGTACAATAATCCGGCTTTACGAACGCTCCTCTTCGGTATATTCAGCCAATCGAATTGGAATGGAGCCTGTTATGACGAATGATCTTGCCCGACACCATCTCGAAACGCGTCTCGTCCATGACGGCTCGTTTCGCTCAGAATTTGGCGAGACATCGGAAGCGCTGTTTCTGACCCAAGGCCATGTTTACGCCTCGGCCGAGGAGTGCGAGGCGCGGTTTAAGGATGAAGTGCCGGGTTATATTTATGCCCGCTTCTCCAATCCGACGGTCGCGATGTTCGAAGCCCGCATGGCGTCGATGGAAGGTGCCGAGGCTGCACGCGCAACCGCAACAGGCATGGCGGCGGTAACCGCTGCGTTGATGGGGCAGGTTAAAGCCGGCGATCATGTGGTGGCTGCCCGCGCGTTGTTTGGTTCTTGCCGTTATGTGATCGAAGAATGGTTGCCGCGTTTTGGGGTGGAAACCACCCTCGTCGACGGCAAGGATCTCTCCGCATGGAAAAAGGCGGCGCGCCCCAATACCAAAGTTTTCTTTCTCGAAAGCCCATCCAATCCAACGCTCGAAATCATCGATATCGCGGCGGTCGCCAAAATTGCGCATGAGGTAGGAGCGAAACTCACCGTCGATAATGTGTTCGCCACGCCAATGCAGCAAAAGCCGTTGGAGCTTGGTGCAGATTGCGTTGTCTATTCGGCCACCAAGCATATTGATGGGCAAGGTCGCTGTTTGGGTGGTGTGATCCTGGCATCAAGCCAATTCATCAATGATCATGTGAAAACGCCTTTGCGCCAGACGGGTCCCGCGCTTTCGCCATTTAATGCATGGGTGTTGCTCAAAGGGTTGGAAACACTTGCTGTGCGTGTTGAGCGGCAGACGCGAACGGCAGGAACGGTTGCCGATGCATTGGCAGGACACGCGAAATTATCGAAGCTGATTTATTGTGGGCGCGCCGACCACCCGCAAGCCGATATCATTAAAAAGCAAATGGCAGGTGGTTCTACGCTCATCGCCTTTGAGCTTAAGGCGGGGAAAGATGCCGCGTTTCGCTTTTTAAATGCGCTTTCGCTCATTAAAATTTCAAATAATTTGGGCGATGCGAAAAGCTTGATCACTCATCCAGCCACCACGACACATCAGCGTTTTACACCAGAAGAACGGGCTGAAATGGGCGTAGGCGATGGACTAGTCCGTCTATCGATCGGGTTGGAACATCCAGATGATTTGATCAAGGACGTAGTGTCAGCGCTTGAGCGGGCCTAAAATATTGGACGCCGGAACCCTCAGAAAGGGTTCCAAGTCGCTTCTTTCGTGAATTTCAAATAGCCCATATTCACGCCAAGTCGCGCGCCGACTCCGGAGCTGATCGGTACGACAACAATATTGTCGGAAGCCAAGGCTGTCGCGTTAAATCCGCCGATGAAATAAGCCGAACCATCGACACCACCAAAGCGGCGATAGACGGCCTCGGTTGAAGGCAGGTTATAAACGAGCATCATGGTGCGAGCGCCTTGGCCACCGACGTCAAATCCGACCGAAGGGCCTTGCCAGAAAACGGGCCGATCGCCCGCATTTTTTGTGTAGAGCTTACCTTCGCCATAACGGAGCCCGCCAAAAAAGGCGCCTGAGGCTTCTTGACCGAGAATATATCCGTTGGGCTGTCCCCAGCGTTGCACTGCAGCCTCAATCACCGAGGCTAGACCTTGCGATACGGATCCGAAAAAAGCGTGTCCGGACTTAACGAGATCATCGGTCTTAAAGGTTGCCGGAGCTTCATTGGCCGATGAGCCAAGCGGCTTTGCTGGAATGGGCTTATTTTGAGCCATAGCAGGGGAAATGGTCAATAAACCCGCAACGATCGCGGCCATCATCATATGCCAATGCTTCATTTTTAACCCCTCACAGCTTTGCCACACTTTAGTGACTGATCTAACCGCCCATATCGTAACTTTCCGTTACGAGTATCAAAATATGATAACCAGTAATAAAACCATAAGCATCCTCGCGATTCGCGTAAATGCTGGGGTGATTACTGTTTCGCGGTAAAATTCCGCATAGATTGAAGGTTTATTTATGGCCGTTGTATCTCTCGAACCACTCGAACTTGCGGCATTGCTCTGCAGCCGCGTGTGTCACGATGTCATCAGTCCGGTGGGTGCTATCGTGAATGGTCTTGAGGTCCTTGAGGAAGAAAAAGACGAATCCATGCGCGAGTTTGCGCATGATCTCATCAAAAAAAGCGCTAAACAGGCATCCGCTCGGTTGCAATTCGCCCGTATTGCTTTTGGTGCAGCCGGTTCGGCTGGCGCCGCGATTGATTTGGGTGATGCGGTACAGATTGCCAAGGGCTTTATCGAGGATGATCGAATTAAATTGGAGATGGACGCGCCGCGCGTTTTATTGCCGAAAAATCAGGTTAAATTGCTGCTGAATCTCTTGATGACAGCAACCTCGACGATCCCGCGTGGCGGCGTTATTCGCGCCAAAGTGGATGTTGAGGGCGAACAAGGCCGATTTGAAATTCGTGCCACAGGAACGAGCGCGCGAATTCCTACCAATGTCGAAGCCTTGCTTCGGGGCGAAAGTGAGACAGGCACAATCGATGCGCATGCTATTCAGCCTTATTATACGGGACTGATGGCGCGGTCAGCAGGGATGATGATTTCACTTTCATTGCATGGCGATGAGGCAAATATTCAAGCTGCTGCGATATAAGAAGCGCCTAATAAAAAGCCCCGCCAGAGCGGGGCTTTTCACTGGATGACTGTATAATGCCGAATGATTTATGCGCTTAAGCGTTCTTCCGCTTCCGTGATTTCGCGCAGCACATATCCACGGCCCCAAACTGTTTCGATATAGTTCGTGCCATTGGAAGCGTTCGCAAGCTTTTTGCGGAGCTTGCAGATGAAGACGTCGATGATCTTCAGTTCAGGTTCGTCCATGCCACCATAGAGATGGTTAAGGAACATTTCCTTGGTGAGGGTTGTGCCCTTGCGAAGGCTTAACAGCTCAAGCATCTGATATTCTTTGCCGGTCAGGTGGACGCGGGCGCCGCCGACTTCAACCGTCTTTTGATCGAGATTGACGGTGAGGTCGCCTGTGATGATGACCGACTGCGCATGGCCCTTCGAACGGCGAACGATAGCCTGGATTCGGGCAACCAACTCGTCCTTATGGAAAGGCTTTGTGAGATAGTCATCGGCACCGAAGCCCAAGCCGCGAACCTTGTCTTCAATCCCCGCGAGGCCGGACAGAATGAGAATGGGTGTTTTAACTTTGGCGACGCGAAGGCTGCGGAGAACTTCATAACCGGACATGTCTGGCAGGTTCAGGTCGAGCAGGATGATATCGTAATCATAAAGCTTGCCGAGATCGATGCCTTCCTCGCCAAGATCGGTGGTGTAGACGTTGAAATTTTCGGACTTCAGCATCAATTCGATGCTTTGCGCGGTCGCGCTGTCGTCCTCGATAAGCAATACGCGCATGATTCTAGTCCTTACGTCCCTGGTCAAACTCGCTTTTCGGCCTGCCCCACCTCGCCGCCCCCGGCGAAACAAAGTGCGGATTTGATCCGCTACCGAATGATTAAAATTTTTAACGCGCAATGGTTAACAAATGGTGATTCATGCCGGCAAGGGGGATTTTTATTTCCATCCAAAAACGATGGTAAATTATTGAAAAAATGAAGGAAAATTCGATAAAATATGCTTAATTTTAACTTTAAGAAAAGGAATTAAGTGATTCATTTGACTCACGATCTCGAGCCCGAATCACTTGCAAAGCGGACTCGGAAATTATTTTTGGTCAATCTTTCGCGTGAAGCTGTCCAAAAGGATATTTGAGAGGATTTCGACGGTGCAAAATACCGAATCACCCCGAATCACTGACTGATAAAGATTGGTTTCCAGGCCTCGTGGATGAAGCCTCCGGTTTCGTAGTTAAGTGGGCCCCAATGATAGGCCTTTACCGAGCAGAACGAGTTTTTTCATCAGATTTCGATTTTTTTTGGCGACGGTAAGAAAGAGTCAACTTTGATGCGGGATAGTTTCCCCGACTCAACGAATTTGGGCCCGTCGGTGACGGCTGTGGAGTTGAAAAGTCGGATCCTTGTACTGGGTCAGGCATGGGAGTGGGTGAATAGTGATGATAAAGTCGCGTGATGCAGCAATACGCCTAAAGCGTTTTCAGGTCGACGAAAAGCGGCGCAAGCTCGCCCAAATCGACACAATGATTTCCGAATTTAAGCGAATGGCGACCGATCTTGAGCGTGAAATCGAAACCGAAGAGGCGCGTGCGGGTATTACGGATCGGGGACACTTCGCCTATCCGACCTACGCTCGGGCGGCCATCCAGCGCCGTGATAATCTTTTACAATCCGCTGAAGATCTTGGCAGACAGCTAGACGATGCTCGTGGTGAACTTGAGGGTGCCCTCGAAGAGCTTAAGAAATTTGAAGCCCTTGATGATCGCGAGCAGGTCAAGGAGCGGGCCATGGAAGCCGTGCGAGAGCAAAGTGAGTTTGGCCGGGGTGGCGTCGTCATGCAACTGGCTGAGGCCTAGTTTGCCAATAAAAGGGGCGAATTCATTGCCCCTTCGAAATTAATCGATCAAGATGAGCGGAATGTGCGGCGCGGCCTCTTTTGGCAATTTGCCGGTTATTCGCGGATCATCCATAATTTCGATCGCCAGCCGATAGGCGCGGAATCCATGCTTTTCATAAAATCTTGGAGCTTGCTCTGAATCAAAGTGGCATGTGTGTAGCCAAAGCCGGTCGACTTGGCGGGTTGCGGCACGATTAAGTGCCAGCGCCATCATAGAGTGGCCGATGCCGGATCCCGTCGCCTCGGGGATTAGCCCAATATAAACGATCTCAGCCTCGCCCTTTTGCTCGAAGTTAATTTCCAAAAGGCCGACGGCGCGTTCGTTTTTCAAAATGACAAGAGCTTCGACGTCGGGATCAGACAGAACCTCAATGAGCTCGTCTTCCTCTATATATAGCCTTGATTCCCACAGTAAATTCTCGCCGACAGCGCGAAAGAGTGAGCGGTAGTGTTGCGTATCGGATGCAGTAAATTGCTTATATGAGACTTCTGCTGGCCATTGCTCTGCGGTGAGGGAAAACGGGCCCAAGCGCTCAAAATAGGTCGTCAGGGTCGCTAATTTGCCCGGTTGCAAGGCATAATAGCCGTTTAGTGTTGGTAAACTTAAGTCCTCACCCTTAGTGCTCATCTGGCCGCATACTTTCGCAATAACCGTTCCAACTTCCCCTTGTCGTTACCCTGCAGGTGGTGCAAGAAAGTGGTCACAGGGGGACCATAATTGTTCTCTATTTCATTTTTATGGGCATTTTTCGACAGGCTTTTATGAAACGCATCCTAGAATACGCCTGGCCGGTCATCGGCGTGGCCGCAGTTATCTTCTCCGGTTGGTTGCTATATCGTGAGCTTCATACCCTATCAGCGGATGCGATTATCGCCAGCCTTTCGGCAATCCCCGCCTATCGGTGGGTGCTTGCGGTTCTGTCGACTGTCGCAGCCTATGCCGCGCTCGCTTGGTATGACCGGATAGCGTTGCTTCACCTTGGTAAGCCATTGGGGTGGGGATTTATTTCATTGGTTTCGTTTACGACCTACGCCCTGTCCCACAATATAGGAGCATCCGTGCTGTCGGGGGCGGCCGTTCGGTACCGAGCCTATTCGACGAAGGGATTGAGTGCCGCCGAGATTGGCGTTCTGGTGGCCCTTTGTTCATTTACCTTTTTGCTTGGCACGGTCTTACTGGCGGGCATCGTCTTAATTATAGAGCCCGATTTTTTTGCGGCGATGACGGGTATTCCTGACTGGAGTGAGCGTCTGGTTGGTATTGCGATGCTGGGTGGTGTGGCCCTTTATGTGGTCGGATCGCTGATGCATTTCCGCCCCTTGAAGATTGGCAAATTTGAGTTGTTTTATCCGAGGCCTGCGATCGTGTTTAGGCAGTTGCTCGCGGCTCCCATCGAATTAATTGGTGCGGCGGGAATTATTTACTTCGCATTGCCGGCTGCAGACGGTGTTAATTTCTTGTCCGTACTGGCGGCGTTCTTGGCCTCGTTTTCGGCGGCGTTGTTGTCGCATGCGCCTGGCGGGCTTGGGGTACTAGAGCTCGTGTTCCTGAAGTCCATGCCGGGGCTCAATCAGGCGGACGTGGTGGCCGCACTCCTGGTGTTCAGGCTTTTGTACCTGCTGCTGCCACTGGTATTTGCTTGCGTGGTTGTGTTGTTCTTTGAGCGTCAGCGTCTTGTCGACGCGCTTAAGGCTCGTAAGGGTGCCCATTGAGGCGTTGGGCGGGTTATTCTATTGAACCCGCTCAGTATTAGTTGCGGTATTGTTGGATGCGCGTTGTCCTGAGGCCCGCGAGGCCGTGGGCGTCGATTTGGCCCTGCCAATTTAGAAATTCCTCGATCGTCAGCGTGTAGCGGCTGCATGCTTCCTCAAGGCTGAGGAGGCCGCCGCGAACGGCTGCAACGACTTCGGCCTTGCGGCGAATGACCCACCGGCGGGTGGTGTTCGGGGGAAGGTCCGCCAAGGTGAGGGGCGCGCCGTCGGGGCCGGTGACGTATTTGATTTTGGCTCTAAGTAGATCAGTCATTCTTGTCTCTTACTCGTATCCATAGCCGAAGCTTTGAATGACTAAGATACGCCCAACCCATTGATAAAAAGCTAAGGTATTGTTTTCAAAGGGTTAACGTCATGACCATTCAGAATCATCCTTTGTTAATAAATGAAGCGCGACTCAGATGATGATAGGTCGTGCTAAATCCTTCTTCGCTATGAGGCGTTAATAGAATGATAGCTGAAGGAAAACAGGGAAAATACAGCGAATTTAAACCAAATTGGGTGCTATTAAAATAAGTAACCTATGTCTAACGCTATGTGTGAAAGGCGTTTTTCTGTCGTGTAACAATTTTAGAAACAGGGAATTTGATAAGCGGACGGTTCTAAAAATAATATTTTTTGTCTAATTTCTTCAACAATGTAACGATTAGTAATGCTAGTCGCTCACCTTGTTTTGATAGCGGAATTTCAAAAATTAAAGGACTTATGATCAATAAAAAGTTGAAATACATTTCAAATGTAAAATATTAATTTTTTATGGCTTATTTTATTGACCTATAGAAAATTATTTTTTGTTTGTGTCCAATATCTTGCTATATGTTTAACGCCTCGTGTCATTAAATAATTAGTTGATTTTTTTCATATCCACGTATTGATTGAAATTGTTCAATTTCAAAAGATAGCATCCCTCAATAAAAAATATTTATAATTGAAAAGGAAAGAGATTATTTTATCAGTAATGAGCAAAAATGTAGATTAGAGACGATATGCGAAAGGTACTTGACGATTTGATTATGCATATTAGATTGTCATCTGGTGTTGGATATATTCAACGCTTGAATAGTGCCTAAGCCGCGCCGGCTTAAGCGATCAACACACAAGCCGCCATCCCGAGCGCTTCGGAACGGGCTGCGTTTAGTCGTATTTCTTCATGAACCTTTCTTTTCATGAGGAAATGTATCTCACGCATCTGCCTTTCGGAGCCTATCATGACTTTAAACTCAATAACACATCCGCGCTCTCATTCGGGTATTGAACTCGTTTCCATTAACGAGCTTCGTCCTAACCCAAAGAATGCTCGTAAACATTCTCGGCACCAAATTAATGAATTAAAGAGTGCGATCAATCGATTTGGCTTTAACTCTGTGCTGATCCGGGATGCCAATGGCATCTTGATTGTGGGGCACGCACGCTGGCAAGCGGCAAAAGAACTCGGCTATCAAGAGCTTCCTACGATTACAGTATCCGATCTTTCAGAAGATGAAATCAACGCCTTGGCTGTTTCGGATAATCGACTAGGCGACTTGTCGGATTTTGATAATGCTCAATTGGTAGAAGTGCTAAAAGGGCTTGGGGATATAAGTCCCGACGGATTGGGGTTTAGTATTACGGAAATTCAAGAACTTGTTATTGAACTTCCAGATATGTCGCACATTCTAGGTTCAAGCGATAGCATTCCATCGAGCCCGATACGGGTCCCACCATCATATAGGAGCCGAACTAGAAAGCCCTCTAAAACTAATCAAATTAGGGAGAGAAATCTTCCTAGATCTGTGGTCAGTGAAAAGGCGAGTATAAATAGCGCTTCATTCGAAGGTAACCTTGCAAATGAACATTCTGTTTGTGTCCATAGCTGCGTAGGTTTGGACACACTCTGTCACAAAATAGCATTACGCCTTCAGGATCTTAGGAAAGACGATCCACTTGTTCTCGAGTGGTTTGCAAAGCGGTCATTTGCTGAGGAGTGGCATTGAAATGTCGAATCAAAGCAAGGCTGGAAAAATTTCAGAAAAGGTCTTTAAGAATAGACAAAGTAGCGACGGCAAAAACTATGGGGTCGCTGGAGACGCTTACTATTCTAGGACAAGCCAAAAGTCTTCTGCAGACAAATCCGAAGGTCTAAAAAAGACCCTTAATCACAATAAGCCGACCTCATATCAAGTTGGATTTGCCAAGCCACCATCTGCTCACCGGTTTCGACCCGGTGTTTCAGGAAACCCCTTGGGGCGTCCAATTGGTGCTCGTAATCGAACATCAGTAGACGAAGATGTGATTCAATTACGCGATCTCATTTTATCTGAAGCTTCAAGAAAAATCTCTGTCACCGATGGCGTGGAAAAGAAAGAGATCACAATGCGGCAGGCTGTCGTTAAATCGCTGATGAATAGTGCCATTAAGGGGGATTTTCGCAGTCAAAAAATACTTTTAGAATTGATCGACAAGGCTGAGACAGCTAAGCAAAATCTTGAAAATGAATTCACAGAAACAATTGCCGAATATAAGGCGTCTTGGGATTTTGAATTCCGGAGGCGGGAGCGTTTAGGTATCGAGTTGCCACGGCCTATTCCCGACCCTGATCATCTGATCATTGATACAGCCACCGGAAAAGTAACGATATCTGGCCCACTAACAAAAGAAGATGCAGATCGCTTTATGTGGCTTGAAGAACGAAAGCTTGAGCATATGGCTGAGGTTAAACGTCTGAATGAATTACTCTTAAAAGCTAAAGCTGAAAAAGACAGGGTTAGGCTACGTCGTGAAATTAAAGGCCATCAAAGTGGTATTAAGATGATCATGCACATTCATGGATTATGGCGCCCGCCCGAGAAATAAGCCGGTTCACATGGATCAATCAGCTTAATTTCTCGCGACGCACGACACTCCCATCCATCTTCCTCTTCCAGGGCGATGACTTGCCTCCGGGAATAGGCCGATAAGCTGAAGAGCGGGCACCGAGGTGTTTGGCCTTGAGGCGCTTTGTTTTGGCAATGCGCGGTATATCGGATTGGTTTGTCTTTGCTCGGTGGCAGGATCGGCAGAGGATTTGCAGATTGTTCGGTTCGTTTGACCCGCCGAGGGCTATGGGGAGGATGTGGTCGATATCCCAGGCCTGTCCGGCGGCTATTTTTGTATTGCAGCTAGCGCACGAGCCATTTCGTTCCAGAAATAGAGAGAGCCTGAAGGAGGTTGAGAAGGATGGTCGACGCATATCATTCATCCGAGGGAGTTAACGGATCTGCGGATGGAGCCGTACCAACGATGGGCTCGGCTGATGTGTGTTCGGTGGTTTGGAGATCAGAATAAGAATTCAATCGCCGCCGGGCATTAAATGCGAGCAATGTTATCGGTCGGGTTCGTATCGTTCGGGATCCCCTTGATGGCCCTTTATCTCTTCTGCTGATTTGCTTGACGTTTAATTCTTGATGAATGAAAACAGCCGGTGAGGATAATCCATCTTGCGGATAGGGTTCCGTATCCATTGTCGGGGATGACGAAGAATTTATATCTTCAACCCGTTGCTCGTGGCGCATGAAGACGCGGCCGGCGTGCTCGATGAAGTCGCTTCCGAGCCGATCGATCTTGGGCTGGAACTCCTCGCGGATCTCTTCGAGCGTTTCTGGGTCGAAGGCGCAGCAGAGGGAGTCGTCGAAGAGTGTGATGAGGGACGTTGCGTCTTCCGTTGAGGGCTGGATGTCATTCGCATCTATGCTTGTGTTTGCATCAGTATGCTGTGGTGGCGGTGGGGGCGCGCGGCGCTTGGTTGGCGCAGGGAAATTATCTTCCGAATCGGGACGGCTTTGGGCAGTGTGCGGCTCGGGGTTGGAGTGGTCTGAAGGTAGTGCGTCGTTCTGCTCCTTCCCTTCCATCGTGGATTGTTGGGTTATTGTTACGGGTTCGATTTCTTCGCGGAGATAAAGACCCGCCAAGACATCTGGGAAGGCGTCTCTCAGGGCAAAGGCTCGAGCCCGCATCGCCAGCATGCGCTTGGGGTAATCGGTCCAAGGGCCAGGCTTTTGCCAAAGACCCGCGCGCTTGGCGTCCTCAACCGAGAAGGTTTTTGTTACAGGCTCCGCGCGACTGTTACGGGTCACGGTGCAGATGGCCGTTAGTCGGTTGATGTTTGCTTGTGTGGCATCCTCCTGGATCTCTTCCCTGATGCTGATCAGAAGGCCGCTTGCTTGAACAAGCGCCAAGGCTGCATCTCCCCAGATCGTGGGGCGACCGTCAATGATGGCCATGCGCTGCAGGGCGGCAATGGGAGAGAGGCCAACCTCCATGCCGTATAAGATACCCACCAAACAGCTCTCCGGGCTATCGAAGCCTTTGGGGGCCAGTTTGGACCGGTGAATGAGGTCGGCAAGCTGTAGGGCTTCCTTGAGGGATCGAGGAAGCAAGGCGCGTGGCCTTGATCGCGTTGGTGATGACGATGGTCCCGAGTTTGTTCTGGATGATGTAACTTCTGATGCGTGTGCTTTATCCAACATCTTGGTTCTCCAATCGTGTGATGAGTGGGTTGGCTTCGTTTGTGAGTTTTTAAGGCATGAAGGTTCGTTCGAAGACCGTTGGGTCTGCGTTTGGTAGCGATGGTTCTGTTGGGGTTGAGTGTTAGGTGACGGGTTTAGTGCTCTGTGTGATCTTTTCTGGAAGTCAATTCAGACCACCAAAAACTCTTCCATCAAGGTGGCGCCTTGGATCTGGGCGCCTGAAGTCAGATCTGCTTCTGCGAGTTTGGCGATGGCTTCTTTTACGGCCTTGTCGGACCACAGGCGAAGATCTGTCCGGTAATGATCGATGAGAGCTGTCGGTTCTGTAATCCTGACGGTGTATTTGGATCTCAGTCCCACGCGCCGGCCATTGGTTCCCGCGCGCGGTGGCTCAATATCGGATGGATCAAAAGTAGTCTCACTGCCCTGGAAGGCTAGTCTTGCCATCTCTATCCGCCGTTGGCGTTCTCCGACCAGATAGGGCTCTATGGCCTTCTTCATCTTGGCCTTGGCATCTTGTGCCTTCGACACAACCGGTTTCCACCTGGCATCGATCTCCCGGCCCTCCTCGAGCGAGGGACGCTTTTCGATTACGCGGGCTTCTTCTGCCCGTGTCTCAAGGGCCGAGAACCGATCCGCGTAGTTGGCAGCTTTATCAGCATCCGATTGGTTCTCGATTGTGGGGAGCGTCTCGAGCCAGTTCATGGCGGATAGAGACAGCGCCTCTACTTCTTCCCCGACAACCTCTGCCTCGTTCAGGCTCTGGCTGTTATGTCCTAGAGCTGGAACTTCCTCGGGCCAAGGCTTGCCGTCCTCTGCCACTGCCACATAGGTCTCATACGCAATTGGATACCGGCACACCCACGTCCAGACGTCATAGGCATTCCGCTCCTTGCCTTCGACCAGGCACACAAGCTTCCCCGAATCCGAATTGATGCTATTCTCCCCCTGCCTCAAGCTACCCTGGCCCTCCAGCCAGATCGCCACAGGCACCCATGGGCCGCCACGGCCCTTCCGCATTCGATAGTAACCACACTGAGGGTCATTCTCATGAACAGCTCCAAAATTGCCAGAAAGTGCGTTTTCCCAGTAGGTGTGTGACATCTGAAATACTCCGTCTATAAGATTCAAAATGAATACTATGATGCAATTTAAATCTTTTTATGAAACTGTCAACGCCAAATGTTGATAGGTAGGCAAATTCGAGCAGCGCGAGGAATATTGGGTTGGTCTGCTCGTGAAACGGCAGAACGCTCTGGATTAAGTTTGCCAACAATCCAAAGACTAGAAAAATATGCAGGAATTTCTCCGACCGTTCAGGAAAGGACCTTGAACGACCTTAAGCGAGCATTTGAAATGGCTGGGGTTGAATTCATCGGGACGCCAGATGATCGCCCGGGCGTGAGGTTTAACGCCAAACGAGATTGATGACCCAAAGCAATTGGGAAACTATTCGCTGCTCAACTGGTCTCGGAGATCTATGTAGGCTATTTTAACCGCGCTCCTGACGCCGCTGGCCTCAATTATTGGGTTGGCC